>JABAOH010020333.1_pt1 | contig 21395 bp, 24 predicted proteins | sample 7062181 | NCBI WGS metagenome assembly JABAOH01 (sample SAMN14538630, study PRJNA623070) | marine sediment metagenome | biome: marine biome [ENVO:00000428]; feature: marine pelagic biome [ENVO:01000023]; material: deep marine sediment [ENVO:00002113]; isolation source: pool of 5 deep marine... | reverse complement strand
TCTTCACCTTCCCGTTGCGAAGCCTTTCTAAAAAATTGAACATATCCAAAAAAAGGCGGAGTATTATGACTCTTGCAAGGTCTTTTAGTTCATAGTTCTTTAAAAGCATCAAAAGATTGTTTCTGTAGCCAAGAAAATCACTATCTAGATTCATTTTCCTTGATGTAACTGCGCCTAAGTGATACACCTTCACACCAGAAGCAAGTACTATTCTGTAGCCTCTATGCAGAACTCTGAACGCAAAATCGATTTCTTCCATATAGGAGAAAAACTCCTCATCAAACAATCCAACTTCAGCTATTATGGAACTTCTACAGAATAAAGCGACCCCACTAGCCCAGAAGATGTCATCTATGTCATTATACTGACCTCGGTCTTTTTCTATAACGTCAAAGATCCTGCCGGCGCAAAAGGGAACACCGTAGCCATCAATAAATCCCCCTGCGGCCCCTGCGTAATCAAAACTATCCGGGTTATAAAGCGAGAGGATTTTTGGTTGAACACAAGCAATATTGGAGTCTTTTTCACCAACTATAACTAGCCTATCAACCCAGTTCGGTTCAACCACAACATCGTCGTTCAAGAATATTACATATTCACCATTACTATCCTTGAAGCCCCTATTACAAGCGACCGCGTAACCTAATGCTTCTTGGTATACTATTATTTTTATTCTCTTCTTCATATTTGTCGAAAAGCTCCCCACCGCACATTCTGCATTTGAAACTATTTGTGTAATAACATCAGGTGCCCCATTAACAATGACGATTATCTCTAAATCTGGGTATCTCGTCTTTACGATTGATCGTAGACACCTTTCAATGTTATCAGGAATTGAAACAGGGATTATTATACTCACACGAGGAGGTTGAGATGAGACCTTTTTCATGGGACAACTCGTCGCTGACACTCTCTCCACGTCATTAAACCTAAAGGTTACAAATCTTGTTTAGAGCACAAGGTATTTAACNNCCTGAAACTCAGCTTTGGTCAATTTCGATTTTCCTCGCTTCCGGTTCTCAAAAGTTATCGGAATTTCTTTGACACGAAATCTTTGTAGTCGAGCTTGCTTAATAGTCTCGATTTGAATTTCGTAGGTTTGGCTGTGAAGATTGGGAAGTACGGTCTTAACGTAATCTCTTGAATAACATCTCAGGCCGCTTGTACAGTCATGTATCCTTGTTCCGATGATTGTCGAAGCGATGAGGTTGGCAACGCGGCTGATCAACCGCCGCATAAAATGCCACCCTACTATGCTGCCGCCCTTGCAGTATCTGCTGCCAATGACGAGATCGCAGCCGCTTCTGGCTGCGTGTATTAATCTGGGTATGTCTTGTGGATTGTGTGAGTAGTCAGCGTCCATAGTGACTATGTAGTTTGGTTGGTCTTCAAGAGACAAAATCGATCGAAAAGCGGTAATTATGGCTGTTCCTAATCCAAGTTTTTGAGGTCTCACAAGCAAAAGAACGTTATTATATTCCTTCTGAAGTTTTTTCACGATCTCAGCTGTTCCGTCAGGACTAGAATCATCAATGACCGTGATCAGAAGCTTAAGTTTTAATTCCTGAATCTTTCGAATTAGACTTCCGATGTTTTCAGCCTCGCAATAGGTTGGAAGCACAATGGCAACAGTCTGTCCATTCTGAGAATTTGTCTGAAATTTTTTGCCTGAAGTAGTGGGCTTTTCCAAACCTACTCACATTCTTTCATTGATTTCCAATGGGCTTCGTTTGTTTCCAGTTTCTTATGGAACTCTATTTATAACTATTGCGCACAAATTGGTTTTGACCTTGAGTGCGGATTAACGTATAATCAGGTAGACGCTTGTGAAAGGGTGGAGTGTTTTTCCTTTTCATCTCTTCATGTCCGTTCCACCGCAACTTCCGTTTTTATCGTCTTCAGTTTTCTGCGGTAATAAGCTAGTGGATGGCGTATCTTTTTGCATATTTCGTCAGTGGTGGGGCAGATTCCGTGGGTCCGCAGCGTGTCGCATCTCGGCGGAATATACTTTGTTCTGGACCCTCTAACCCCAGCTATGTGTTCAACTTGGTAGCGGGTCATTCTTTCATCGAAGTCGGAGACTGAGCGGAAAAAATTGATAACATTTTCCACAGTCATACCTATGTTTATTAGAAAGGATGTTAGGGCGAAGCGGCCTATGTGGGAGGTGGGGCGCCCAGACGCTATTGTGTCATACACTCCTTTTATGCACGGTGGAAAGGCAGCTATAATTACGCTTTTAGGAATCTCTTCAAGTCGGATTTCTCCTCGTTTTGCTATAGCCAGTTGTTTCAATCGGTTTACTCGGTTCATGATGCTTTGCGGTAATGACCCCACTTTTGTGTCGAGTTTTCCTTCAATGTACCTTCGTACCTCCTCTTCTAGGAGGCGACTGACCTCCTGTTGGGTAAGGTAAACTTCCCCATTTAACAGAAGGCGATTGACAAGCTTCCATTCCTTGGCATGAAAGTCCGTTGCGTTTTTTAAGAAGTCTGGAAAGTGAAGCGCAAAGTTATAGGGCTGCAAGCGCGCACGCATGCGCTTTTTGATTAGTCTCAGGTTCCAATTGAAGTTGTTGGCGATTTCCATTATTTTCTCTTCTCGTTCACCGTTCAGTAGTTCAGAAACTCGTTTTGCTTCGGCTAGTGCGTATCTACTTTTGATGAGCGAGTCGGCTGCCGCGGTTACTATCATTACAGCTATTGGAAAAGAAAATATTTCGATTTCGTCATCCTGAGGTCGACTTTTCACGTAAGCAGGTAAGTCAAGTAACGCCTTTTCCACGCGGTCCTCTGCTTTGTCCAAAATGCGAGTAAATTCCTCACTTTCTAATTCCTTAATTTCGAGATCTATTCCTTTCACATGTTCAGCCGTCTCTCTCATGAACGGGTATTTTGCCAGATCGTGATCCGTAAGTACTTGCTTTTCCTCCAGTTTATCGTTGCTACTACACTTCTATTCGAGGAGCTAGATAAAATGTTAATTTTCCCTCTTTTTCCTGCTGGAAGTCCATTTTGATGGGCATATCGGTTGAAAACTCTAGGGTGACTATTTCTGATGTTGCGACCGCCGCTTTAACTATCTCGGAAAGGTAGCTTAAGCTAAAGGTAGCCTTAGATGTCTCCTTAGCCTCCACGTCTAGAAGCACGTCGTTTCCTTTCTTAAACTCAATGGTGGCTCCCATGATGTCTCCGGTGGCGTTCATAACTATTTTTTCGTTGTCCGCCTCGATTCGAACGTGATCGCTTACCAAAGAGGCGTCTTCGATGGCCTGGCGCAATCCTTCTGTTGTAGTCTTCGCTCTTATGTTAAACGAAACTTTAGGGGTGGGAACCTCTTCCTCCATGGCTTCCAACGTGGGCATGTTGAAGGTCCGGGTATACCTTCCTCTAATCGCTATTTTTAATCGTCCAGTTTTTTCATCCAGGGAAAGCTCGACGGATTCGTCTTTTCCCGTCCGTCTTAGCAACTTCAGCATTTCGCTTATGTTGATGCACATTTTCAAGACTTTTATGTCAAACGATTGCTCGCCGCATTTAGGACATTTTTCAGGAGGCTTTCCCTTCCCAACAGCACCGCATTTTTTACAGGTCCACTCTTCTTCACTGCAGGCGTATTCGTCAAAAACCGTTTTGGGCCACTCAAAATCGACCATGGCAACTCGTGAAGGGTCCATAGCGCGAAGCTTGATTCCGTCAGGGGTCAAGTCGAAGGTGGCTTCGTCGACGAGTATTGAAATCGCACCCATCATATCTTTCAAAAATTTTGCATCCGCCATTTTAACCTTGAACAACAGCAAACCTCCTTTAACCTTTATGTTTAATCTATCCTTCATTTAAGTGTTGATTCAGTAGATAAATTAGAGGGAGATTTCTCCCTGAATAGCGGAGCAGAATATTGAATTGTGGGAATGAAGGTTAAGGCCTTCAGCTGTATTCCCGGAAAGTATGGTTGCATTTTGTGCATCTGAAAAACTGTGTTGAGGACTCGTCGCTTCCTCTAGTTTGCACTTGCCATACGTAAGCTAGGTTGTTTCCACATTTGGGGCACTCTATCCTAACTGTGGGCAAGGTTCGCAGTTTTTGTTCCTCTTTTCCTATCACCGCTATGGATTCTTGAGGAACGCGTTCTATGACCTTGGGGATAACCGCTGGTGTATGCACCCCTCTTTTTTTAAAGCCACATTTCGGGCATACAAGTTGGAGAACCGCTTTTTTTCCTTTCTTTTTACGAGTTGGAGTCAACCTTGTTCCACAGTTCGGACAAAATTCCATATTAGTCACCACATTTTCTGCGCCATCTTCCTTACACTCGGCTCTTTTAAACTTTTTCTTCTCAACGAGTTAATCCAGAAGCGATGATATGTGCTACCCGCAACGCTTCGGGAATGTTGCTTCGTGTGGATGTGCTTTTCAGAATCNNTTCAATTATTTTTCCAGCACTTTTTATAGCCTGCCATCTCCTTTCGCATTCCGGTAGATTTTCGAGGGCCTTCCTTATTTTCTCCAAGTCAGGTTTCTCTCGCGTGACTGCTACAACAGGTAAGTCTACCTTTTTGAAGAGTTCGTTGATGTCCACCACATTGAAGCCGGCGAAGGTGATTCCGTTTAAAATCACGACTCGAAGTTCTTGGTAGTGGGGAGATTTTCTTATCATAGCCGCTATTTTTTCTGTTGCACCCATCCCATCAATGGTTACTTCTGTTCGCATAACGCCGTCAAGCCAGTAACCACCTCGATAAACAACTCCAACAACATCGACTGTGCCCTTGGTGCGGGGAACGAAGATTCCATCATCGACACCCAACACCCTGATCTCGGGTTTTATGCAGCGAAATCTTTTAGGGGTCAAAGTATTCCTCTTGAAACTCATCCTCATTTAGCTTTAAATCTTTTTCAGACGTTTACTACTAATTACAAATAACTAGACAAACTGCCAGAGGGAGCATTATGTTTGCTTTCATATCCCAATATGGGAACCTTCGCGAAGTTTTAATGGATCAAAAACTCGCTGCCTTGGGAGACGCTTACGTGAATTTTATTTATTCTGTGGCTTTGTCGAAGAGGAGAGGAGAACCCACGGGTGCTAAGGTTGACAGCCGTTTGCTCGCTGAGGCCCTCAAGAAAGCGGGATTAAGAAACCTTCTGCCCTCAAGGATTGATCGCCACAAACAGGCGGATGCCGCTGAAGCTTTGATCGTGTACGCCTGGGTACGAGGTTTGATGACAATGGAAGAGGGAGTTAGCATTCTGGAACAGGGCGAAGATATGGTTGAAGCCTTCTGCTCCCTTGTCCTCACAGCAAAGAGAAAGCTTGACTTGTGAAATGAGCATAGACGAAACAGCTAGATTCGATTTATTTCCGTTGCCATTCTTTTAACGCTTTCTCGAAGGACTTTCTGAACTCCCTGCTTTGGCTCAGAATTTTTTTCGTTGCTTCTTTTACAGCGGCTTCCGGCTTCCGTTTTTCCTTTGTGTGAACATATACTATTGCGCTGTCGACGAGGGGATGCGGCACATCATACCCTGCCATCTCAATGGTGTCATCCTCCAGAAGGGCTTTTTGTAGCACGTTGCAAAGGGTGTGACCTTCTCCCTCGACTTCGATTTTCAATTCGTTGGATGTTCTTTTCAGAACCTTAATTTTCATTTCTCTCCATCTCGTATGCTGCCCCTTCTCCGTAATCTGGTGGTACTTTTCGCCTTTCAACGTTTCCACATCTGGAGCATCGCATCCCTCGTTTTTCTAATTGTAATATATGTCCACATCTTGAGCAGAGGGCGGTGATGACTCCCAAATTTTTCTCCGCTGTCGACAAATAGAATGTTCTGTTTTTGTTGCTGATGACCTTCGCTTTCATGATGTCGCCTGTTTTGCATACGCTGAACATGGTATCGACGTAGCTTGGACTCACGTCAGAGATGTGTAAAATGCCTGTGAAAAAACCGGACAGCGGTTTTTTCCCTATTTGTGATATACGTAAAATGGCTTTTTTGCTTTTCACGTCTAAAACCTGTCCGGAGACTATGCTTCCAATCTGCGGAACGCTGGCTGTTTGAACAAGAGGGAACACTGAAACCTTTTTGTTTAGCATATCTAGAAGAGTACGCCCAGTAATTTTAGAATGTATGGTTCCATGTTCTACGTAGGTTCCGGGTCCTGGCGTAAACTCTTCAATAACGCCTAAACGGTCTCCAGGCACAACGAAAAGCCCGCTTTTTCTTTCAGACGTACTCATGAGTTCTTTCCCTCTATCCGATACAGATCAGCTTGAACGCTGCGTTTTCTTTTTGTGTGAAATTCGAACAACTTCGGAATATCCATTTTCATAGGAAATATGCCTGTAACTCTTCCCCCATGCCTCTCAATAAACCTTTTGATAAATTCTCGGTTGCTTTCCCCAGTTTTGTGAAGCGAGTATATCTTATGCCCCAACTCTAAAGATTTCTTTATGAATTTCCGATCCGCTCTTCTTCTCTGCACGCCAAAGGGAGGATTCTGTAGAACCGTGTCAAAGCTTCCTTGCATAACGTCGATGTCTGCCACGATCCAACGGGTCTTTTCCTTCACATCAATTGCTTCCGCGTTTTTTCGCGCCACATTCACTGCCACTTTGTCCACGTCGACGCCAAAGGTTTCTCTCGCTCCGAGAAGGGCAGCACCTATCGCGAGTCTCCCTGTGCCGCAACCTAAATCCACGACTGTCTTATCGATGATATCATTGTAAACGTATGTTGCCATGAGGAGTATTTCTGCAGCGACTCGTGAGGGTATTGTGTATTGTTCGAGGTAAGCTTTAGGCATCGGGTGGGTTTCAATCTTTGAGATTGCCTTTTCTAGGTCTAGTTTTCGAACCAGCCTTTTCTGCATAGTTCTTCCCAGTCCATCTCTCCTAGCATCACAAGTGCTTCGTTAAGGGACAGAATTGGCTTAAGAAAACTCGATGTGTCGTCTAAGGAAAGTCTAGGGCAAGCAGTGTTTACAAACGCCTCTATATTTGGGAACTGCATGAGCGCGTTAGGTGTGATTTCTCTAAGTGCAAGCAAGGTCGCCTGTCTGCCGCTTTTCTGAAGTTCCCCTTTAATTTTCACGGCTTCCCCAAGTCTCTTCTGTCCACTTTTCAAGCCCATTAATACTCCAAAGTTCTCCGCCCCTTTTGCTTCAGAGATACTCGCCCATCGCTGTTTGAGTATCCTTGGAACTTCATCGTGAATAGGATACGCTCTTTTTTCGTAGGGATCAGCAATTATCGTCGGCTTTGCCGTGGCTAACGCCACGCCTATGGCGTGGAATCTGCCTCCTCCAACGAAAAGAAAAGCGTTAACTTCTTTTGAAACTGATTTGGCGTTGCTAAAATCACACCCGATCACCTGTCCGGAATATTTAACTAGCCCAGCATCTCCTATTGTAACGGTTTTTCCAGATTTCAGAAGTAGATTTTTTGCCTCATCGAGTTTATGGACATGTTGAACCGTTGTGACTAAACCGATGTTACTCCAAGGCTCAAGGAGGGGTATCGCTTTCTTTACGGCCTCTTTAACGCTGATTTTCGCCCTTGCCTCCATGTAAATTGTTGGCACCTGTTCTTGTTTAATTTGAGGAGTGTGCCCGTAATGGACTATGAGATCCGCGCCTAGGGTTTCAGCGTCGGCCAGAGATAGGTCGCAGGCGCCGTAACATGGATCAGCAGAAACTATTGCGAGGGCTCCAGCGTCTTCGATGATGGTTGCGAGGCGGGGGCCCTCGGATTTTAATCCTTCAGGGAGCTGCACCAGAACTATTTTGGCCTTCCGTTTGTTTATTTCTCTCCTCAGTCTTTTCTCTTCAAGATCAAAGGAAGTTGTTTTCATCTACGTTTACCACTGCACCGTGAAAAGATTGGTCACATAGGTTACTGGCGAACTTTTATTTGGTAGACTCATTCCCACCTGGGAGTCCATTCCCATTCCTGTTTAGGTTTCTGAGTTGCTTGAGCCTTGTTGCGTTCACGTAGTTCAGCTAACCCTTCAAGTATAATTTTCTGTTCAAGCCTCGCGACCAACTGCCTCGTGCTGACCACGGCATCGGCGTTCACAGATATGCTGTCGATTCCGCACTGGACTAGGAATTCGGTGAAGTCTGGAAGGTTTGAGGGGCCTTCCCCGCAGATGGATACGGTGCAACCGTGTTCATGAGCTACTTTGATTAGGTGAGCAATTATCCGCTTAATGGCGGGGTCCCTCTCGTCAAAGTATCCCATCGATCCGAGTCGTTCCGAGTCGCGGTCGATCATGAGGATGCCTTGGGTCATGTCGTTTGAGCCTATTGAGTAGGCATCGCAGAGTTTCGAGAATTCGTCGGCCATTATGGCGATGGCTGGAGTTTCAGCCATGAACCATACTTGGAAGTCTCTAGACCTTTCAAGTCCCTCTTCCTTCATTATTTCTAGGCATTTCTTGGCTTCCCAGACTGTACGTACAACTGGTAGCATAATCCACACGTTTTTGAGTCCCCACTCTTCTCTGCATTTTTTGATCGCCTTGCATTCCAGTCTGAATGCTTTTTCGTACCATTTGCTTATGTATCGGCTGGCACCACGCCAACCAAGCATAGGATTTGCCTCCACTATCTCGTATTTCTCCCCACCCTTCAATTCTCTGTACTCGTTTGTTTTGAAGTCGCTGAGCCTCACGACCACTGGTCGCGGGTCTATAGCCCTCGCCACCCTTGCTATTCCCTCAGCCAACTTGTCTACAAACTTGTCGCCTTGTCCAGTTTCTAAGAGGTATACCGGGTGCTCTCCTATGTAGCTGGCTAGAATGAACTCGAGGCGCATGAGACCTATCCCATCGAAGGGCAGGTTCTTGTACGTTTCAATCATTTCAGGAACGCCCAAATTGAGGTAGATTTTGGTGGCTGTTATTGGAGCGGACGTAATCGCTGTTGGAGTAGCCGCAGTCGCTGAGATAGTTGGCTCTGTAAGTTCGCTCATAATTCCTTCGTATACAACGCCGGTTTTCGCGTCCACGGTGTATTCTTGACCAGTTGTCATCAATTTTGTGGCGTTTTCTGTTCCGACGATACAGGGGATGCCTAATTCCCGGCTCACGATAGCCGCGTGGCAAGTGACTCCCCCCTTGTCGGTGACTATTGCCCCTGACAACCTCATGAAGGGCACGAAATCTGGGTTAGTCATGGTGGTTACAAGCACGTCGCCTTTTTTCACAAGTTTGGAAGCGTCCTCAGGCGTGAGCGCGACTTTTGCTATGCCCGCGCCTATGGCTCTCTTGCCGGCTGCTATTCCTCTAACAACAACTTTCCGTTCTACTGGCTGGGCAAGTGGAGCTGAAAGCTTTGGGGCCTCTATTTTTGGTGGCGCCTTTTCTAGACTCCACACGGTTTCGGGTCTTGACTGAACAATGAAAACATTCTCTGGGAAAGGAAGGTCTATGTCAATGGCAAATTCAATGTCTTGAGGATTACCATAGTGTTCCTCGATGCGTTTGGACAATTCAGAGAGCCTAGTTATCTCTTCGTCTGTTAGGCACTGTTGTTTCTGCCTATCAGCAGGCACATCACCATGGATCGTTTTGCCTGTTTTTGGGTCACGAACATACTCCACCGTTTTCGTGGCGATTCTCTTTTCCAATATTTTCAGCGTCTTTTTGTCTACTACGTAGTTGTCTGGCGTTATGGAGCCTGATACGACTGACTCGCCTATTCCCCAGTTGGCTTCGATAACGATCTGGTCGGATTCTCCTGTCACGGGGTTTATGGTAAATATGACGCCGGCAGCCTTTGCGTTGACCATCTTTTGTACGCCAACGCTGATGAGAACTTGTTCATGTTTGAAGCCTTTTTCGGTTCGGTAGAAGATGGCCCTCGGCGTGAACAGGCTCGACCAACATTTTACGGTTTTTTCAGTAAGTTCCTTGGTTCCAGCCACGTTTAGATAGGTTTCTTGCTGTCCGGCGAAGGAGGCGTCAGGTAGGTCTTCGGCCGTTGCGCTTGATCGCACGGCCACGAGCGCCTTAGCTGATTTGGTTCTTTTACTGAGTAGGGTATATGCTTTCCTGATCGCCGTTTCTATGTCACGCGAGATGGTGGTTGCTTCGATGAGTTTTCGAATTTCTTTTGAAGCTTTTTCGAACTGCTGGGGGTTGCTCACGGCGGTAACGGTTTCCTCGATGGTTTTGTATATTTTTTCGGCGAGGCCGGTTTTCGTGATGAAATTGTTGTATGCATAGGCTGTGACGGCGAAGCCTGGCGGGACAGGCATCCCTGCCTGAAGCATTTCGCCTAGATTCGCGTTTTTGCCTCCAACAAGTGGAATATCCTCTTTTCTCAAATCCTCAAACCATATGATAAGTTTCTCTTTCTTGGACTGTTTCCCCTTTTTACTTGAGCCTTGCAACCTGATTCACCTCGGTTAGTCTCCAATTTTCTCGATAATTATTCGGCAGGGTATGGGTAATTTGGCTCCTCCCCGCTTTAAGGCTTCCTTTGCAACTTCGAGGCCATTCTCATTCACGTTAACCATTATGACCGCTTGGTCTGATTTCACTCGTGCCGCGGTTCCTATGGGTTTGCCGAAGGCTCCTCTCATTCCGTCTTGAAGTCGATCTGCGTGCGCTCCAAAAATCATTTTGTTTTCACGTAGCACGACATGAGGATAGGGTAAAATTCGTAAAAGGTAACTGCTTCCCAATTTTTCTGAAAGAAGTCTATTTGTTGCAATTCGTGCTGCTTCCAAGGCGTTGTGTCGAATTTGGGCTTCCTTCTGGGCGACCAAAAGAGCTTGATATTCAAAACTACCCGTGGGGTCGCCCATGGTGAATTTTGTTATTTTTGGCGGGGGAGAGCCTCGCATATACTTCTTTCTTGTATAGGACTGGCCCTTTACCTTTCGATAGTTGCGTGCCTTCATGATCTGTCCCTCACCAGCACCCAACCATGATATTTAAGCCTTTATTAATAAACCATTCCTTACGGAAAAAATTGATTTGGAATCCGAATTATCAAAACAAAAGTTCTCGTAATTTCTATGGGGTTTCATTTTTGAACCATATTTTGGCTAGTTCATCAAAGTTTGGAAAAACCTTCTTCAGAATTGGAAGGTACATTTTTTCCTCTTCTTCAGTTACGTACTGGAATTGGTATTGTCCCATGTAGGGGGATGGCTCGCCTTCTCTGGTTACGAACTCAATGTGCATGAAGGGGTCTCCTCTCTTAATCGTTATTGGTTGTCTATCGTTGCTTAGGTTGACAAGTTCCAACGCTAGTCTCCCAATGAAACCGCTGTGAATCTTTGTGGCGTTGAGAAAGGACAATCCCCTTCTTCCATACTTGCTCTTCGCTGTGAGGTGGGCCACGTAGTTTGGCGGCGTGAACACGACTTCGTAGGAAATGAGGTTTTTGTGTTCCAAATAATGTAGCGTAGTTTCTTCTTTCACGGTTAGGACGTAACTGTCGCCGTCTAGGAGGTTGTAGTCGAAGGGATAGATTATCTTATACTTTTCAATAAGTTCCATTAACTTGTCTTTGCCGAGAATACACATACTATTCTTCACCTTACCTTAGCAATACTACGCCTTTATGTTTATACTTCTTTTGGATAGGTCATGCAAAGGCTTTCGAATGATTTCGTTGGTTAAAATTCCGAAGTCTTCTGGTGCCAATTCCCGCACCCTTTTTGCATGAAAAACTAAGGAGTCAGCTAGTTCTGCTGCGTTTCCTCCCTTTATCCCTCGCTTGTGCAAGAAGGGAATGATGGCGTTTCTCACCTTCTTGTTTCGTTGAGTGAAGAGCGTTCGCACGAGTTCTAGAAAGGTTTCTTCATCTTCTACCTGGAAGGGGGGTTCCCTCGGCTTCAAACGCACGACCATGGAGTCTACGTCTGGCTGGGGGTAAAACATTTCTCTGGATACGTAGTCTAAAAGCTCCGCTTCAGCGCGGTAATAAGTGGTGATGGTTAGCCTTCCATAGTCTTTGCTGCCCACAGAAGCCGCTAGCCTCTCAGCAAATTCCTTCTGGAAAGTTAAAACTGCGCAGTCAAATTTCCTTTCTAGAAGCCAGAACAGGAGTGGAGATGAAATTGAGTAGGGAGGGGTAGAAACAACCTTGTTAAAGGGAGGAACAGAAACCTTGAGTATGCCCCCCTCTATTAAGTCCACGTTCTGCAAGGCGTGAAGTTGCTCTCTCAATATTCTTATTAGTTTAGGATCAACCTCAACCGCAATAACTCTTTTACATTTGCGAGAAAGAAGTTGAGTTAGAAAACCGAGGCCGGCTCCAACCTCTAAAACAACATCATCCAAGGTTACAGATGCGTAAGATATCATTCTCTGCAACAGATCAGCATTCACTACAAAATTTTGTCCCAAGCGTTTTTTGGGCAAAAACCCGTAAAGGCGAAGGAGGCGCTTTGCCCTTTGAAGAAGACTCATGTTTCTACCACTAGGGCGCTCTCGTAAACAGTCTGTATTTGCTCTCGCCAGCCAGTTCCTCCAGAATCCTTTTCGTGATGAGTTTGGCGGGGTTAGGCATGTTAGCGCGTTGCTGTAAATCGTCGAAGTTTTGGAAGGGCCTTTTTTCTCTTTCATCAAGAATCTGCCACATGTATTTTTTCCCAATGCCCGGAATCAATTCCAAGGCATGCATTCTAGGCGTTATCGCTTGGGCTGTGTTGAAGAAGTTTACGAACCAGCTTTCTCGGTTAAGCACGATTTTCTCTACCACCGCGGAGAGTTCCATTTTGGCGTTAGTTGTTAATTCATCATAGTTTATCCGGCCAATGATATAGGTTATTTTTTCACGGGCTTCTTTCCCAACGTAAACTCTGTCATAGGTTTTGAGGGCAACGCCTTCCTTCGCGATTGCTTCAAGGAGGGTGAAGTATTCTTCTCCCACAACTTGAACCAGCGCGCCTGCTCGGTACCCTGGCCGGGCTCCAGGCCTTCCATGGGGAAGATAATCGAGAACGTAAGCGTATTCTTCGTATCTTTTCTCGCTTTTTTCCATTCTTTCCCCGCCCAAGCTGATAATAAATAGTTTAGAAAAGCCCTTATTCCCTTTTTCTATACTCATCCAAAAAAGCCAGTATTCTTTCCAGCTTGGAAGTTTCCATTATTCTGCGACCACTAGCCAAAAAAACTCTAATTTCTTGGATGCTTTCTGGCATGCAGTTTATTATTTGAACAGCCTCTTCTTTTTCCATATCAAATTGCTCCACGAGTTTGTTCACGAGGGTTTCTACCAAGCTAGGATCAACTTTAGAGAATTTTGCCGCGTAATCCAGTGACCTTCTCTGGAACTGATCTAATTGTTCTTCACCTATAGTTTCCAAGGTTTCTTTTACCTGCGGAACGGTGATGAGGCGTTTCTTTAAGGCTTTTCTTGACACTTTTATCCCTCTGCATGGGGTACTATATGCTCTGGGCGAACAATTATCTCTTTAACTGCCCTTCCTTGTGTCACATTCACGATGTAACTTCTGCCTTTCTTATTAACTATAACGCCGATTTTTCCATGATACCTCCGATGAGGCATGCCTTTATGAACGCTGGGGTCTATCTTAACCACAACTTTCTCTCCGGGTTTATATTCATAAAGTATTTTGCTGAGGCCAGTTTTTCCCCGTTCTCGAGGTTTTCTCCTCAAAAGGGAACGAGTTTTCCTGCGATATCCTTTCGCTTTTCTTCCCATTTTCAAGATTCCCTCATAGCGACGTTTAAAACGTCTAACTCGAGAGGTTTAGCCTCAACGTTAACAATCTTGGCTACGCAGGGATCTGTTCGACCTCCATCTCCGGTTATTAACTCTTTGATGTAAAGTCCTCCTTGACAACGTATTCTCATTTCTGCACGGTTCGGCGTCAACCTCTTTATTTTCGCCTCATATATGTGCTTTTCCCGAACTAGGTCCGCTCTTCTGTGCAAAACGCGCAAGGGTGTTTGCTGATGAACAACAGCGTTTGCGAAGGTTTTCTCCACAGCCTCTAACTCTTCATCCGATACGTTTCTATCAAACTCAATGATTGCCTTGTAAACCTTCTCAGATGCTTCTGCCTTTTTCAATTTTCTAACATCATCCTTCCTAGCGAAACGGAGATTCAAAACCTTGACTTTACCCTGCGCTTGTTTATTGATGGTGTATGCGAGGTCTTGTAAATCTATGAATCTTCTTTCAGGCTTTTTAACTTCCACAATGAAGGGTCTTCCCCCTCCCAGCATGCGAGCATCTACGTCTTCTCGTCCAGCCGCGTGGAATGAAATATTCTCCCCGCCAGTTTTTTCTAACGTTGGTTCTGCAACGATTTCTTCGATGGATTCTGGATACATTTTTCCAGTCCAGTTGCATCTTGGGCATCCCTTTCCCCTACATTTTCTGCAAACCCATTTTGACTGGGGGATCCCGCGAATCAGTTTTCTGTATCTTCCTTCAATGTAGAGTGGGTTCGCTTGGAGGGTAACTTGCCCAGTGAAGGGGTTGAGGAGAACCACGACATCCGGCTTTTTGTATTCAGCCGCCTTCTTTGTGATTTCGGAGATTTCTTTTCCGATGTCGCGACTGAACTCGTTCCGCATGCTTTCTCCGTGTCTCACCTCAAACTCAGCCTTAAACTCGTCTTCCCTTTCCTCCACTTCGGTTGGCAATTCTACGCCAACGAGGAACGTGGTATATTCGTAAGCCTTCAGTTTTTCCAACGCGCTGTCTACTAGTTCGTCTAGGTGTTCAAATCGTCCCTGACAGAGGTAACATTCCCGCTTTTTTCCCGTCCTCTTTCTCATTTTCCTCAGTATTTCAGCGGCCATGTCGAAAGATCCGTTTGTTGCTACGGTTTTGAGGAGTGAGAACCCGGCTTTCTTGCCTGATAACGCTAGTTGATGGCCCTTCATGGTTAGGAGGAGTTTGAGGGCTTCGCCTCGTTTCTGATTTTCCAGTCCGTAGCCTAGAAGGGCGAATTGCCTCCCTAAGCAGTGGTTGCAAAGGGGGTGTTTTTCAAGCATTTTTTGCGCCTTTTTAAGCATCTCCATAAAAAATTTCCTCTTTCCTCACCGTGCATTCTGCGGTGTTCGACCTTTCGATTCTTCACTTAGGCTAATGGACGCCCCTTTCCAAAAAAGGGAAATCTCTTCCTCCTCAAAGTCTTCATCATCTTTCTCAACATATTGTACCGTTCCAGCAACTCCTTCACTTCCTTTTCTTTTGTACCTGATCCGCGGGCCACCCTTCGAATTCTGGATGCTGAGAGAATCTTAGGTTTTTCTCTTTCTTCCGGTGTCATGGACTGAATGATTACTCGCCATTTTTTAAGAGTGTCCTCAGCCATCTCCATCATTTCTTCAGGTATGTTATAGGTCATTCCCGGAATCATTTTTAGGAGGTGCCTTAGGGGTCCCATGCTTTTCATGGATTCGAACTGTTCGTACATATCTGTGAGGGTGAATCTTCCACTTAGAAAGGCCCGCATTTTTCTTTCAGGCACCTTCACCTCTGCCTCGCGCACTTTCTCGATGAGGCTTTGGAGATCGCCCATGCCTAACAGTCTACCAACAAACCTAGATGGAACAAAGGGTTCTATGTCACCGATTTTTTCGCCGGTGCTGATGAATCTTATAGGCGCTCCGATGGCCGCGACTGCTGAAAGGGCGCCTCCTCCCCTTGCAGAGCCGTCAAGCTTTGCTACCAAAATAGATCCGATGGGCGTGGCTTCGTGGAATGCTTGGGCTTGCACAGCGGCTTGTTGGCCAATGGTTCCATCAATGACCAGAATCACTTCGTTGGGTTTTATGGCTTTTTCCAGCTTCTTCATTTCTTCGATTAAACTCTTCTCTTCTTTATGTCGACCCGCAGTGTCAATGATAACGATGTCACGACCGCTAAATTGCTTCAACCCCTTCAAGGCGATTTTTGCAGATTTCTTTTCTTTTAGATCTCCGTATGCGGGAACGTTTGCTCGCTTTGCCAGTTGTTGTAATTGAGCGTAGGCTCCAGGTCTGTAGGTGTCTGTGCAAACTAGGGCTGTTTTTAACCCTCTTTTTTGGAAGTATTTTGCCAATTTTGCGGTGGCGGTAGTTTTACCTGAGCCTTGGATTCCCACGAGCATTAGGACCTTTCTTTTTCCAGGTTCTATTTTCAATGGAGCTGGCTTTTCGCCTAGAAAACGCGTCAACTCTTCGTAGACTACCTTTGTTACGTGTTCTCTTCTGGAAATTCCCGGCGGAACCTTCTCTTTTAACGCCCTATCCTCTATTCTTTTCGAGATTTCGAGAACCAGCTTTACGTTAACATCTGCTTGGAGTAATGCTCTCTGGATGTCGCGAGCCAGTTCCTTAACGGTTTTCTCATCCATAACTGGAGCTCTGAAAACCTTCCTTAGTGCTTCGTATAGTGAAGAGCCGAGACGTTCCAGAACCATAATTTTTCTCCAACTTAAAACTAGATTCGCCCTTTAATAGATATTTAGTTTGTTACCATAACTCTTTTTTCTCAGTTAACGAAATCTAGGCATAGAGGAATGATCTTTGTCAAAATTAGTTAAAATTGTGGAGAAGAAGCCTATCCCTTCTGGGGCTACGATGCTTCATGGGCTTCCTGACGTAGGGCTCGTGGGCCTCATAGCAACTTCCTACTTAATATCTGAACTTAATCTAGAAGAGGTAGCCTACATGGATTCAGACCTTCTTCCTCCAGTTGTCGTCTTACATGAAGGGCTTCCCAACGCCCCTCTGCGAATCTATGGAAACAAAAACTTTATCGCGGTGATCTCTGAGCTGGCGATTCCTGCGCCAGCCCTTCACACCGTTATGCGGACACTTGTCGATTGGGGACAAACAAAAAAAGTGAAAATGGTGGTGTCGATGGGAGGGATACCCATAGAAAATAGGCAAGTCATTACGGAACCCAAGGTTTATGGTGCCGCTTCCAGTAAAGAGCTTCTTGACGTTCTAAGCAAAAAGGGATTAAGCATCCTGAAAGAAGGCTACATGGTCGGTCCCCAGGCCCTTAGCATGCGATACTGCACCGAGAAGAAAATTCCAGCCATAGGTCTCTTAGCTCAATCTTTCTATAACTATCCCGACCCGGAAGCAGCAGCCATGGTGCTAAAGGAACTCTCAAAAATTACCGAAATTAAGATAGATATTTCCAAACTCCTTGAGAAGGGAGAGGAAATTCGATTGAAGGCAAGGGACATAATGAAGCGAACTCAGCAGGAAATGACCCGCATGAAAAAGTCGCAGGAGTACGACCTTCCGCTATACGTTTAGGAGGGAGCTTTGATGTATGAGAGACGGAGAAAACGTTCAATTTTTGACCTAATGAGCGAATACATGGAAGATTTCGAGGCCCTAGCAGACGAATTAATGGAGTTCACCTTCGCTGAACGCCCTAGCTGGAACACAGAATCCTGCTGTCTCGAACCTCTCTGCAACGTTTTCGTCACCCCCGAAGAAGTTGTAATCACCGCGGACCTTCCCAACACCGAACACGAAACATTGAAGGTTGAAGCATTAAGCGAAGACCTTATCGAGATCACGGCGAAAATGAAAAGAAAGATGCGATTCGACGATTTCGGCATCACCCACCGAGAGGGAGAGTTCTCCTCCCTTCGTTGCCAACCCCGCATACCAGTATCCGTTGACACCAAACGAATGAAAATCTCCTTCAAACATGGCATTCTAGAGATACGTCTCCCGAGAAAAAAGGGATACGAAATTGAAGTTGAATAACCAGCGAAGCCTCAGCCCTCATTAAGGGTCTTCATAGATCCGACGGCTCTTCTTGCATCATCGGCTTCACTAAAACTCCCTTCAGCCTCTTAATGAATCTTTCCAAGACTTTCTAAAGCAGCGGCGACTATCAAAGGAAAGGCTATAGTCACGTCGCAGATGACCGTCACAGCTTTTCCTTCAGGCTTTACCTTTCCCCAACTGATCGCCTCTTCCAAGGTAGCTCCACTTAGGCCTCCAGGCTCTGGCCTATCCATGGTGATCTGAATTGCGCAGTCGACGCCCTCTCGAAACGTGTTGGCGAATAGGGCGAAGTGTTTGGGCCAGCCTCCTCCCAGAATGATGACGCCTGCCTTTCTGGCCTCATAAACCTTGTCCATTAGCTTGTTCACGTCGAGAAGCGGATCTATTCCCATCTTTTTGTCTTGCCCAAACACCCAGAGGTGGAAGCCAGCTATGGAATCTACGAAGCCTGGACTTATGATGGGAACTTGTTTCTTTGCTGCTGTAGCGAGTATGGATTCTGGGTCTTGAATTTGTTTACCTATCTCAAACAGAAGCTCTGCTGTGGATATGTGTTCCCTTTTCTCTTCCGGTATGTTTTCCAGTATTTTGTACATCCATTTTTCTAGGCCCCTGAATGCCCCCTGCGCGATGTAAATGTCGCCTATTCTCCCAATGTCCTTAGCCCTAAGCTTCTTGTCTTCAGCAAGGAAGGTGCCTACCAAATGTTTGTAGCCGAGGGCTTCCACCATATCGTGCACCATGTTAGCCCCAGTGGTAACAACCACTTTCACGTATTCTTGGTCAATCAAATCGCTGACGATTCGTCTCAGTCCCCCCGGAACCATCGGTCCGGCTATGGTTAGGAACACCGTGTAGTCTTTGTCACTAAACATTTCAGCCGCCAGTTCGGCTGCCCTACCAATTTTTCCAGCGCCAAGCACGCCGCATTCTCTCATCTCAGAGACCAAATCGCCTACGGTTAATCCCCGCCGCAGCCGCATCTGTTTTACACGCTTCAATCCCTCACCCCGTAATTGCAGACCACTCTAGCGATTCAAGAATGCGGATTAACGTTTTAAAAGGTAGTTGTAGAAACTGAAAATTTTGACCAAAAGGAGCTAACCTTTCGTTCGCATTATTCTTGTTCTGCCCAAAATTCGCCAGTACTCAACCTCGACGCCGGAAGCGAGTTTAGATCTTATTTCCTCTTCGGGTAAGGGTGCCTCAAGTATTTCGTACGTTTCTAGATCCATCACCTGAACAGTCGCTGGCAACAGCGCTATAACTTGGCCAGCCCTTTTCTCGATTATAGGCACTTCAACCTGAGCACCCACTGGCTTCACAAGGGTTCTTTTCGCCTCGTCAAAAACGCCTATGGCGACAATTCGAGCCTTTGCGGAGCCGTGTTTTCCTGGTTTTGATTTGGTGTAGCTCATGATGCGGCATGGTTCACCGTCGATAATTATGTAGCTTCCAACCCTTAAGGCTCCCAACTCCATGGGTTTGCTCATTCTATCTCGCCTCTCCTAACAGCAGACTTTCACGCAATTCATTGTTAATAAGTTATCGCTTAAATATATCTAACACTCCCAGAACACCTAGTTAATGTAAAATAGCTAGTTTCTGCATTCTTCTTATATTGGGCTTAAACAGTAAATGTTATTGTTGCTGTTGGGGGAATAGAACTGTTTAACGCTGTGGGTGTAGTCGCACGCGTTGATCGTAAAGAGGCATTGAAGTTTGTAACGAAACTGGTAGCTCACTTAGAAGAGAAGGAGCTCTCCGTGTTCCTTGAGCCAAAGTTGGCTGAACGCATCAAAAAAATGGAGGCGGCTTTACCCCTCGAAAAAATGAAGACGGATTTGATTATCACGGTAGGAGGCGACGGCACCATTTTAAGAACATGCCTCTTGATTCCTAAGCCTGAACCCCCCATTCTCGCCATCAACATGGGGGTGCGCGGCTTTCTGGCAGAAGTGACGCCGAAGGAAGGANNAGGAGATATGAGGTTGCCCGACGCTTTAAATGAAGTTTTCATCACTTCCCATGCTCCAGCCAAGCTTTTGTACGCAAGGATATGGAAGAACGGTGCGGCGGTGACTGACTGTCGAGCTGACGGCGTGGTTGTCGCTTCCCAAGTTGGATCAACAGGATATTCCCTGTCTGGTGGGGGACCAGTTCTCGATCCTGAAGTTGACGCCTTCGTTTTGACGCCGATCTGTCCGCTTACGGTGTTTCATCCCATAGTTTTTCCTGCAAACTCTACCATAAGCATCGAGCTCCTCAAACCGAAAAGAGCTGTTGCTGTAATAGACGGCCATTATAAAACTAGAATTAAGCCTAGCCATCCACGCATAACGATCACAAAATCTGAATATGAATCTGCTTTTGTTCGATTCAAAGCCAACTTTTACCATCGCCTGAAAGGTAGACTTCTCTTCTCCAGAGGTGAAAGTCTCTGACAAAGAGGGCCATCGTTCTGGACACATCCGCTTTCATCGCTGGCTTCGACCCCCTTTCAATCGCCGAGACGCAATATTCTGTTCCCGCAGTTAAGAAGGAGCTTGCTTCAAACTCCATGCCTTGGGTGCGATTCAACGCCGCGGTGGAGAACAGAAGGTTGATGGTTAGGACCCCGAGAAATTTCTTTCTCCGAGAGGTTAGAGAAGCCTCTAGAAGGGTTGGAGACGTGCGTTATCTTTCCGAGGCGGATCTACAGGTCTTGGCTCTAGCTTTAGAGTTGAAAAGTAGGGGTTTAAATCCATTAATTGTTACGGACGACTATTCCATCCAAAATGTGGCCAATCAAGTTAGCGTAAACTTCACTTCGCTTATGACCTATGGGATAAGGTTTCGCTTTAACTGGATTTTGTATTGCCCCGCATGCTATCGGAAATATCCTTCAGATTACAAGTTCAAGTCTTGTGAAGTCTGCGGCACCAAACTTAAGAGGAAGCCCTTGAGAAAAACTCCTCTATGAACAGCTCGGTCGTCATCCATCAGATTAGAAATGATGATGAAAAATGAGTTGGGAAAAGACGTTGGATTATTACAGTGTGCTCATCGATGAAGAAATAAAAAAGTTTTTGGCAGAGGCCAAAAAAGCAGCAAAGGCTTACCATCCTTTCATAGGGAAAGTTTATTCCAAAATTGAAAAGTTTGTCCTTAGAAAAGGGAAAAAACTGGCCTCGTGTAGTACCCTCTTGACATATGAAGGCTATGCAGGCAAAATCGATAACCGAATTTTAAAGGCTTGCGTTAGCATCGAGTTGTATCGTCATTGCATTCTAGTTCACGACGACTTAGTTGACAAGGACACTCAAAGGAGGGGAGGCAAAACCTTTCACAGACTAATCGCAGAAAATCATGATGCCCGATTGGGGTACGGAACAGGGCTTTTCGTTGGCGACTTAATGTATGCCTTAACTTTGCAAGCCATACTCAACTCTGGTTTCAGTCAAGAAAAATTGAACAGAGTTACGTTGTTGCTTTTGGAAGGCTACCGCAACGTAAACGAAAGTCAGATACTAGACTTGCTGTTTGAGTACAAGGAGCCACACGTTGATGAATGGTGTGTAATGGCCTCCAAAAGAGCCGCATCGCTTTTTGAGACCACCATTCTTGTGGGCGGAATCTTGGGTAACGCTCCGGAAAGGGATTTGCAAATTTTGCGGGAAG
>JABAOH010001720.1_pt5 | contig 21399 bp, 14 predicted proteins | sample 7062181 | NCBI WGS metagenome assembly JABAOH01 (sample SAMN14538630, study PRJNA623070) | marine sediment metagenome | biome: marine biome [ENVO:00000428]; feature: marine pelagic biome [ENVO:01000023]; material: deep marine sediment [ENVO:00002113]; isolation source: pool of 5 deep marine... | reverse complement strand
TAATTCCATAAGCTGGGCTCAAGATTATCTGCCGAGAAAATGGAATATCAGAAAGGTTAATCTTTCATTTAATCGTTACTACGACTGGCCAGAGATTGAAGAAGCACTTCGCACATTAGAAAAAGCTTATCCCAAATTTCTAAAACTTAGAACAGCCGGAAAATCTTTTCAGGGACGTGAAATATGGTATGTGACGATCAACAATCCTGAAACTGGAGATGAAATGAACAAATGCGCCATGTACATCGATGCCAATATTCATGGAAATGAAATTCAGGGTGGCGAGGTTGGGCTCTACACTATCTGGTATTTGATGGAAAATTATCCCTATAATAAATATGTAAAAAAATTAGTTGATGAAAAAGTATTTTACATCTTCCCCTCAGTCAATCCTGACGGTCGTGATTTATGGCTTCATATCGGCGCATCAGCACGGTCAGGGCAATATCCTTATGATAACGACAATGACGGCTTATATGATGAGGATCCACCAGAGGATTTAGATGGAGATGGTGAAGTCGGGATGATGTTCATTAAAGTAAAGCCTGGAGAGGGGACACATCGTTTGAGTGATAAAGGAGACCAACTGGTTCGAATTAAAAAAAATATTGAAGGCAAGAAGGATGAATTGGGAGATTATAAGTTTGTTGCCACAGAAGGAATTGACAATGATGGTGACGGACGATACAATGAAGATGGCGGTGGTGGTTACGATCCAAATCGTGACTGGGGTTCAATGTGGCAGCCGAAATATATTCAGAGAGGTGCTGGTGACTATCCTTTTACCTGGATCGAGTCCAGGCTTATCAGAGATTTCCTCTATGAACACCCTAACATTGCAGGAGTACAGGCGTTTCATAATTCTGGCGGAATGATTTTGCGTGGACCTGGAAACCCATTGCATGGAGAGTTTAAACGTGCTGACCTCTCTATCTATGACGAGATTGGCAAAAAAGGAGAAAAAATAATTGAAGGATATCGCTACGTTGTGATCTGGAGTGATATGTATACTGTTTGGGGTGGATTCATAGACTTTACACATGATCTCCTGGGAATTTATTCTTTTTCCAATGAATTATGGATTTCTCGGATCGATTTAGATAAAGATGGGAAAGCGACCGAAGAAGAACAAGAATTTTTTGATAAATATATCAACTTAAATAATGCCTATATTCCGATCCATGAAATAGATCATCCCCAACTTGGAAAAGTAACGATAGATCGAGATCGAACTAAATTGAGCGGGCGCGTTCCGCCAACATGGTTACTTGAAGAACTCTGTCATCGCAATATGGCTTTTTGTCTTTTACACGCTTATGAAATGCCATTACCAATAATAAAAGAAGTAAGCGCAGAAAAAATTTCAGGTGATCTTTACAAGTTAAAAGTTACTATCTATAATGAACGACTTATGCCCACTATGTCGGCAGCAGCTATCGAAAATAAAGTTCAGCGTCCCGACATTTTATCCATTGATGGAAATGTAAAAGTTCTGGCCGCAGGACTCAACAAAAATTCAAGACTCTCCACCATCCCGGAAAGATTCCGCAGATATTATCTCCGTGCAGAAGACAGTGATGTGGATTTCATCGATCAAAAAGACCTTAAAAATTTAATTCTTACCAGAGGTATACCTGGCCAGGCTGAAATCGAGTATGATTTTCTTGTTGAAGGGAAAGGGAAGGTAAAGGTCAATCTTGATTGTTTAAAAGGTGGGAAACATACAAAAGAAATCATGTTGAAATAGTTTTATAGAAGTGGAAAACCTCCTGAAGACCCGAAATCACTTTTGGCGCAGATTAATCTAATTAATGTTTGAACGAAAACACCATGTTGTATCATTTCGACCGAAGGGAGAAATCTGTAAGCCCTATATTTTCAGTAACAACCAGTTTCTCGCTATGCTAGAAATGACATATTTATGTAGTTTCCGTTCCGAGACTAATTAGTTGATCCGCCAAGGTCAACCTTTAGAGGTTCTTTAATTCTAGCAAAACTGTCACTTAAAAATAACATCAACTGCCTCATCAATTCTATCAATCAGGTGAATTTGAAGTGATTTTTTAATCTCCTCAGGCAGCTCGATCAAATCATTTTTATTTTTATTTGGCAATACTACTTGTTTAATTCCAGCACGTCGGGCGGCTAATAATTTTTCTTTAACCCCCCCGATTGGTAAAACTTTACCTCGTAAAGTTATTTCACCTGTCATGGCAATATTATTTTTAATTTTCACATTTTTTAGCAATGAAATCAATGCAATTACCATTGTAATCCCTGCGGATGGACCATCTTTTGGAATTGAACCAGCGGGAACGTGAATATGGATTTCACCATTTTCAATCTGCTTTTTATTAATTCCCAACTTGCTTGAGCGAGATCGAACATAAGTTAAAGCGGCCTGTGCTGATTCTTTCATAACATCACCCATTTGCCCCGTAAGCATCAATCCCTTCTGTCCCTTCATCAAGCTACACTCGACAAACAGAATATCGCCACCATACGGAGTCCAGGCTAATCCCGTCGCAATGCCGGGTTCAGTAATCCGTTCGGCAATTTCTGAATAAAATCTTTCTGGACCTAAAAACTCTGAAACATTTTTTCGATTTACGATTATTCTTTCATTATTGCCAGAGGCAATTCGTTTAGCAACTTTGCGACAGATTTTCGCTATCTCACGCTCTAAATTTCTTAGTCCGGCTTCGCGTGTATAATCAGAAATGATATATTTAACGGCACTTTTTTGAAACGATACCTGTTTTTTCGATAACCCATGTCCCTCTAATTGCTTTGGAATCAAATATTGAAACGTGATTTGAATCTTTTCTTCTATGGTATAACCTGGCAACTCAATAACTTCCATTCGATCTCTCAAGGCCGGTGGAATGGGATCTAGATAGTTGGCCGTGGTGATAAAAAGCACTTTGGACAGGTCAAAGGGAACATCGAGATAATGGTCGGAAAAGGAGAAATTTTGCTCTGGATCTAGAACTTCTAACAAAGCCGATGAAGGATCTCCACGAAAATCCTGTCCAATTTTGTCAACTTCATCCAACATAAACACAGGATTATTTGAGCCAGCATTTTTAATCCCTTGAATAATCCGACCAGGGAGGGAGCCAATATAGGTCCGTCGATGTCCGCGAATTTCAGCTTCATCCCTGACACCTCCTAAGGAAATGCGAATGAACTTACGATTCAGAGCCCGAGCAATAGAACGACCTAACGAGGTTTTTCCAACACCAGGGGGACCAACAAAACATAGGATAGGTCCTTTCATATCCTGTTTTAATTTTCGAACAGCCAGATATTCCAGAATTCTTTCTTTAACTTTCTCTAAATCATAATGGTCGTCATTAAGTATTTTTTCTGCTTCATCAATCTCTAAATTATCTTCTGTCGACTTCGACCATGGTAAATTTATCAGCCAGTCGATATACGTCCGGGAAACCGTATATTCCGCAGCACCAGGTGGCATTTTTGCCAATCGATCTAATTCACGTAACGCCTCTTTCTCTGCCTGCTCTGACATTTTGGTTTCGCTAATTTTGTTTCTAAGTTCATTAATTTCAGCGGTTCTCTCATCACTCTCACCTAGTTCCCGTTGAATGGCCTTCAACTGTTCACGAAGGTAAAAGTCACGTTGGTTTTTTCCCATCTCAGATTGGACCTGGGTCTGAATTTTTGAACCCATTTCCAAAACTTCTAATTCGCGATTAAGATAGATTGTTAATTTTTCCATTCTATCTTTGATATTCAGAGTCTCGAGAATATCTTCCTTTTCAAATAGCGATAGATTTAAATTGGAGGCTAATAAATCAGTCAATCTCCCTGGATCATCCATATTCATCACAGCAATTTGCAACTCGTCAGGGAAATGGGGTACCAATGTGATAATTCGCTGGAATTGATTTGAAATGTTTCTTGCTAGAGCCTGAACCTCAAGATCCATTTCAAATTCATCATGAAGTCTTGTAATCCTGGAAATAAAATAGGGTTCTTTCTGAAAAAACCTTTTAATCTTAATTCGTGATAGACCTTGCACTATAATACGTAAACTTCCATCAGGGAATCGAAGCATCTTTAAAATATAAGCGACGGTGCCATATTGAAATAGATTGTCAATATCCGGTTCCTCTATTTCTGGTTGTTTTTGAGCCACCAATCCAATTAATTTATCACCTTGCATCACACTATCTAACAGGCGCATCGATTTTGGACGTGCGATTATTAAAGGTGTAACCATATATGGAAAAACGACGAAGTCTCGAAGCGGTAAAATTGGTAACTTATCAGGAATAACCACATCATCCACTTCATCAAAATCTTTAAGTCTGGTGAAGTTACCTTCTTGCATAACTAACTCCTGGAACGTATTATTAAACATCTATTCAGTTAGATCATTCTATTTCTGATTTAATAATTTTTCAAAATCTTCATCTTTGCCAATCCCAACCAGGATATCACTATCTTTAATTTTATGGTCTGGTTGTGGAACAATAACCAGGTTTTCAGGGACTAACTCTTTTATCACAACGACTTGAACTCCGAATCGGTTTCTCAAATCTAATTCTCTTAATGTTTTTCCTAAAAATGAATTTGGCGGTCCAAATTCTAAGATGCTCACACCTGGGCTTAGTGGTACTGCATCCAATACATTAATATTTTCTAAACTTCGAGATAATCGAAAAGCAACATCCCGTTCCGGAAAAATAACTGTGGTCGCTCCAATTCTATCCAGTATTTTACCGTGATCTTCCGTTGAAGCTTTGGCAATTATTTCTTTTACACCGAGTTCTTTTAAATAAAGTGTGACTAATATACTGGCATCAATTCTGTCCCCCAAACTGACAATGACCACATCAAAATCAATAATGCTAAGACTGTCAAGTGCATTCTTATCCGTGGCATCTAAAATAATCGCTTTGGTGACAAAATGCTTCACTTTCTCGATTCGCGATTCATCCGCATCTAAAGCCATAACTTCAAAACCACGTTGAGCCAAATATTTACTTAAATAAAATCCAAAAGTGCTTAGACCTATTATAGCGAATTTTCTCATATTTGATAACTATCCAATTAAAACTTTTTCCTGTGCATATCGGAATTTGGGATAGTCTTTTTTACCGATTGCCAGAGCAACCGTAAGCGGGCCAACCCGTCCGATAAACATTGTCATAACGATAATAAATTTTCCAATTACTGACAATCCAGGTGTTAAACCTGTAGAAAGTCCAACAGTTCCAAAAGCAGATACAACCTCAAATAATGTTTCTAAAAATAATCCACGGCTTTCTTGGTGGGATAAATCTCCCAGTTCAAAGATCATTAATACAATGGCAAAAAATAATATAATAAATATCGAAAAAAATGTAACAGATATGGACTTGGAAACGATATTTTCAGGAATTCGGCGATGTAGAATATTCACATCTTCATGATTTTGAAACCTTGCTCTAAGCATGGCTGCAATAACGCCTGCGGTTGTTGTTTTAATTCCTCCTCCACATGACCCGGGTGAGGCCCCGACAAACATTAAAATAATTATAAAAAATAAACTTGAATTCGTCAGCATAGAAATGTCAAGAGTATTAAACCCAGCAGTTCTGCTGGTTACTGATTGAAATAAAGATGTCTGAAACTTAACAATTAAAGGTTTTTGGGAAAGTACATTGTCATATTCAAATAAAAATATTATTAAAGCACCGCCTGCAATTAATAATAGTGTTATGATTAACACTATTTTCGAGTGGAATGAAAAACTTGTTCCCTTTTTCTGATTTTTTGGGGCTAAAAATTGCTTTAATTCATTGAGAACGATGAAACCAACACCTCCCAAAACAATTAATATGATGATAATAAAATTAATTTTCCAATCACCCTGGTAGTCCATAAAACTATTCTTAAACAAACCAAACCCAGCATTACAAAAAGCCGAAATTGAATGAAAAATTCCATAGTAGAATGCTCTGCTAATTGGAAGTTGATTCCAAAAACAAACGGTTAATACTATTGCACCAGCCAATTCTATGATTATTGTAAACAAAAATATTGTTTTTAGTAGACCCGCGATATTTTTAATGGGAGATTGAGTTAGCGTCTCTTGAATTACATCACGTCCAGACAGGGAAAATTTTCCTATGATTAAAAAAGTTAGAAAAGTAGAAAATGTCATAATTCCCAGTCCACCTAATTGGATTAACATCAAGATAATAATTTGACCCAAAGTGGTAAATTTGGATCCAGTATCTACGACAATAAGTCCAGTAACGCAAGTTGCAGAAGTTGATGTAAATAATGCATCTATGAACGACAACGAATCGCCATGAACCGCTTTTGGGAGCATCAATAATAAAGTTCCAATCAATATAATCAATAAAAAGCTAAAAATTAAAATTCTTGAGGATCCCCAAAATTTTGCTTTCTTAAGCTCATTCATGTATATTCTGAGACTTTATTAATGTGAGTATTATACCTTTTGTTTGATAAGCTTGAATTTTTTAATTTGTTTTTTTATATTTTCGATATTTAACTTATTGAAGTAAAGTAACTTAGATTTTTAATTTTATAGCGGCACTTTGGATAATCCTTACACCTGCTAAGTCGATTTCATCGCAATCTTTTTGAATCTACTTAAATCATCTTGTTTCCCCGCAACAACTAAAATATCTCCTAATTCAAAAATTCGGTCAGGATCTGGTAACTCGCTGGTCAAACCAATTTCGCTAAGCTTCTTTTTCACAGCAAGTATGGTAACTTTATTTTTCGCTCGAATATCCAATTCTTTAATTGACTTTCCAATAAAACCCGTGATGACTGGCACAAAATCAATCTTAAAATCACTGGGCAATTGCACTAAATTCCGAAACTTTTCAGTTCCCAGGTCTCTAACATACTTTACACCCAATACATCTTTTCTTAATATTTCTCGATTGTACAGTTTAATGATCTCTTTCTTTGAAATAACTCCAATTAATTTATTCGAACCATTCCCTTCAATCACGGGTAAATGCTCACTCTCAACTCGTTCAAACTTATGCATGCATTCCGCTAATGTCATACCAGGTGTTACCACTGCTTCAGACAGAACCAACAAATCTCGTGCAATGATGAGACGGTCTAAATCCTCATCTGCGCTCAAGATATCTTTCACTAAATGAGTCGATAACGAACCCACCAAATTGCCTTCCTCGGTGACAATATAATAGTAAGGCTCTTTATTTGTCATAAAAATTTTAATGATTTCTTTTAATCTTTTACATTCTTCGATAGTCGGTGCTTCGGGCTCCATTAAATCACCAACTGAAAATGACCTCATAATAATTTCTTCACGACCTTGATCGAGGGAAATACCCCGTCGAGATAATTTTTGCGTATAAATAGAATCTTCTTTAATTCTTCTAGCTAAAATTGTAGAGATTGTGCAAGCAATCATCACTGGTAGAATGATTTTGTAGTCTCCAGTAAGTTCAAATAATATTAGGATCGAAGTGATTGGAGCATGCGTTGCACCAGCAACAACTGCTCCCATGCCTACCATTGCATACGCACCACTATTGGAAGTCGTATTCGGAAATATCTGGTTGACAAGTATGCCGAATGTACTACCAGTCACTGCACCAAGGAATAAAGACGGGGCAAAAATTCCACCTGAACCACCNNCAGACAAGCTTTCCTGCTAACGCTAAATTTATCGCTTCATAACCAACTCCGTAAACATAAGGTACGAATATGATCACGACACCCATTATTAAACCACCGATGGGATTTTTTAAATAATCAGGGATTGGTACTTTATCAAAAAGTTCTTCAGATTTATAGACCAAACTTGAAAAAAGTACTGCCACAACTCCTGTTACGATGCCTAAGATGAAATAGAGAGGTATTTCCCAAATACTAATAAGAGAATATTGAGGAACAATAAATGCCGGATAATTGCCTAAAAATGCCCTTGAGACAGCCGTTGCCATGACTGAAGATATAATTATTGGACTGAAATTGGATAAAGCAAAATTCCCGATAATTACTTCTAAAGCGAAAAATGCGCCTGCGATTGGTGCGTTGAAAGTCGCCGCAATACCTGCAGCGGCACCACAGCCAACAAGAACCTTTAGCCGCTCTGGCGAAACTTTTATCCATTGTCCAATTGTCGAAGCAAATGCCGAACCAATTTGTACAATTGGGCCTTCTCGTCCAACGGAGCCTCCTGTTGCAATGGTAATCGCAGATGCTATAGATTTCACCAACACAACTCGCGGTCGAATCACACCATTGTTAAGAGCAACAGCTTGCATTACCTCCGGCACTCCATGACCTTTAGCCTCACGAGCAAAAAAATAGATCATAGGACCAACAACTGAAGCACCACAGATTGGTACAATCAATTTTATGTACCAAGGCAATTGTATCAGTGCATCTAAGACATCACCAGAGCTGCCAATAGCTAAATTTTGAAATATTGCAATAAGCTTCCTGAATCCTATAGCTGCAAATCCACCTAATACTCCAACGATAATTGCCAGGATTAGAATATAAGTATTTTGACTGAATTGAGTGTATCGTACAAATGCATCGCTCAATTTTTTAATGTAATCTTTTGGTAAGCCTCCCTCGTTCATCTTGTAAACCTTTGTCTATTTTGTTAAAAATTTCAAATTGAAAATATATTTTCAGAAGATAAGTTTCATAAAATTTAAAAATCAGATTTGGAGTTTGGAATTTAGATTTTTTCAGCTTTTACCACTTCATTACGACAAGCCAATTCTAAAATGCCCAACTATTTAACTAAAATAATTCTGATGTCCATAACATTCGTATTCGTAGGACCAGTCTTGATTAGATCGTTCAGTTTTTCAAAATAATGATAGGAGTCATTGTTTTGTAGATACTTAAGTGTGTAAAGATTTAACTGTTCAGCTCTTGTAATTGTTTCGCCATCAGCAATCGCCCCTGCAGCATCGGTGGGACCATCCGTGCCATCTGTGCCAGCACTTAAAACGACCACATTTTCCATCCCCTGAATATCCATTGCCGCAGCCAATACAAACTCCTGATTCCTGCCTCCAAGACCATTTCCACGAATGGTTACGGTTGTTTCTCCTCCTGAAATGATACAAGCAGGCGCACTTATTGGATTTCCGGTTTTTCTTACTTCTTTTGCCGTAGCTGCATGGACGCGAGCCACTTCCTTCGTCTCACCCTCTACAAATGTGGATAATATCATTGTATTATACCCTAATTTTTGAGCAAATTCCCTCGCAGCAGCTACCGCTTCCCAATTGCTTCCGACTATGAAATTATGAGTTTTTGAGAATGCAGGATCATCCATTTTTGGTGTATCTGGTATCAAATTTTCAACACCAGATTTTATATGATGTTCCACTGCCCATGGAATTTTGCCCAACAAATCATATTTTTTGAGAATCGCCCAACAGTCTTCAAATGTCGTCTGATCAGATACGGCAGGACCGGAAGCAATACTATCAAGCGGGTCCCCAATGACATCTGAAAGAATAAGCGTTAGCAATGTCGCTGGCTGCGCTAACCTTGCCAATTGCCCGCCTTTTACCTGGGATATATGTTTCCGAATGGCATTTATTTCTTTGATATCAGCACCGCATGCTAATAATAATTTGGTCGTTTCCTGTTTTTCAGCTAAAGAGATTCCTTTATATGGCAAGGGGAAAAGAGCAGAGCCACCACCTGAGATAACACAAATAACCAGATCTTTTTCGCCTCGTTGCTTTAGAAAATCAACAATTTCCTTTGCTCCTGTCATTCCCGCCTCATCAGGCACAGGATGATCAGCCTCATTGATTTTAATTTTAGAGGATACTTTCTCCAGATGACCATACTTAACGCTAACGATTCCGGACTTGAGATCATTACCCAAAATTTCTTCCACGCCTCTGGCCATCGCTGCCGCAGCTTTGCCAAAGCCGATTAAAGAAACACCATCGAAGGATTTCAAATCAAAAAAATTTTCCTGAATAACTAGACGATGGTCTTTTCTTTTTAAAAATCTTTTAACAGCATTGATCGGATCAACGGCCTTTAAAGAAGCATCGAAAATATCCAGAGCCTCTGTTCGCATCGTAGTTAGATTATCATTTCTAATCATTTTATTCCCTCTTTATATAAAATTCACTTTTCACTTCGACGCTGTAATATAATAATTTATCTAACAAAAATAAAGAGTTTTCTTTATTTAATTCTTTTTAAAAATTTTTTACATTTGCTATTATAGGAGAAATCATTATCAGTTGAAGAAATCTTAGAAAGGAAAATGTACAATATCATTAGGTCAAGAAAATTACGGTGTTCTTTTTATTTTACAAATGGAGAAGTCATGAACTAAACCTTGTATTTTGAAGCCAAAGACTAAAATCCTTACAGATTAATTCAAATTTCACATTTTCTTTAGTCAATAATTTGTTAGCATTAACATTGGGGAGTAATTTGTCGGTATGAACGGGTCGATGTCCAAAAATTTTAAATCAGAAGAAAGCCTTCTCTTTTTTAAAGCTATATTCTGATCCACAAAAAGTTACTGATATAGTTATTTAAACAGCCTGCTTGCTAAATTTTTCTCTATTCCATTCCACTGTTCTAACAGGTAATATTTTTCCTTCTCAAAAACTCGACTAATATTTTCCAAATACTCCTCAGCTTCTCTGACCTCCCAATCCTTTGTTCTATTTATGTAGGATAAAACTCTGGAATGATAAAAAGGAATTAACGCTTCCATGATTTTCGTTCGATCGATACTACTATTGCTTTTATAAGCTACCGCAAAGCTGAATAAAATTCTTGCCCATAGACTACTTGGATAATAAAAGCTATTCTTATTTTTAATTTTTTTGTATTTTAAGATTTCATTGTACTCTGGCAAGGGGATAATTTTTTCCCAAATATCGCCGTACTTTTCAAACCCAGAAATAAAACTCTGATGCAGTTTCTCAGTATTCACTTCGACTGCTGGCGGTTTTTCTTCCACACCCATTCCAAATCCATAAATGCTGCTGGGACGGCTTTCATGAGTGTCTTTCCATAAATATTCAAAGTCAATCATCAAATCGAATAAGGTTGAGACAACCTGTGTGAACATCATCGTTAGATCTTCTGCTGGATCTTTGGGTCGGTGAACTTTTGGAGTGCCGAGAAACGCCTGACACACGTTAAAATGGCGAGCAATGGCAATTGTTGTCATCCAGATATCAATTCCGAAATTAGCGATTTTATCATTCCATAATTTCTCTGATAAAAAGGCACGAGCTAATTTCCCGGAAAATCCAAAATCCCCTCCGATAGGCTGTCGCACTCGCAATCCAAACAGTGTTCTCAATAATGGATAAGCAATATGATTGGTTATGGTACCATCGTACTTATGTCGGACATAAACTGGAGCGACAAAATCAAAATTATTTATCAATGGTTCGCCTAAGTACTTTATCCAATTGGGTGTTATGCTTTTTAAATCCGCATCAACAACCACTATGGCCTTTGCATTAAGTTCCACTGCTGCTTTAAATAAGTTGAGGAAATTATTTCCTTTCCCTTTTACTTCCGGTGGCGTTGAGATATAAATTTTGGGTATTTTTATTGGGGCTCTTAAAAACGCTTCTTTCGTTCCATCTAGTGAATTATTATCAACATTGATAATCACTGACTTTCTCTCAGGAAAGTAATCGGCAAGGGCCCGACCGGCGACATCCGTTGGATAGGCAATGTTATCTACTTCGTTATACGAAGGAATTCCCACAATAATTTCTGCACTTCTAATTTGATGTGGATTTTCAACAATCACATCCATGCTTTACCTTTCCATTAACTATTAATAAAGAAACTCTACGAATTAAGAATTTTTAAAAGCAGTACAATAAATAAAGTTCCCATTATGTTAAAATGGTAAAATCATATAACTGTTATATACGAAAATAAATTGGATTTGCGCATGTTGAATTCAAAAATTTGTTACATTTATTGAATTATGTAGGGAAAATATAACCGATGTTAAGATAATAAGAAGGAAAAAGTTAGCATACAACTTTTTAAAAAGGGCTGGATGTTTTATTTTGTAATCCTCACTCCTACGATCAATCTATGTTATTCGTCTATGGTAAGCATGACGTAGCGAAGCCACCATAAAAAATTGTGCAGCCTAATCCTGACAATCAAATATTTAGATAGTATTCGCATGATTTAACTTGATAAAAAATCATTTTATCATGAAAATACTGAGAATCCTGTCCAATTACTCTAATATTCTTTTGTTCTAGAAAATAGTATTAGATTTTAAAAATCGGCTCCAGATGTCGAATGCGACAGGGCATACCACCGTTCTGAAACTCGCAATCATCCCAGTAAAAACATTTAATCGAACAAATCATATCACTTTCACGTTCACCTGCTGATGGATACTCACCAGATTGTGATTTAACTTGACGTCGCATCTGCCAATTTCTGAAGTAAGATTCAATTCGATTCTTTTTAAGCAACTTAATGGTAATAATTTTGGCAATATTGCGAGAAGCAGTGGAGGTTGGGTTGTGAAGGATAAACGGCCTTAAGTCTTTCACTGATCCTCGTATGTGCTCATCATACTCGATGTAACCTGTGTAGTCAATATCAATTGAGAGCAAATCTGCTGCCGCAGTTTTAATGGACATCCCCTCCTTAATTTCATCAGGTTCCATTACCATGTTTAAAATAAGTCGGGGACAAAAGGTACTCAATTCATGTTCAATACGCTGAGCCATTTCTGCACTTGTCTTGTGGGCTTTTTCAAGCAAGTCTATAATCGGAACAGTTAATTGTGTTAGGTTATTATAACCTTCAATTTCCAGCAGTGAGAGAATTTCGGATTCATTTCTAAAAGCTTGTTGCAATTTTCTGATTAAGCATAATTTGATAAAATCAAAAGCTTCTTGAATAGCAGTTGGCTCTGGAATGGTTACCACAATTCCTTCATCAACCGCCAGAAAAAAATCGATAACATTGTATGATGTCCCAGCCGCCAGGTCCATAATGATATAGTCTGCATTTAAATTTCTTAGATCACGAATGAGTTTCTGCTTCTGGCTATATTTGGGATTAGCCATCCCTAATGTACCACAGGCACCACTGATCAATTTTAAATTATCAATTGGTGAATCTAAAATAATATCTTCAAGATTTTCTCTTTCCAATGTATAATAATCAAGGAATGTATATTTCGGCTCCAGGAATCCCATACAAGTATGTAAGTTGGCCCCTCCAAAATCAGCATCAATCAGAATAACCTCCTTTCCTAAGGCGGCAAGGCCAATACCGAGCGAAGCTGTAAGAACAGTTTTCCCAACACCACCTTTTCCACTGCCGATTGCCATCACTTTTCGTTCACATTCCTCTAATACATCAATATCAAAAAGCTTTCTAACTTGTTCCAGTTGTTCTGCTTTTACCCATTCATCATCTTCTTCTAACCACACAGAATCATTTAAGGAGAATTTTCCTTTCCGTACCAGAATTCGCAATTCAGTAGTTGTTAAAGGTCCATACTGTTTCCCTTTGACACGTACAAATAAGTTGCTTTTCATAAGATACGCCTCTCAGTTATTTGTTTTAAATAAAATTAAATGGTTCAACTCATGAACTGGTATTACACTATGAGAAACTTAGCAACTATTATTCCTGACCATTTATTTTCAAAATATATTTCAATAATTTAATCTTATTAATTCAAAAAGAGAGATTACGCAGGTTATGAAAGAATTGTCTAACTTCTTCTAAAACATGATGCAGTGGGCCATCAACAATTCTTGAATCAGGGAGGGATTGAAGAAATATCCGACCGTATGATTTTTCAATAATTCGTCGATCCAAAATCAATACCGATCCGCGATCGGTTTTTTTTCTTATTAATCGACCAAAACCTTGCTTAAGTTTTATCACCGCCTGGGGCACAGAATATTCCATAAACGCATTTCCCCCAAGCCGCTCAATCGCTTCTACCCGGGCTTCAACAATTGGCTCAGAGGGTACTTTAAAGGGCAACTTTGTGATGATAACGCTTTCCAAGGCATCTCCCTCGACATCCACGCCTTGCCAAAAACTATCCGTTCCAAATAAGATAGAGGTCTTATCTTTTTTAAACATTTCCAACAACTGATGTCGATTCTGTTGTCCCTGCTTCAATGATGCGATGCCGATTTTCGCTAATCGTGGTTCTAACGCTTGATAGACCTTGTTAAGTAAGCCATAAGAAGTGAATAATATAAAAGCTCTGCCTTCTGAGATTTTTAATGAATCAAAAATAGCGTCAGAAATGACTTTTGAAAATTCCGACGAATCAGGATTGGGAACATCTAATGGGATGGCAATGATCGCCTGTTTCTTATAATCAAAAGGGGCGGGACTCTTTGCGGTAATTAATTTTGACTTTTCCACCAGGTTTAAACCAAGTTGCCGAAGCAAATAATCGAATTCGCTTCTGCCCCTTTGTCCTGCAATGGTTAACGTCGCTGAAGTCATAATCACTGTTTTATAATTATTATAAACCAGTTCATTCATTGATTCTGCTATTTCAAGCGGAGCGATTCGCAACCGAACAATATCTTTGGTCGTTCTGCGTTTTGCGACTTCAATCCAACGAACGTTCTTCTGATCATCTTTTAAAATGATTTGTTCAATCACATCAATAACTGCCTTAATTCGATTTCGCTGCGTTTGCAGATCGACCAGGGTGTAAAGTATCTGTTTTTCTAATTTAATATTGGCAAATTCAACTTTATCTAATACGGAGGATAAATCACTGCAAAATCGATTGAGCAACTGGATAAAATTTTTAAATTGAGGAATGATGTCCGCTTGCCAGACATTCATCTTTCGGACATTTGAGCTGATTCGCACTTTGGCTTCATTCTGCCCGTTCTTATCATATTCTAAAACAAATAGACCGAGCGTCGTCATCACATCATCATTGAATTGAAGGATAACCTCACAGCGGGGGATAAGCTCCGTTTCAATTCTATCTATTGCGGTTTTAAACTCTTCCAGGTGATGTTTCGCATAAGCAAACCTTAATTTATTAACAAAGATATTCAGATAACCAGTGATTTTATTTTCTATTTGAGCATGGAGTCTGCGAACGATTCGAGCAATTCCAGTTCTGGTAATCCCAGCGCCGAAATAATCGGTGGCGACATCTTCAATATTATGCGCTTCATCGAATACAATATGATCATATTTGGGCAATACTGCTACATCCGCGCCAGTTGCCTGGACAGCCAGATCGGAAAACAGCAAATGATGATTCACTACCAGAATATGTGCTTTATTTGCTCTGCGTCGAGCCCTGGTTACAAAACACTTTTGAAAAAATTCGCATCTCGACCGTAAGCAACTATCGCTCTCCGAACAGACCTGCTCCCACACGGCGCTGTTTGGAACAAAATTCAGATCGGATTTGCTGCCATCTCTGGTCACTTTTGACCATTTAATGATCAATTTAACTTCATCCTGGTTTGCTTCTTCGAATAAAAAATCCTGATCAGTTTCCAGAGCTTGCACTTTTCGAAGACAGATATAATTTCCTCTGCCCTTGACTAAAACCGAATCAAATTCAATGCCTAACACCTTTTTTAGAAATGGAATGTCTTTCTTAATTAACTGTTCTTGAAGATTTATGGTATTGGTAGAAACCACGCATCGTTCATTATTTTGTGTCGCCCAATGAATGGCGGGAATCAAATAAGCCAATGATTTGCCCACGCCAGTACCAGCCTCGATGATTGCAATTTTTTGATCGTTAAAAGCCTCTGAAACTTTATTGATCATCTGCAACTGCTGAGGACGATATTCATAGCCCCGCAACTTTTCTGAAACAATTCCTCCAGGCGATAGCGTCTCAGTCATCTCCTCAGCGTCGATCGCTACCTTTTCTATTTTGTCAAAAGGCTCAATCATAACATAAATATCATCGCCTTCGTTATTCACAATGTAACTGGCGACTTCATCCTTCGCCAGATCATGAGCGATTGCCAGATCGTTCTGAGAGGGTGTTAATCCACCAGAAGGGTGATTATGAATGATGACATCACTTTTGGAAGCAACTTCCCTGACGACGGGTACAGCAAAATCATTCCCTCGGGCAATCACTGAGATATCATCAACAATCAGCAAATCATCCGTCTTCCCGATGAAGAAAACTTCATTCCCATCTGCTTCTTGAATGGCTGATCGGATAAACTCGATTGCTTCAGGAGATATGTAATCTTCAATATTCATATATCCTTACAGTTCAAATCTTTGTTTTTTGGGCAAGAAATATTTTATGTACTCATCAGTTAAAATATAATTTTTTTTATTTCATCAATACGCTATTTTTTGATTACAGCTATGCCATGGTTTAGATACTAATAAGATTTTATTACATTTGACAAGATTAACAAGATTTTCCGGATTCTAAATGTTTTTTCAAAATATCCTTGAGACCAATTTAAAAAGGGTAGTTTGTCATTCTGAACGGAGCAAAGCGCAGTGAAGAACTCAATATTTTAAGATACGATAAGAGATTCTTTACTTCTAATGAACGGTAGAAAGACCTCAAAGGTCTCCAAGACCTTTGAGGTCTGAGTTCGAATAAGCGACTCAGAATGACATCATAGTAACCTTTTAGAGTAAGCACATCCTTTAATTCCTATTTATCATATACACCCTGTCCAAAATTCAAAACAAAGAAATCTGCGGTGTTTCCTCTAAAAGCTCTGCTTTAAACCCTTCTCTTCTCAAATGATAAACAAAGTTATCAATTCCATGGGTAATAAAAACTTTACTGGGCTGCACGTTATGTACATATTCAATAAGCTGCTGAAAATCAGCATGGTCGCTGAGAGCAAGAGTTTCATCTGCTCCATAACGAAATTTAGCCTTGGGAGAAATAGCCCATCCTGTGAGCATCAGCTTCTTTGTTCGCCAGATTGTTGTCACCAAATGACTATTAGCGAGATGTGGGGGAATTAACAACACCCGCTCTCGGAGGTCTTCACCTTGGAAAATTTGATAATTTTTAAACTCAACTCCGTATTGTTCATAGACTCGCACAATTAGTTCAATTGACGGGTGAACACTAATTTGATAATTTAAATCACCCAAAATCTTTAACGCTTCCTGAGCCTTACCAACTGCATAACCCATGACCACTGGAACAATCCCATTTTGAAAACAATTATCAATAAACTTAACGAGACGCTCGATGATCAGCCACCTTTTTGGAAAAACAAACTGTGGAGCTCCAAAAGTACTCTCCATAATTAAAATATCTGCCTGCCTTATTTTTAATGACTCTGCTGTAAGGCTTTGTCCTGGCTTAAAATCGCCAGTATAGACCAGTGTTGAGCCATCTTTGGCAAGGAAAATCTGGGCTGATCCCAATATATGACCTGAAGGAAACAATTCGATAGAAAGGTCTCCCATTTCATATCGCTGATGATAATCCAAAGGATGGGCGTTTAATTTTCGATTTCGAAGTTTTATCAGACTAATGGTTGCTGGTGTCGCCATAATTTGATCATGTCGCTTCACATGGTCGGAATGAGCATGGGAAATAAATGACAATGAGACCTTCTTTTTGGCATCCAGACATAAATCGGTACCTGAAATTCGAATTCCCTTATCATCAACTTCAAACATTGGATTTATTTCTCGGTCAATAGATCAATAATCAATTGATAAATTTCTTTACGATTATTTTGTTGCAATTTTAGCAAGATGACATCAGATCGAGATTTTATTCTTTTAACAATAGGTAACTTTGCGTAAGTTATCGTGCCCAGGACAGGTTTCGGCGAAGCCAGAGCATTCAGAACTGACCTCTGGAAAAATGGGGAAATTAACTCCATTTTACCAATTTCATCGATGATGATAATTTGAGCATGCTCAATCGCGTCTTCAAGACATGGTACTATCAAACGATTGATGTTATCGACATTAACAAAATATTTTCCGACTCGATAAGGAGTTAAATGTCCCGAATGAGCCAATAAAGCATTTTTACCGTCAACTGTTACAATTTCAAATCCAACACGTTCTTCGTTATTGCGTCTGATCTCCCTGGTGTAAAATCCCTGACAAACCAATCCCATCTTTGATACAATTTTTTGGATGAGTGTGGTTTTACCAACCCCTGGTTTTCCAGTGATTAATATATTCATGTATCAGTTTATAGTAAATTAAAGATTCAGATTTAAAGATTTCTTAATTTAATAATAATGAAGAATCATAAATTTGACGATTTGAAAAAATTCCTTTGTCCAGAGCTCTCTCAGTAAAACAATGATGATAAGCAACTGGCACACAATAAAAAACAGTCCCGCAGCAATCGCTTTTAAAAAATGTGTATCTAAAAGCAAAACAAAAATATAGATGATGATAACAAATGCAATGATCATAATGAGTGGTTTTATGACTAATGGAACTTGATATAACGCTAATCCAACTAACCATGAAAAAAGAATAATTGACAAACCGATAACACCCACGTTTTTTGCTGACAATGTTTGAATTCCGACAAACTTTCCGCTTAGCCAGATAAAAGCGAAGATATCGGCAATGTAAACGAAGATGATACCAGTGATTAATAAACTCATATTCATTTTGATTCTATGGTAAAATGTTCTTACAATATAAATTTATTTTCGATAACAAATTAAGCGTATCATGGGTCCAAGCCAAATACTGGCTAGATTGATTAACCACCTTTGTGACGTTAAGAATTTCGAAACCCGAATCAGGCTCAATTATCATCTGTGGCGGTTTCTTATATGACACGAGTATCATTCCTCCTTTCTCTCATGCTAGCGGCATTCACTGACTGCCGATTTCAAATCCCAATTATCATAATTCCCCTGTTGTCAGAAATGGCGACTACCTGTCGACATTGTCCCGATCTGGTCTTAAGGTCAGTGACTGTTTCTGACCGCTATCTACCTAGACCAACCTCACATCCGTGCTTCTTTCGCCGTCCCTGACGGCATTTTCCACCCATCCAGAATATATAATAGGTAGCAGACTCCCCAGACGACAAAATATCATTTTTTCTTAATCCTCAAATCAGAAGTCTTAACGACGATGATATCATGATTTTTCAGTTTCTGCCAGTTGCTGTCTTGATAATGTGGCAAAATCTCCGAAGCCAAGATTATGGAATCTGGTCTTTGTACATATTTTAAAGTGTAGTAATTTGGATTCTCCGCATACCATGAAGAGGCGTAGGTAATTTTGCCGTCAGAAACAATAAAATTAGCAGCCGTATAGTCTTGAATCTTATTTAATTTTGATCGCAAAATTTTTTCTGTCAACTGACCGTTATTATTTGAAAGGAGATAATAAAAAAGTCGCTCTGAATCCGTTGTGCCGACAAGCTTGTAATTGGTGTCAAAAGCTAATTCATCCCGAATCGTCCCATTGTGAAAAAAGAAATAATGATGACCATTCAATTTATATTCAAACGGATGAACATTTTGTATATTCACCGATCCTTTTGAAGCCTTACGGGCATGCAAGATCACGAGATTCGACTGCAGATTTTTAAATTGGTTTATTTGATCGTCTTCATAAATCGCCTTGATCGAACGAAAAATCTTTAGATTATTGTTTTCAAGATAGACAATTCCCCAGCCATCGCCATGCCTGAATTCTTTATCCAGATTTTTCTCATGTCTCTCATTTTTGTCTGAAGCCATCAGAATCATATCCTGAATCAATCGATCGATATTGAAATTTCCGATAGCGAAAAGCATACGACACATAAAAACTGCCCTCTATCAATTCTATTATCTCATTTTATCTATTTGACAGGATCAACAGGATTTTCAGAAAGTTAATCCTTTCAAATTAAAATTTTTCTGATTATATTCGTTATGGGTTAATTTTTTAGTATGTCATCTGTCATTGCGAGGAACGAAGTGACGAAGCAATCTCATAATTTTTTAATAGTTACGAGATTGTACCCTTCGAGCATTAAAACTTCGCTTCGCTCGCAATGACAGCATTCTATGAAATTCTTACCCGTAATAAGTATAACATGATATTTTTTTACTTATCATCTCCTATGGTCATAAAAACCTATCTAATCAACACCAATTTTTTAGTTTGATGATATCTACCAGATACAATTGAATACAAATAGACCCCACTGGAAACCGTGTTACCTGCATTATCAGTACCATCCCAAATTGTTTGATAATAACCAGCCGATTGTCTTTCGTTGACTAAAGTTTTTAATTCCTGTCCCATGATATTTAAAATCTTAATTGTCGTCTGGGTTAGAGAAACTTCATTTAAACTATATCGGATTGTTGTCATCGCATTAAATGGATTTGGATAATTTGAGAACAGTTGAAAAGATAGATTTTCCCTTCCCATATTTTTATCAGCTACATCCACAAAGATATAAGGCAAATCAACGTGTTCTTCCTTTGTGCTGATTGTAAAAATTACGACTTCGTAAGCGTCTAAACTTAAATTTAATTTTTCTAATTCACAACCGAATTTATTGATAGAACTGTTCTGGTACAAATTATTCAGAAAATAAGTACCATTAGGATCAAAATCCTCACTAAACTCTGTCCAGGTAGCCAATTTCAAATCTAAATCAACCTGTTTTACACGATTACTAAAATTCATCACAACGATACCATTCTGATCGTGATAAGGTCTGCCAAATGCGTAAATCTCATCAGAAGTTGTTAAAACAGGTTGCACGCTGGGATCGCTGCTGTTAATATTCCCGTCATGATTGTGATCTTCCATCTGCCGTCTGAATGCTGGAAATTGTGCCAGAATTTGTGCCAGTTTCTGATAATGCGGTGCCAGGAGTTTAGCAAATGGATTTTGCCAATTCACTGTTGTCCGCAGACGAAAATCTTTATCGCCGCCCATTCCCAAACCCATGCCTACTTCCTGTCCCTGATATAACAGTGGTATTCCCGTTGCCATAAATATCGCCGTTGAGACGGGAATCGTCTTTTCAATGCTGTTATAGCGATATGCAACTCGATCTTCATCCTGGTTTTCTAAGAATCTGAAAAAAAACGAATTTGGTCCCGGTCGATAACCAGCATTATACAATTTATCATTTAAACTGTTAATCGAGGGATAATTCCAGATTGTATCCTTAAGCAACCAATCATAACCAAGGTCCAGTCCACCACCGTGATCAGCATATTGTTCCTCCGTAGCGACTCCTGTGCCATTTGTTTCACCTAAAATCATGATATCAGCTTTTACGTTGCGCAAAGCAGTACGGAGCGTCTGATCAAAATTTTCTTTGCCATAGCGACGATGAGGACCCCAATAAACATCAAAACGAAAGCCATCGATGTCATATTCTCGGAGCCAGTGTGTGTAGACATCTATCAT
>JABAOH010003336.1_pt1 | contig 21403 bp, 18 predicted proteins | sample 7062181 | NCBI WGS metagenome assembly JABAOH01 (sample SAMN14538630, study PRJNA623070) | marine sediment metagenome | biome: marine biome [ENVO:00000428]; feature: marine pelagic biome [ENVO:01000023]; material: deep marine sediment [ENVO:00002113]; isolation source: pool of 5 deep marine... | reverse complement strand
AGCGGATGGCTCCCAACGGGGATGGATATGGGAAAGACGTTTACCCCTTCGGGAACCTTCTGTCCCCTCTCGTCTCCCATCCAGTATACGAAGATGTCCTTCAGGGGGAGACCTCTCATGTAACAGGCTCCCATTTCCCGGAAGGACGGAAATATCCAATCGGCCTCACCAAGGGCATAGGCGCTCCCCACCTGCGCAGCCTCCTGTCCCTGACAGGGGGCGTAGGTCCCCAGCCTTCCCTGCCGTTGAAGGGTTAAAGCCCTCTGATCGGCTTGCCGGATAAAAACCATCTGCCGGTAGAGGTTTTGGACTGTCTCGTCACTCAAATCCGGCTTCAATTTTTCGTCACAGCGGCCGTCCGGATTGAGTATTCTCAGCATCTTCCCCTTGAGGGGATCGTACTTCTCGATCATCTATCCTCTCCTTCAGGCAAAGGGTGGCTACTTGCCCAAGGCCCAATCCCTCAGCTTCTCATAGCTCACGGACCCGCAGAGCCACTTCCCGGTTTTCGTGTTGTAGCAAAACGGAACACCCCCACAGTAGCCCTTATCATAGTCCCGCATCAGTCTGGCGTTCTCCTCGTTGTGCCAGACCTCAAGCTTCTGGATCGTAACCCCTTCCTCGTCTTGGAGCCTGGCGATTAAAGGCTCCAGGGAGCGGCAATGGGAACACTCCGTCCCGTAGAATTCGATCAGGTGAGAACTCCCTTCCATAACATCACCCCCTTATCCGTGGGTTTTTGGATTCCTCTGGGGGCTCAGGCGATAATCATCCAAAAGATAAATACATGTGCGTCGAACCCCGTCGCACCATCCTGAAATAATTTCTTTCATTAATATAAATCAATTAAAAGAATTTTTTCAACAAATAAGGATGTCCGGAAAATTCCCCACTTTCCAGGGGACTCCGTTGTCCCTGAGCGTAATCTGCTGGACAAGGGTCAACTCGGAACAGGTCGTTGCCCGGGTTCCCTGGAGCGAACATTAAAGAATTTTGGCTAACCATTCTTAGTGAAGCGAAACGGCCGCAAACCCAATGTCTGAGCCCGGAGGGCGAGTTTTGGGTTTGCAGTGAAGCAAACTCTAGAATGGTCCAAAATTCTTTTCAGTGAGCGAAAGGGAATTTGGGCAACAGACCGCACAGCTTTGAAGCGAAGGGACAAGAGGATCCCCTACTGAAATATTTATTTGTCAATAAAATTATAGAGTTACAAAAACATTTCTGACCAAACTCAGGAAACTCCAGAAAGGATCCACGGAATATCAAACCAAGAAACTATATCGATGAGGTGATGAGGCTGCACACTGGTGTCCAATAAGGTATGGACCCCTGGAGCACTGTTGGTGAAGGGAGCAAATCCCGGGGAACGTGGGTGATAAAGGTGGGAGGGTGTTTATGGATTACAGGTCCCTTTCTGGAATCCCGTCATACTCATGGTCTTTTGAATTAATATGCCTCATTGGTTTCATTCTGGTCTGTTCCTCATACACGTGCGCGACAAGTCCTGGAATTCTGGCCATAATAAAGAATGCATTGGCCAGTTCAGGAGGAAACTCCATTTCGCACAGCAATGCGGCGATTGCCCCATCCACATTGATGGGCAAGCTCTTGCCACTGCTCTTTTCTATCGCATCTCCAATTGCCTTGGCCATCCCCACATATTGGCCCGCTATTCCCAAGTCCGACGCAATCTGAAAGAGCTTTGCGGTTCGCGGATCTCTCGTGTGGATTCGATGCCCGAAGCCCGGCAGCCTCTTGTGCTTTTCCCTATATTCCTTCACGATGATCGAAGCCATCTCGCCTTGTGTTTTATTCATCTCCCCCTTCCGCCTTATTGCCTCCTGGAAAACCCTCATGGAATCCTCAATGGCCCCCCCATGATGCCTCGATATGGCAAGTATCCCTCCCGCCAGGGCCGCATTCAAAGAGGCTCCCGTTGACGCGAGGGTCCGGGCTGCAAGACAGGAGGGTGGGGTGACCCCATGGTCAACCGAGGAAACCAACATTGCATCTAACATTTTGGCCTCCTCATCCCTCGGTAACTCCCCCTTGATGGCCAGGAAAACCCCCTGGGCAAAATTGATACGCCCCATTAAGTCATCAATACGATATCCCCTTAACAGCAATTTATTCGGTTCAACTTTGCTGATTGCCGTTTTCCACGTTTCCTCTTTCACCCTTCTCCTCCATTAAAGGTTTCTCAGAACATCCATTGTCACCTTGGGAATTTCGTTAAAATCCTCCACCACATGGGCTCCGACTTCCCTCAACCGCTTCACCTTCCCCTCATGAGTGCCACGGCCTCCCTCAATAATGGCGCCAGCATGGGAAAACCGGGTTCCCGATTTTGCTGCCGCGCCGCCGATAAAAGCAATCAGGGGCTTCGTAAACTCCCCTCGTTCCATGAGATCCGCAACTCTCTCCTCCTGTGAGGTCCCAATCTCCCCAAACATCACCACAGCCTTTGTGTCCTCGTCCTCTTCAAAGAGCTGAACGACATCGGGATGAGATGTTCCAACGACAGTATCCCCCCCGACATGGATGATCGTGCTCTGTCCTACACCCGCCTTCCCTAAGTAGTACGAGATGGCGGAGGTGATCCCGCCACTTCGGGAGGTTACACCGACCACACCAGGCTTGAACCACTCCCTCGCGGACTCCACTCGCCCGCCGATCATACCCAAAACGGCCTTCCCAGGGCTCATCAGACCCAGGGTATTGGGGCCAACAAACCGTGCACCTTTTTCCTTTGCCAACTTCGCTATTTCAAACACGTCGAAAAGGGGAACCCTATCCGGAACAATCACCAACAACTTCACACCTGCTTCAAGGGCCTCAAGAGCAGCCTCCTTGACTAAAGCAGCGGGGATAAAGATAACGCTCACGTCCAGAGGGCCTTCCGTCTCATTTGCCTCTTCCACCGTGTCATAAACGGGAATTCCGTGTACGGTTTCCCCCTTCCTTCCGGGGGTTACTCCCGCAACGACATGAGTTCCGTACTCCTTCATCAATTTTGCCCGCGCCGTACCCTCGCGTCCCGTTATCCCCTGGATCACCACTTTCATCTTCTCATCAATAAGAATCGACATTCTTACGCCCCCGTTCTCATGGCCTCCCCTAAGCCGGGAATTGGAAGGTCGATGAAGATGGCCCTTTTTCCATGAAACTCACACGCCAGCTCGCAGGCCAAGCACTCCGTGCACCTTCCCCTCTTCGCCTCCTCAGGGGTAATCGAAAGGGTTGGTTTCCCACCATCGAATTTCAAGATCCCCGCCGCACAAGAATCCACGCACGGTTTTTCGGTACAGGTCTCACACTTGTCATGGCGAATATACAAAGCTCCAGTCAGGGTGTCGAAATGGTAAGCACAGGAATCTGGTTTTTCCCGGATCTCCTTGGATGAAACTTTCCGACTGTATTCCCAGCCGTCTACCAATTCCCGTAATCTCTTTGCACAGAAAACGGCGGAGGTATCCCTCCCATAGGCCTCCACTTTGCCGGGAAGATCCTTCGTATGGCCGTGCAGGATCTCCATGGCGAGTTCCTCAGAGTTTCCTCCAATCCGAATCACAGCAGGTATGCTGAGGGTGGCCTCCCTGAAAGCCTTCACCAATCCTCTGGCAGAATGAAACTGTTCTTGACTTGCCACACCAGAGCCCGATGCGAAGTATCCGTCAATATTCCTTTGAGAGAGGATGATTTTGGCCGCTCTATACACCTTCGAGGCAGAGGGATTTCCACTGGTGTCACAATAATTTGCGACCTTAAAGCCCTGACTAAGGAGCGCATCCATGGACATCATCGACCCCCCTCCTCCAGCTCCGTGGAAGCCAATGTATCCGGACCGAGGTTCAAACTCCCCTTCCATCTGAAAAAAGTAGAACGTGCCTCGATGATCCTTGGCCTCCACCTGATAGGCTACCTTCTCCAGCGGGGTTGCCGGTCTGTCAAATTCCCGGGCTATTTCGATACCCAATTCGGGGTGCCGGAAGACGGCGTAGTCGTCGATGACAATATGGCTATCGGCTGCAAAGATTCCTCCCTGTTTCGTCAACACCAGGGGGTTGATCTCGGAGGACCGCGCCTCATATTTTCTCGAAACCCGGTAAAATTTCACCAAGAGATCACTCAACCCTCTCTGGAGATCACCCCGGATTTCCATTTTCCTCAAAATGTTTCTCGCTTCATAACTCCTCAACCCCGTGGCTATATCGATGGGAAACCTAACCACCCGTTTGGGGTGCTCCCTGGCAATCTCCTCTATCCCCGTCCCACCCACGGGACTGAAAACGAGGGTCGGGAGTTTAGCTGAATCGTCAACAGTCATCCCGACGTAGAATTCCCTGTCGATATCCAATTTCTCTTCAACGAGGACTTCCCTCACCACAAATCCTTTAATATTCATTCCGAGGATCTGACCCGCTACCCTCTCCGCTTCTGAGGGGTCTTGAGCACACTTCACTCCACCGACTTCTGCTCTGCCGGTCACCCAGGCCTGAGCTTTTAGGATTACTGGCCCTCCGATCTCCTCGGCGATTTTCCTCGCCTCTTGCTCGGTCCTTGCCCTCCTCCCTTTGGGGATTGATATTCCTTCCTTCTGGAGCAATTCCTTGCCCTGGTATTCGTATAACTTTGCCATCCTTATCTCCCGACCCTCACGATCCCAACCATAGCAGACCGGTCCTTTCAACCGAGGATTACGGAGGCTCTCCTCGGTTCAAAGCAACAACCCGGCCTCATGCTCACTACCCTGATTCCACTTGCCCTCAGCGGGCCAATTTTGATGAACGTTCCCAGTGCCGTGATACCCCCGCCTAGCCCAAGGGGACCCACTTTTGTCGCATTGATCAATTCCGTTACCTTCTTCTCCCAACGGTTCTGCCAATTCAGGTTCCCCTCCTTCATCGCCTCCAGCATGAGGGCGGAGGCCTCCACGTGGGTTCTCCCGATCCCGATTGCCGGGATGCAGGGGGTGCAGCCGAGATTATTCGCCTCAGAGGAAGCCCAATGTGCCGCCTCTCCCAGAACCACATCGATACTCCGCTGATGAAAAACCCGGTACGTCTTGGCCCTGAGCTCCGGTCCCCCCCCCAACAGTAGGACCGTTATCTTGAGCTTGCCTCCTTTCATCGGTTTGACGATCACGGGGGCAGGCAATACCTTGCCGGGATCACTGAATAAACCCCTTGACTGCTCAACCCTCTCGATAGGGTTACCCTTTACTCCCATTGGCCTTCCGGGCATGATCCGTAGCCCCTGCATTACCCCATTGTGGATAGCTGAAAGCCAGTCCCTCGGGAGGCTCACATTGTTCCCAATATCGAGGAATACGTGGGGTATGCCAGTATCATCACAAAGGGGTAAAGTATTTTTCCCCGCTATCACCGCATTTTCCAGGATCCTCTCGAGCACCCATTTCGCGCTCTCGTTCTTCTCCGCCCTCACGGCATTACGATACGCTCTCAATTGATCCGGCCGAAATGTTGTCCCGGCCTTTACCAAACAATTCCGAGCCGCATCCTCTATCTTTTTTCGACTCAGCATTCTCAACTCCTCAGCCACGTCGATGAGACTCAAAGATAGTCTCTCCATGAGCTATGGCAATGATGGCAGGAAACCCCTTCACCTCGACTTGATAAAGGGCCTCCATGCCTTCCTCTCTGAAAGCCGCTACCCGTTGGGATACCATTTTATCTGAGAATAAAGCGGAAACAGGTGGAGTGATGGCAAAAACGGAGTCATATTTTTTCAGTTCTTCGACGGTCTTGGGACCCAAGGCCCCCTTCCCCAAATGGATCTTCACGCCCGCTCTCGACAACGCTGGAATACTTCCCTCGATCTCAACCTTGTTGCTCGACGTTGGTCCAATCCCAGCAGGGCTGACAGCCGTATGGAAAATAACAGCTCCCTCTAAGTCCACACCGATCCTATCCAGGTCTTGCTTCTCGATTAACCTGACGAGCTTCGGTAATACCGCGTCCCTCCCGCAATAGATCGTACCATCGATTTCTATTTGGTCACCGACCCTTACCTTTTTGATCTCACCTTCGCCAATGGGCGTCCGAATGTTAATCATCCCTTTCCCCTCACAAGTTCTATCGCTGCTTCCCCCTTCGTGGCTTGGAATTCCTTGAACCTTTCTAAGATTTCCGCTTCATCGGCTTTCTTCAATCCCTCTATCTCTTCCCTGAATTCTCCCCCTGTAATCTCCTTCAGCCTCTGGTCCAATTGCGGGGACGGTGGTATCACATGCTTTCCATACATCCTTCTGATCAGGAGAGCGATATTAAAAGGGGACAATTCAGCTGGGCACCTCGCTGCACACATGCCGCACATGACGCATTCAATGGAAAGCTCAACGACTTTCTCTAAATCTCCTCGCATCGCCGCGGCGACATATCCCATCACGTCCAATTCCATCGGACAGGCCTTGGTGCAGGTATTGCACTGTAGGCATCGCATCAGTTCCGGATACAGTTTGGTAATAGTTGAATCGTTGGCCCGAACACTTTTGATCGTGTAGATCGCTTTATGAGCCGGTACAAAGGGAAGTTGCATCAGGTAAATATCAGGCTCTATCACAGTCTGACATGCCAGCCCAACATTGAGTTGATAGGTGCCCTTCCTCCGATACAGCGTCACACAGGCCCCGCACACCCCTCCTCGGCACCCGCATCCCCTTTTCACCCTATACCCGGCAAACTCCATTGCCTTCAGAATGGTCAGTCCCTGGGGAACTTCGTACTTCCTCCCCATAACGTAAATGGGGATCATTTTGATGATATCATTGAGCACCATTAACCCTCGTTAGCCCCCTTTGGTATGCTGCAGGGTTGAAAGGGCCTTTTCAAAACGATAGTCTGGAAGCAGCATCGGGGAAGATATACCTGAGAAAATTTGGGTTTCTGCAAGCGATTCATTATAGGCCCTGATGTGGTCAAGGGATAGTTTCCCAATCTTAACCCTTTCGATCTTTTCGGCAGCATGAATCCCTGTACGACGACCAAAGACAAATATATCCACCAGTGAGTTGGCGCCTAAGCGGTTATGACCGTGGACTCCTCCCGCCGCCTCGCCAGCCGCGTAGAGATTGGGAATATCCGTCTCACCATTCACATTTACCCTGATCCCCCCGTTCTGGTAGTGTTGGGTGGGATAGATCAAAATGGGTTCATGGATAGGATCGATGCCATATTTCTTGAATCGACTGTGGATTCCTGCAAACCGTCTCAAGAACGTCCCTTCTCCTCCCATCAGGTCTATGAGGGGAGTATCCAGCCAAATACCCACCATTCCCGTGGGAGTCAGAACCCCCTTTCCCCTTTCCCCGCACTCCCGAATAATTGCGGCAGAGAGCGCATCCCTCGTTTCGAGCCGGTCGACAAACATTTCGCCATCGACGTTAACCACCTGGGCCCCCTGGGCCCGTACTGCCTCGGATACGAGAAGCCCCAACATCTGCTCGGGCCATGCAACCCCTGTGGGATGGTACTGGACGAAATCGACGTAGAGCAGTTTCGCTCCCGCCCGATAGGCAATTACCAGCCCATCGGCGGTGGCCCCGTAGTGATTGGACGTTGGAAATCCCTGTGGGTGCAGGCGCCCCATTCCCCCCGTGGCGAGTATGGTGGCCTTGGCCGCAACGGGGAAATATTCCTCCGTGTCGAAATTGAAGAGCACCGCTCCCGCACATTGCCCCCCATCATCCAAAATGAGCTCAACGGCAGGACTAAATTCCAAAACGTCGATTTCCCGGTTACGAACTTCGTCGCAGAGAACCCGCATGAACTCCAATCCCGTAATGTCTTTTACCGAATGGGATCTCCTCCGGGAATGCCCCGCTGGCATATGGGCATAATATGCGCCATCTGGAAGCCTATCGAAGTTGACACCCAAGCTCGTAAGCCACTCCACAATGAAGGGGGCATCGTTTACCAATGCTTCAACGAGCTCAGGAATATTCTTCCCTCTTCCTCCCACAATGGTGTCGATGTAGTGGATGACGGGGGAATCTTCGGGCAACGTTGCCGCAGCTATCCCACCCTCAGCCATGATCGTGTTCGAATCCCCCAATCTCAATTTCGTCGCTAAGAGTACCTCGGCTCCATGTTCTCTTGCAGTAAGGGCAGCAGTTATCCCCCCTCCACCGCTTCCGATGACCAATACATCAGTCGTGTAGTCTACCTTTGTCAGGTCGATGGCCTCGGGTACCAATCGACTCGGAGATTCCAAAAGGTCAGCTAATTCCTTGGGAGCCATACCTCCCCTGTTAGGCCCGGCCCGAATCTCCCTTTTCTCAGCCATACGGAAGTCAGGATGATAGGTCTCCAACAGTGAAGCCTTGTCCGCCAGATTCAGCTTCGGGAATCCCTGCCCTAAACGACGGCTCCTCGAGCCTTCTACTTTTCCCAGAGACTCCTGAAACTCACCTGAGTAGGCCATACCATCACTTCCCGTTATGATATTTCATCCTGACGTATTGCCAAGGTTTGTTTGATATAAGTATATACAACTATATAAGTAACCGCAAGAAAAATAATCGATTCTCCCCTTTCCCGAACCACCTCTTTTTCCGAGCGTAAGCCGAGAGGCTTCAAGACTTTTTATGCATCCTTTGCATCCATATCCGAGTCACTGTTTCCGGTTGGGATGCCGTCCTGACCACGTTTTCATCTCCTCCTCTAGCCCCAGTTCCTCCATCTTTGAAGGCAGAGGTTTGCCCTCATCATCCCACATCCGCTCCTCGTAGTACTTGCTCACCATGTCATCGATGTTGGGGAGATACTGGGGGGAACCTCCCGTCCCCCTCTTCTCCTTAACGAACCGATCGGGTAACGTATCCTCCTTCCTCCCAAACCCGAGCCTCAGGTTGCACAATCTCTTCAGATTGGTTATCCGCTCTCCTGACAGGAGAAAGGATTGAACATCATGTCCAAAACCGGTAACGAGGTTGAACCACTCGACAATCTGACTGGGGCTCACTCGAAGCAAGAACCGACACATCTTGATGGAATTGAACATGGTCACGTAATCCTGCATGGTCTTGACCAACCGAGGCTTTCCCCCCTCGGAGAACCGGTCCAAGAGTTCCGGATATCCCAGTTCAGGGATCGCAAACTTCGCCTCAAGAAGATACGATGCCGACCAGTGGGTTGCCCCGTTGGGGTTAGTGGCATAGGTGAGGCCCAAGCTCGCATAGGCTCTGGGGTCATGCATGGTGGACTCCAAACCCTTTACATGGACGGCAAATCGTTCGGCTCCCCTCCCTATCTCCTCAGCGGCGCGCTTCACTCCCTCACCGAGCAGGACCCCAAAGCCCTCACGAAGGCCAATCTCCCGAACAAGCCTCAACATGGCGCCGGCATCCCCCCAGGGGATAGCGTAACCGATATCCTTTTCCGTTATCAGCCCCTTCTCGAAGGCTTCCATGGAGAAGCCAATCACGGACCCGCAGGATATGGTATCGAGGCCGAGGCGGTTGCAGAGTTCATTTCCAACGGCAATAGCCCCGAGGTCCTCCACCAAGCAGTTGGACCCCAGTGCCGCCAGTGTCTCATACTCCGGCCCACCCCCCTTTACCGCCCCGTACGGTGTCAAGGCCTCGACAACCCTGCCGCAGCCAATGAAACAAGCACCGCAGTAATACCGCTTCTCAAAAAGATGCTCCCTGAGAGCTTCCCCGGAGATCTTTATGGCACCCTCTTTCCAGCTCCCCCATGCCCAATTCTTTATGGGGAGATCACCCACTTCCTCGGAAAACAGGAGGCCTCCTGCCGTACCGAAATCGGAAAATGCTTTTGTACGTTGTTTGATTTCCGGTACCGCTTTCCTGACAGAAGTCCGGAGCTTCTCAGGTTCATGAACCGGAGTTCTAAGATCTCCGTCCACCACCAGGGCCTTCAATTTCTTGGCCCCCATCACCGCACCGAGTCCGCCCCGACCGGCCACCCGCGCGTGCACGCCGTCAGTGAAGATGGCCGCGATTTTCGACAGTCTCTCCCCGGCCGGCCCGATACACATCACCTTTGCACTCCCTCCCCATCGATTCTTGAGGGCTGCGCTCGTCTCAAAGGTGTCTTTGCCCCAGAGAGAAGTGGCATCCTCGATGGTTACCTCTTCCGGTGAAATTCGGAGATAAACGGGAACCTCGGATCTTCCCTTAATGACGATGCCATCGAAACATGCCCTCTTGAGGCCGACTCCCCAGGTTCCCCCAACGTCAGACTCCCCATACGAAAGGGTTTCCGGGGACAGCGCTATCACCGATACGCGTCCCGATGTTGGTACACCGGTCCCCGTCAAAGGCCCTGTCGTAATGATCAAGGGTGCGTGGGGGGAAAGGGGATCCGTGTCTTTGAGGCCCTCTTCATAGAGAATTTTCGTTCCTATTCCAACCCCTCCAATGAACTTCTCCAGAAGTTCATCTCCGAGGTCCCGAATTTCATATGCACCTTTCGTGAGATCAACCCATACAACTTTTTCGGTATATCCGCCCTTGACCACTCTTCGATCCTTTCAGGCATCCTCCTTCCCCAACCTCATGATTCGCCGCCCACCTTTCCCTGGAAGATGTCCGTTATATCCCAGTATCCCGTTGTGGGTACAAAAACCTCGGGATCCATGACCACATCCAGAACCGTGGGTTTCCCCGAGGCAATGGCCTTCTCCAGGGTGGGTTTCAAATCCCCAGGATTCTCCACTCGATATCCTGCAGCCCCGTAAGCCTTGGCCAGCATGGCGAAATCCGGATTGTACTTCTCCCCATTTTTGGCCCTCCTGAACTCCGTGCCGGCCACGCGGCCGAAGGCCTTCTTCTGTAAGCCCGTAATAACCCCAAAGCCATAATTGTCCATAACCACCCAAATAACCCCCAAATCATTCTCAACGGCCGTCGCAACGGCAGGACTCACGGATCCAAAGGCCCCGTCTCCTACGAGGGCTATGACCACCTTATCCGGGGCCGCAATCTTCGCACCGATGGCTGCAGCAGGCCCATAACCCATGGTGGCAAACCCACCGGGTGGCAGATGTGTTCTCGGGAGATAGATGGGAAACTGCTGACCCACACCGTTCTTATTCCACCCGACGTCGGTGACGATGATGCCATCCCTGGGAAGGGCATCCCGGACCTCCTTCAAAATCCTCTCCGGGCGAATGGGAACGGCATCGGAGGTCTGATGCTTTCGGATTTCCTTGAACCACGCCTCCTTTCCCTTGACGATTTTGGAGACAACGGGATCCTCCCTCCAATCCCTCCGGGAAAAATTCGATTCGGCACACTCCAGCATGGATTGAAGCACGGCCTTCGCGTCTCCAACGATTCCCACCTCAACGGGAAAAACCTTTCCTATTTCCTGGGGATCGACATCCACGTGAATCAGTTCCGTCGGAGGAATCGAAAAGGTATATCCCGGAAGCCAGGAGGATGAATCGAGCTCCGGAAATCGAGTGCCCACGGCGAGGATGACATCGGCCCCCTTCGTCATCTCATTGGCAGTGGGTATGCCCCAAAACCCCGTCATTCCCACGGAAAGCGGGTGATCTTCTGGGATACCCCCCTTGCCCATGATGGTTGTCGCAACGGGCACTCCGAAGAATTCGGCCAGTTGTGTTGCCTCATGGCAGGCATCCGACTGAATCACGCCACCTCCCAGGTAGAGAACGGGATTTTTCGCGGCCCCGAACATTTTGATGGCCTTTTCGATCTCCGAAGCATCTCCTGAAATCCTCTTCCCGGTGACCTTGCGCTGGGTAAGCTTGTCGACAACCCTGTCGCACTCCTTTGAAAGCATGTCCATGGGAACATCCACCAACACGGCGCCCGGACGCCCCGAGGTCGCCAGATTTACCGCCTTCGCCATGATGTCGGGCAGGAATTTCACGTCGTGCACCCTCCACGCGCGCTTCACAAAGGGACGATAAACTTGGAACTGATCCCCGTCCGTGTGTAATTTAATCTCCTGATGGGGATCCTGACCGAAATGAAAGCTCGGAATGTCTCCGGCGATGACGACCATGGCCGAAGAATCGAGGGCGGCATTAGCTACCCCGGTTATCGCATTGGTCATCCCCGGTCCCACGTGGACCAGGAGAACGCCGGGTTTGTGGGTGACTCGAAAGTAAGCATCAGCAGCATGGGCTGCTATCTGCTCGTGGCGAAAGGATATGAATTTGATGTTTGTCTTATACGCCAGAGCATCCAACAGCGCCACATTGGTATGACCGCATAGGCCAAATACGTACTCCACACCTTCCTCTTCCAGATATCTCGCAATAATCTCAGCACCATCAGCCATGACACTCCTCCTTTCTCTATCTCGTGATACTCGTTCCCTTAACCCTTATTCCGAAAGAATTCCATTCTCTTTCAGTACGCGTTCAATCTCAGAGAGGGCTTCATCCGTGCCTCCCTCCACGAGCGTTGACTCCCCTTTTGTTTCCGTATCACCTCCCCCCATCACGAGCCTTAACCGGTCGGAAGCGGAGAGTGCAGCATCGGCGAGCCCCCTTGACCTCTTCTTGGGTTTTGGATTCGACAAGCTGATCGTCTCGGTCAAATTAAGAGCTGGACCGAACGGCTTCAGGGGGAGATTCAGATCCTCAATCTCCACCCTTTCGATGGGCTGATTCTGGGCCCCCAATATCCCCGGGAGGGTAGGGTATCTGGGGACATTGATACCCTTTTCGACCGTGAACAGGGCGGGAATGCTGCACTCCATAACCTCCCTGTTTCCCCTTTCGACTGCACGGTGCACGAGCACCCCCTCGCCCTCTCCATGTATTTCGAGTCTGACTACTCCTGAGACATGGGGGATCTTCAGTATCTCCGCGACGTATGGACCTACGAGACCCCGGTTATCGTCGATTGCCCGTCTGCCACAAAAAATGAGCTTGAAATCCCGATCTCGAATGGAATAGGCAAGGGCAGTAGCGGTCATCCAGGCATCCAGTTCTCCATAATCTTCCTCATAAATGTGGATGGCTTTGTCAGCGCCCATGGAGAGGCACTTTCTGAGCCCATCCTCCGCAGAACGGTCTCCCAACGAAATAACGATAGCCTCCGTATCCCCGTGTCCCTCCTTAACCCGGAGGGCCTCCTCCAGGGCCAATTCATCCAACGGGTTTATTATCCGAACGATATCGTCCGGCCCAATGAAATTCCCCTTGGGATCAGTTCCCGTTTGGGCATACACATGCTCTATCTGTTTTACAAAGACAATGATCTCCATATGACAATATCACCCTTCTCAAAGCACATCGCGAACAATCTCACCAATATCGAGGCAGCGTACGCCCTCCAGCCCCATCGATTTAACCCCGTCCTCGAACATGATCAAGCAGTATGGACAAGAGGTCGTGATGATTGTGGGTTGGGCGTTCATAATTTCCTCCAGTCTCACCTCGTTTATCTTCTTGCCAGGGATCTCCCTCATCCACATATGTCCACCTCCGGCCCCACAACAGAAGGTTTCCCTCCTTGAATGTTCTGGTTCAACGAGCCTCACACCCGGGATGGCACGCAATATCTCCCTTGGCATTCCATGGATTCCATTGGCCCTGGCCAAATAGCACGGATCATGATACGCGATCGACTTTTGCATATCCTTTGCAATCTTGAGATTCCCTCCCCTTATGAGGTCTCGTAGAAGCTCCGTGTAATGAAGGACTTCGAAACGGGCTCCGAATTGAGGATATTCATTCTTGAGCGTATTGAAGCAGTGGGGACAGTAGGTCACAATCCTCTTGAAATTGAGGCGGCCTAAGAGCTCGATATTTCTCCGAGCCGCTTTTTGAAACAGGTATTCATTTCCGACTCTTCTCATCGGGTCCCCACAGCAGTACTCTTCCTTTCCCAAAATTCCAAAATCTGCACCGGCCGCTTTGAAGAGTTCGGCCAGAGATCCTGCTATCAGGTTGTTCCTGTCATGAAATGTCCCCTGGCAACCAACCCAGTATAAGACATCTGTTTGCTCCCCGTCCGATATGTTCTTGACATCGATCCCTATGGTCCAATCCTCCCGATAAGCCCTTCCCCGCCCAAAGGTATCACCAAATGTCTCTACATCTCTGAAGAAAGTTGCTATTTCCGGGAAGAACGTACTTTTCATCAGCACGAGGTTTCTCCGGAGCTCCATGATCTTTTCAAAGGAGGAGATATATACCGGGCAACTCTCAGCACATGCCATACACAATGTGCATGCCCAGATCACATCCTCTTCCAAGAGCGAGCCGTTTCCCTCAACCGCTTTCCCTCCCTTCATCAGTTCTCCCGTCTCAAGCCACCTGGCCTTTAACTCCTCGATGACCTTTTTGGGGGACAGGGGCTTTTCACTGATGTAGGCCGGACAGTTATCCTGGCACCTCCCACATTGCGTGCAGGCATCAAAGTCAAAAATCTGCCTCGCCGTGAAGTCCTTCACGGTAGAAACCCCGACGGAATCAGAAGCATCGAAGTTTAAGATGGGGGATAAGACGGCTTGAGAAGTGGGAGCATTGATGAAGATATTCGCCGATGATGTCAGGAGGTGTATCAACCTGGAAAAGGGGATGTAAGCGAGAAAACCAAGGGCAATGATCAGATGAACCCACCATACGACTTCATGAGCGGCGAGGGCGGAACCATTGTGGGCGCTCAACCGTGTAAGAACCTGCGAAACGATCCATCCCCCTATCGACCACGCTTCCCAACTGTTCTTCAAACTGTAGATGCGAAGTCCTTCCAAGGTGAATCCCGTGACCAGGATCATGAGAATCCACATCAGTATGACTCCCTGTTCGGCGCTCCGGCTCAACCTATCGGGCCTGAGGACATACCTCCGCACCAGGGCCATGAGAATTCCCACGAGAGCCAGCAGACCCGCAATATTTAAGATGAATTTATAGAACAAGTAGAACTGTCCTTTTAAAAAGGAAATTCCCATTACCGGAATAGTGAGGTCTTCTTGAACGGCAATGGTAATAGTTCCCAAGAGGAGGATAATGAATCCCCAGAGAATAAACGCATGCATCAACCCCGGGTAATACTCCCTCAAGAGTCGCCTCTGAAATAATCCGTCAATAATTAAGGAGCGTACCCTTTTCCCCAGGACATCAAATGAGATGCGCCCCTTATTCAGGCTCACCTTTCTCCACAGAAAATATCTCCTATAGATACCGTAGGAAAAAACGCCCAGAGCGATCAACGCTAAACAGTAAACAATGATTTTCTTATCTGCCCCCACATTCCAAAAAATCTCTCTCGTCCACATGTGCTCCATTACATCCCTCTATACTACTCCTCCTGTAAAAACCTACTGCCGCTTCCCTTCACCTACCATGGCATCGATATGTTCGATGATTTGAGGAATTACTCTGTTGAGATCATCTACAATCCCCAAATCGATGGACTGAAAAACACGGGATTGGCGATCTATATTGATTGCTACCTTGGTTCTCGCGTTTTCAATCCCCTTGGTAAACTCCATCGCGCCAGAGATACCACACATAATAATGAGCTTCGGAGAGACCGCCTTCCCGGTCTGACCTATTTGTCGCTCAAAGGGTAACATTCCAACATCTACGGCGGGCCTCGTCCCTCCAATGGCAGCCCCTATGCGATCCGCAAATTCCTGAATCTTCGTAAAATTCTCCTTTGATCCTATTCCCCTCCCAATGGCGAGGATGATCTCGGCCTCGCTGATATCAATAGTCCGATGGTCGGCTTTCAAAAAGCCCGTCACTCGGATCGAGAGTGAATCCTCTTCAGTATCCGGCTTCATTTCGATTACTTCAGCGATTTTCGGCTCACGTTCCTCCTTGGCAATGGTCAGGCTATCCGGGTCTATGGTTGCCATTTTCGTCCCGGGTGCTTTGCATACTACGGTAGCGTGCAACCTTCCATTTTGGACAGGCTTAATGAATTCCATGTCCTCCCCTGCTCTTATTTCTACACAATTGGTTACCAAAGGGGCTTTGAGTTTGGCCGCGACCCGAGGCATGAGATCAGACCCAAGAGAAGTAGCGGTAGCCAGGACGAAATGAGGTTTTTTGTTCGTAAGGAGCCGTGTAAGTAACCGCTCATACATCTCGGGGACATACTGTTGCAGGGTTTCATCGTGAAAAAAATACAAATGGCTAGCCCCATGGGTACCAACCAATTCGTCTATCCCTTCGATCCCCTGCCCGATGAAAACAGCGGTCAAACCGCCCCCTAACTGAACGGCTAACCTCTTGCCTTCGTCAATTAAGGCGATGGAACTGCTCTTTATCTTCTTATCCTCTGCCTCGAGCAACACCCAAACGTCTCTATCCATGGTCATTCGCAATACCTAAATCTTATGACCTGCAACAAACCCCTCATATATTGCTTCGGTCATCTTCCTCGGTATTACACAATCCCCTATCGTGTAGATCTCCGGAACCCTGGATTCCCTCTTCAACTCATCCCCCAACTCGTTGTTGGATACCTTCCCCAATGCCAGTACGACCATATCCACTCCCTTTATCTCCTCGGTTTCCCCTTCCTTTTGCACCACGATTGATGTGTCGTTGATCTTCTCTATATTCGCATTGAGTCGTTTGTCTATCCTCGGGTCCTTCTCTATCCTTTCCATCAATAACCACTTGACCCTTGTCCCTGCATCCTGGCACAAAGCCCCTGTCGGCTCAATTAAGACCACCTCGCTTCCTTTTTCCGAAATGAACTCCGCGACCTCACAGCCGATCAGCTTTCCCCCTACCACGGCCACTTTCTTCCCCGGCTCAACGCTCCCTTCCAGGATGTCCAAATACGTATAAACATGTCCCTTCTCCACCCCTGGAGTAAAAGGCCTATACGGAGTTGCTCCCGTTGCTACCACCACTGCATCTGCTCTGGTCTCATCTATGCCCTCTCTGTCCATTTCCTGACCAAGAATAACTTCCACCCCAGCTTTCTTCAGCTGATTCGATAGGTATCGAGTCACCTGCTCAAACTCACCCCTGAACAACGCCTTACACGCCCACCGAAGCTGCCCACCGAGTTCGTTCTCCTTTTCATAGAGCACAACCTGATGTCCTCTCAATGCGGCCACCCTCGCGGCCTCCATTCCTCCAGGCCCTCCTCCCACCACTACCACCTTCTTCTTCTTGGCCGCTCGCTTGATCTCAAATTCCCGTTCCCTGCCCACCGGGGGATTGATGGCGCAAAAAATGGGTACCATCGTCCCCAATATGTCTATGCATCCCTGGTTACACGCCATGCACATACATATGTCCTCCATTCTTCCTTCCCGAGCTTTCACCGGAAACTCCGGATCAGCATGCAAGGCCCTGCCTAAAGAAATGAAGTCCGACCGCCCCTCATGTAATATGTTGTCCGCAAATACCGGATCGTTTATCCTCCCCGCTATGCTCACGGGTATATTCACTTCTCTCTTGATCCCCTCTGCCAGGTGAACGTTGCACCCCAATGGAACGTCCATTGGCTGGACGATTATGAAGGCCGTCTCATACAATCCCGCTGATACATCGATGAGACTCACCCCTGCCTCCTCCAACCTCTTCGCAAAGGGCACCGTTTCCTCTAATGTCAGCCCCTCATCTATGTACTCGTCACCACTTAACCGATAAGCAATGGGAAACTCCTCTCCCACCGCATCCCGCACCGCCTTCACTACCTCCAAGGGAAACCTCATTCTCTTCTCAAGCGTTCCCCCATATTCATCTACCCTTTTATTACTGTACGCCGATAAAAACTGGGCTAATAAATACCCATGGGCGCCATGCAGTTCAACCAGGTCAAAACCAGCCTCCTTACACCTTTGAGCTGCCTCCGCGTACTTCTGAACCATCTCCTTGATTTCAGCCGCCGTCATCTCCCTCGGAATTTCGCCGCCGGTGTACCAACACGGCACCGAAGACGGTCCAATGGGCTGAAATCCCGTTACCTCGGCTTGCGTCTCCCTGCCCCCAAAATTCAATTCTGGCGCTATCTTCGCCCCATAGTGGTGCACTGCATCAACCATCCGCTTCAGCCCCGGAATGAGCCGGTCATCGTAAGCACCTAATTGATACACCCTCCCTTTACCCCGGGGATCCACATACGTTGCTTCAACGATAATGAGGCCTACTCCACCCTTGGATTTTGCTACAAGGTGGTCAATGTACATCTGTGTCACCGCTCCGTCTATGGTCGCATAATTCCGCTCCATCGGTGCATTGATTATCCTGTTTCTGATCCTCACATTTCCGATCATCCCCGGTTCAAATAACTTCTTGAATTGGCTCATTGCTTTCCCCCTCGATTCAATAAGTTTTCATAGCAACAACTGGGATATAGACCATAACAACCCTTTCAACATAGAAACTCCCTACCTCATATTTCGCATCACGGGATCAACAGGGCTTTCACCGAATCTCGCCTCTCCATCGATCGAAACGCCTTCTCCCATTCTCTCAACGGATACTGCTCCGTAATCAACGGTTTTAGCTTTAATCTCCCCTGGGATACCAATGCACAAAATTTCTCAAAACTCGTGGATGTCGAACTCAGGCAAGATTGTATCCGTATTGCCTCGCGTATCATTTTGTTCCACGGGATCTCTATCCTATCCTCTCCATATCCCAGTGCGGCAATCACGCCTTTTCGACGTACCATCTCGAATCCCTGTTCCAAGGCGCGTGAACTCCCCGTCGTGTCCAGCACAATATCCGCCCCTTCCCCCCCGGTCGCCTCCCTCACCACCTTCACCGGATCCTCCTTCTCCGCATTCACGATATAATCGCACACTCCCAATTCCTCCGCCGCTTTCAACCGCACTGGGACATCGGGCTCAATCCCGGTAATCATTACTTTTTCAGCCCCAACCGCCTTTGCCACCTGCGCTCCCAATAACCCAATCGATCCGCTGCCCAGTACTACGACGAAATCCCCTATTTCGACGTTATTGTCTTCTATCAGGGCGTGAATCGCTATGGATGCGGGCTCTGCCAAGGCGGCCTCCTCAAAGCTCATCCCCTCCGGCATCCGATGTAATAATCGTCCGGGTATCCTCACGTATTCCGCAAAGGCCCCGTCAACCATGACGCCCAAATACTTCCTGTCCCTACATACATGCGAATTCCCTGTCCTGCAATAAAAACAACCTCCGCACGTCTCTATAGTTGCCTCCGCAATAACTCGAATCCCCTTCTCCCATCCCTTTACACTGCTCCCCACCTCCTCTATCATGCCTGAAAACTCATGTCCGATCACCACTGGGATTGCGGTCGGGAAACGGTCATGCATGATGTGCAAATCTGACCCACAGATCGCCCCCGCATTCACTTTAATCAGTACATCCTCATCTCCCAGTTTCGGTACCCCCACATCCTCTATCCCCAAATTGCTTACACCCTTTCCCTTCTTCACTAATGCCCGCAATTATTCTTCCCTCCTTATTGAAAAGAGAATCATGCCTTATTGAACATCTTCCTTAGAGCAGGCTTTTGGCATTGTACAACCCAGAGCCAAGACGTCCCTCCCCTCTCCCTCGTCCCCTTGACCGCCTCCAACACCTTTTCCTTGTACTTCTGGGGCTGAATTTAACGATCTGTCCCGAAGGGATGAATAAATAGCATTCTCATGGCACATCCCTCATTTCCCCGAGAGAAGGAGTACTCTTCCAGCTTGTCGTCCCGCATGATTACCATTCGATAAGCTAATATTTTTGATATCCCTGCGGTCGAGGCGGCGATTTGCTCATGTCCATGCCGAGCCTTTCGCCAAAATCCGCATATTTCGGTTTTAAATCGTATTCCTCCTTGTACTCGTTAATAACGGGAACTCCCCAATTATGTTCTTGAAGGAATCTCATACCGGCGATAAAATCCGGAAGCATTTCTGGAATCAGGGTAAAAAGGATTTCATCGTCCTGTGCAAAGGCTAACCGGCGATCCCCCTTACAGGGGATGGCAACCTGGCATTCACGCCTTAGTATTGCGGGGACAATGGAATAAACACAGGCTGCGTGACCAGAGAGTTGAGCGTGGATGTCCCTCCCATCAATCCAGTTCTTAACAATTAACAACTGGCTTGTCATCATACCATTAACGTGCATAACGATGACATCGGGCATGAAGTTGCACGTGTTGATGGGAGCCGATACGATCCCATGGTATAAGCCATATTCAAGATACGGCATATTTTTACACCACTCTGATGCTGCCCCAAGATCTCTGACGCTGTCCGGATACCGATGGTGCCCCTCCAAAAAGTACGGAATTCGCTCGGCGAAACCCAATCCGACCACCGGTTCAGGGCACCAATTATCTTCTTTAAACATAGCGATAGTCTCATCGTTTCTCTGGGATCTCCCAAAGGACTGGCATAAGGCGAATTTATGCCCCCAGTCCCGTGTCGGTATAATGGCTCCTTCGGGCACTTCCCCTTTGCCCTTTAACAACTTAACGGCTATGGGATGTACACGCATACGGAGCCACTGTTCTACCGCTGTTCCCATTTCGTGCAGTTCTTCTTGAGTCATCGATTTCCCCCTCTTTTCGAATATTCCCATTTCCCCTTAATTCATCAAAGAGGCTTTGTCAAGCGCTGGATTGGAATAGTCAGATGCAGAATGAATTGATAAGGTGCCGCAAAAGGGTCCCCAGGGCCGAAATCTCCTTGAGACCGATCTGGAGGAACTCTGCGAGCAGCGCATCGAAGGAGAACGTTTAGTTTATACAACTATACAACTATACAAAAATCCGTCAAGAAAAACCCAACTCTCAGTGTTCCCAAAATGGTGGGGACCTCAGATGCGCACCATCGAGAGGAAACCGTTAACCGGTGATAACGAGGGGATAAGGCCATTCTAATGGGGCGGGGGAGAAAGGATGACGCTACTGAATTTGATGTCAGCCTCTCCTTGAGTCAGACTTACTATTTCTACCGCAAATCAATACTTTTCGCTCATCTTTTTACGCAAGGTTGAATTCAATAGATTCGATTCCATCAGGAGGAAGGGAGGCCCCGGATAACCATTACCGGAATGGGAGTTTGCGATTCTGGATGCAAGCCACGAAAAAAATCTTAAAGGGACTTGAAAACATCTGCCACGATGTGGTAGAGAATGATTTTAGCGAAATCTAGCGCACAAGGAGGTAACCACAATGAAAAGGGATCTGAACCGGATTTTTTTGTCTGTTTTTGTGGTTTTGACAGTTATGGCTTTGTCGAGTTGTGCCATGGAAAAACGAGGGGAAAGCAAATTACCGGAAGGTTACAAGAAAGCTGACATTAAGCTTGGGGGACTGCTGTATGATAATTGGTACAAGATCAAAAAGGTCAAGGTCAGCGGTAACCACCCAGCGTATCCTGCCATAGGGAAAAAGAAGGGAACGAGTACGTGGAGGTGCAAGGAATGTCACGGTTGGGATTACATCGGGAAAGATGGACGCTACAAGA
>JABAOH010054139.1_pt5 | contig 21416 bp, 20 predicted proteins | sample 7062181 | NCBI WGS metagenome assembly JABAOH01 (sample SAMN14538630, study PRJNA623070) | marine sediment metagenome | biome: marine biome [ENVO:00000428]; feature: marine pelagic biome [ENVO:01000023]; material: deep marine sediment [ENVO:00002113]; isolation source: pool of 5 deep marine... | reverse complement strand
AGCCCCTCACTTTGGAGGATCGGACGATTGTCGAAGGATACCTTCGAAAAAAAAAGCCACGCCTTGCTGCTCAATCCTTTGCCGTCCAGTTTATGGCAGGCGATCTGACATCTGTAGTTTGGTGTGAGACCGAAGGATTCCTGTGTCTGTGGGCCTTCGATAACGGTACCGTCTATATGCCATTGCCGCCTCTCGGATCAGGCGACTTTCGAAGTGTCCTGCCTCAGTCCTTCACCTTCATGGATCTTTACAACCGAAATCCAGGGATCTCAAGGATCGAGAATCTCACTTTCTCTGATATCCTCAAGGATGATCTTGTCCATTTTCGTATTCGCCCCGGTTATCCAGACTATGTCTACAAAAGGCAGGACCTCGTGGAATTACGGGGCCGAGGCTTTCGCGGAAAGAGGTCTGACTGGCACGCTTTTGCCAAGAGACCAGGAATTGAGTACCGCCCCTACCAACTGTCAGACGGATCAGAGGCCCAAAGGCTCTTCGACCGATGGCAAGCCCACCGGATGAGCAGAACTCACGACCCGGTGGCAAGGAAATTGCTCGAGGATAGCCGCGCCTATCACGGACGAGCTCTCCTTCAGGGAGAACTTATGGGATTGACTGGTAGGGTCATCGATTTGGACGGCAAGATCGTCGCGTACACCTTCGGTGTTCCCCTCACTGATGAGACCTTTGTGGTTGCCCTTGAGGCGACGGATCCAGGCTACCGCGGGGCCTCTGCTTATATTTTCCGGGAGTTTTCTCAAGAGTTGGAGGGCTTCCGATATATCAATCTTATGGACGACTCCGGTCTCCCTGGACTCAGACGCCTGAAGCGGTCCTATCATCCGAGCCATTTGGAACCGTCTTTCGTCCTTTACAGAAGATGACCCCACCATCTCTCGCAGAGGACACAGAGGTGGGATGAGACAATCCACCATGGAAAGAGATTCAAACGAAGAACAGCCCATCTGCTCTTCTTGCCGGCACTTCTACATCACTTGGGACGCCCTTTTCCCGTATGGCTGCAAGGCCATGGGATTTAGATCCGCACGCCATCCATCAGTGGATGTACTGACCACTTCCGGAATGCATTGCCTTCGATTTGAAAGAAAAGAAGATGGTAGGCGGAAAATACGAAAGGTCCGGCGTTCGTAAGAGAAGTTGGGTCTTCGGGCCAAGCGAGATGAGAGAACCGAAAAGCCAAAATCCCGAAGAATTTCTTTATCTGCCGTTAAGCGAGATCCCTACCTCCGAACAACAATCCGGCCCTTGGGCTCTTCGACAACTTCTCCGATGATCGCCGCAGGATGCCAACCCTCGGCCTGAAGGATCTCGACGAGGTGCTCCGACCTTTTCGGAGGCAGTGAGATGAGAAGGCCCCCAGAGGTTTGAGGATCATAGAGAATGTCAAGAAGAAAGGGCGGAAGATTCTCCATCACGTCGACACGGCAGCCCGCAAAATCTCGGTTGGCCCCAGTCCCACCTGGGACAAGCCCCATGGCGGCATAATGCTCCGTCTCCTCCAGAAGGGGCAACTTGTTCGCATGGATCGTCAGCCCGACCCCGCTTGCCCGAGCCATCTCTAGCGCATGGCCCAGGAATCCAAACCCTGTGATGTCGGTGCACGCGTTAACTCCGATTTCTTGCATGAGTTCTGATGGCCTCTGGTTCAACTTCGTCATCGATTCGGTCATGGTGGCCACGGCTTTCTCTGAAGCCATGCCCCCTTTCAGAGCCGTCGCGATAATTCCTGTTCCCAAGGGCTTTGTGAGAACCAGCAGATCCCGGGGTCTCGCACCCGCATTGGTGACCACTCCGTCGGGATGAACCAGGCCTGTCACCGAAAGGCCGTATTTCAATTCCTCGTCGTCCACCGAATGACCGCCAACTAATACGGCTCCGGCCTCATAGATTTTCGAAAGCCCTCCCTCGAGGATTCCATGGAGCACTTCAATTTTGTGCCGCTTTGCGGGGAAACCGACCACATTGAGGCAGGTGAGCGGTTTCCCTCCCATCGCATAGACATCGCTGAGGGCATTCGCCGCCGCCACCTGTCCGAAAGTGTAAGGATCATCCACGACAGGCGTGAAAAAATCCACCGTCTGGATCAAGGCAAGATCGGCAGAAATCCGATAAACTCCGGCATCTTCCCCATGCTCGAACCCCCGAATCAGATTGGGATCTTCTCGAATCGGAAGCCTCTCAAGCGCCTGGTCCAGAATCCCTGGACCCATCTTCGATGCTCACCCTGAGGAACGCGCTTCCTGGGTCAGGTGTAATCTCTCAGCCATCGACCTTCCCTGATTTTTCCCGGTTTTCATGTTTATCACTCTTTCAGCCAATACCGATCACGACGCAACCGATATATGCCAACCACCGCCATCTTATTCTCGGCGAGCAGATCCTCCACCCGCTTCCGATCCCGGCAAAAGAACTTCAGTGCCATCCCCCAGTCTGAGCTGATCTCCCGGGGGCACCGGAATGACATCGATTCTGATTCCTGCCCGCTTCAGGAGTCGCTCCCCTTTCAGGACGTAGTGAACGGATTCAAGCGTCTCCTTTCTCATCGCGACCGGCCGTGGGCACGTTTTTTCCATCGCATCGATAGCTTTTTTCAATGGATTTGTCTCCTCGGAGAATAAAAACGACTATAATATATGAATGCTTAGAGACATAAGTCAAATTGTAATAGCTAATAGATGAGTGTAAAACAATAGGTATGCTCGATAGAAAGAATCGGCATTGGCGAACGGATCGGAACCGGCCTTTTCCCCAAGCCGTCGTTTCGGAAGGTCTGGAAAAAGGATCACGAGAAACGGGGAGCGAAGATCGGATAGGCCTCTTCAGGAAATGTCACGGACCGGTTAAATGCTTAGGCCTCAAGAACTTCGGCAAGCTCTCTCAGTTTTCTGCAGGCGAGCTCGATCGTGTTATCGTCTACACAATAGGCAATTCGAAACCAACCTTCATGGCCAAACGCAGAACCCGGGACGACGAGAAGCAGTGTCTCCTTTGCCTTTTCTATGAAAGCCTCCTCCTCGCCCAAGCATTTCACAAATAGATAGAAGGTTCCTTGAGGATCCGCAAACTCATAACCGCTCTCCTCCAGAACCTTCGTGATCCTATCTCTCCGAACCCTATAATGATTGACATCTACCTGCACACCGACCCCTGCTACAGCCCTTTGCATCAATGCCGGAGCATTGACAAAGCCCAAGACCCGGTTGCAGATGGCCATTCCGTTCATAATCGGCCCGGAATCATCCATTCCCGGATGGATAGCGACGTATCCAATCCGTTCACCCGGAATACTCAGCGATTTCGAAAAGGAGTAGACCATGAAACTCTCGGGGTAGAGTGTCGTAATCGAGGTAAAGGGCTTGTCGTCGTATATAATTTCCCTATAGGGTTCGTCTGAGATCACATAGATGATTTTCCCCTCACGGCTTTTCTTCCGAACCAACAAATCTGCGAGTTCGAGGAGATTGTCTCTTGAGTACACGACTCCTGTCGGGTTATTCGGGGAGTTGACGATGATTGCTCGGGTGCTGGCATCGATCGCTTTTTCGATCTTCTCCACATCCAGCGAAAAGTCCTCGGAGGCGCTCACCACCTTGAGTTCACCCCCATGGTTTTCAACATAGGCCCTGTATTCGACGAAATAGGGGGCCACGGCGATCACGTTCTCACCAGGGTTGAGAATCGTCTTGACGACGACATTCAACCCCGCAGCCGCGCCCGAACACATCATGACGTGCTCGGGACCGAGGCCTTCGAAGTAGCCCTGATTTGTCAGAGCCTCGGCAACTGCGGCTCTCACCCAGGGGAAACCAAGATTCGGCATGTATCGGTGCATGCCAGCCCGTTGCTGGATCAGGCCAGACACCGTATCGACAAATTCCTCAGGAGGTTCGACAACCGGGTTTCCGATACTCAGGTCAGCGACGTTGGTCTCGCCGTGGATCTTCTTGAGCTCTATGCCTTCCTCAAAGAGCTTTCTGATTTTGGAAGCGCTCTCTATATCGCGCTCAATTCGTCTTGACAGGGGCATGCGGATCTCCTCGCATCACGCCTCGAAATCAATTTGCTGGAATCACACCAAAACTGATGGTACCTGCTAATTCGAGTCATTTGATATCCGGATTTTTCCCGCCTCAGGCGGGATATTCGATTTTCGGATTTAAGATGTTGGTTTCGAGAACACCATGGGATCGGGTGAGTTATGCAAGTTATTACGAGACACTGCACTCGGGTCTTTTTTCAGACTCCTGGCGCTTCCAAGATCTCGACTTTGAAACTCTTTCCCTCTCGGGGCAGGCCAGAAAAGATCGCCATGAAAGAGATGGTTCGGTCTGGCTCGACCACCATGTCTTTGGGCCGCTTTGGTTGGAGAATCTCTTCTCCGGTGAAGAATCTCGGGGAAACCTTTTCCAGCTCTTCTCGCGTGAAAACATTCCCACCAAAGACTTCTTTCTCTTTTATCCTGTTGCCGGCCTGGTCCAAAATCACAACCTTCAACTTCACACGCTTCACTGCCCGACGGGACTTATTGGTCACATCCCCCGTGATGATGTAAACTCGGTGCTGGCCAATTTCATCTTCATGGCCCTCAAGTCCGCTCAGTTCCAGATTTCCCTTTCGGAAACCGAGGATATCCTCCCAGAGTTCAGATACCTTGCCCGTCAGAGCCTCGAAGGTCGGGCCGATCTGTATGGGAAGACTGAACGAAGCCCCTTGGCTCTGCCACCATAGGTAACCCACAGCACCCAAAGTCAAGAGTACAACCAAAAGGAGAATGGCTCGAAAAGAGGACCGTCGCCTGGCCGGCCTTGGTTCCAGGGATTTTTCCTTGACGAGATCCTCGAGCTTTTTCTCATCAACAGAGTCAAGAGCTACCCCTCGAGCCTGCCCTTCGGCCTCTTGCTTCATCTCTTCTCGAAAATATTCTTCAACGGATAGCTTTGTCTCCTCCATATCAGGTATGGCCTGCTCAGATGGAGTTTCCACTGTATCGGAGGACTCCAGACCGAACGAGGGCTCGGAATCGATACCGCCAAAATCGGCTTCTTCTGGAACGGAGGCTTCAGCTTCCTCAAGTTCACTGGAAATCGATTCCTCACTAGGCAACTCGGGTTCCGCCACTTCGGGCACCGGCTCTTCTTTGGCCATAAATTCTTCGAAAGAGATCCCTCCCCCGGGTTCTTCTGGGATCCGGGCCATGGGTTCAGCCGGTTCCTCGACCCCCTCTTCTCCGCCGATGTCTCCCGCCTCCATCTGACTCCGATGGAAGCTTTCGAAGTCCTCAAGTTCCGTCATGAAATCCTCGGGGACCTCTCGTGTCACCATGAAAACATGCTTACATTTTGAGCAACGGACCTTGATCCCCTGCGGAGGAATCCTCGAGTCATCGACTCGGAAATTCGCTTCGCACGAGTCGCATGTCACAATCATGTCAATTCCTTCTCTTTGATTTCCACCAATTATGGACCAATATTGGTGAAAAAGCAACCCTGCGTCAAAACCAGTTCCCCGCCCCCAGCGGCTGACGACCTCACTCGCAAGGTCGCGGGATTTTGGCATGGCTCCTGAGAAAATCCCGGCCGACGGGTTGCATCATTCTTGACTTTCCGGGAAATGATAATACAATAGCTCCACGCCCTCTGCGAGGAGGTTCCGATTTTGGTGAGACGCCATGGATGATGACAAATTGAGACAGCTCCTCGAAGATCTCCAGTCGGGAAAGCTGAGTGTGACTGAGGTACTCGAAGCCTTAAAGGGGTTCCCCTTTGAGGACATCGGAGATGCCGTAGTCGACCACCATCGCCAGCTTCGGCGTGGTTTTCCAGAAGTCATTATGGGAGAAGGCAAGACAGCGGACCAGATTGTCTCGATTGTTCGGAGCATGGTCGAAAAGGGAGAGAATGTTCTCATCACACGGCTGGAACAGAACAAGGCAAAAACGATTCAGGAGGTTTTCCCCGACATTCAGTACCATCCACGAGCTCGAATTGCAACAATCGTCCAGAAGCAAGTGGAAATAAAGGGAAGGGGCACTATCCTGGTTCTTACAGCTGGAACGACCGACATCCCCGTTGCTGAGGAAGCAGTGGTCACAGCGCAAATGATGGGCAATCAGGTTGAGATGGTCTGCGACATTGGGGTGGCAGGGATCCATCGCCTTTTTCACCACCGAGAGCGAATCATGAAGGCCAACGTTCTCATCGTTGTGGCTGGAATGGAGGGGGCTCTACCCAGCGTTGTCGGAGGCTTGGTCGGACGCCCCGTGATCGCCGTTCCTACAAGCAGCGGATACGGGGCCAGCTTTCAAGGTATAGCGGCCCTTCTTGCGATGCTGAACTCATGTGCTGGAGGCATCGCCGTGGTAAACATCGATAATGGATTCGGGGCAGCGTATGTGGCAAGCTTGATCAACCAGTCCTAGGAGCTGTAATGACATTCCTCGAAAAGGTGATATTCACCTTTGAACCAGTCCGGGACTATCTCGTTCCTTTCTTAGGTTTTGACGCGCTTGTCTCCCTCCTGCTGACGGTCGCCGTGGCCGCTGTGGTCTTCCAAAACCGTCGGAGAAACCAGTCGGTCACCTCCGACCTGGAGAACCTCGTCCGCCGATATATCATATTTCGCGGACACCGTCAGGCTCTCCTGAAGATCCACAACGGAGATGACAAAGTCAAACATGAGATTCTCAAAGCGATTTCCAACAGTTGGAACCATTTCAAGAGCATGCTGGAAAGCCATTTCGTTACCCTTCACGAGACGGACCGCCGTACGCGAAACCTTCTCCTCCTCCTCGGGGCCCTCATGTTGCTGAACAGCCTTCGAGCGATCCTTTCGGGGATAATCGCCGAAAGCGAAGACTGGGAAGGTTTGATTCTGGTCGTGAGGGAGGTCCCGCCTTACCTCTTTCTCTTTACGGGCTTTCTGCTCTTGGGTATTCAATCCCAACGATGGGGAAAGCGTCCTTTGGCGAGTTTCAATACAGAACTTGAGTCCCTCTTTTCAGATATGGAGCAAACCCAAGAGTCCTTGAATAACGAGTTTGATCCCATCGAATGATTTTTGGGAGGGAACCACCATGTCAGCAAGGATCACCATCGTCATCGATTCAGTGAAAGTCGAAGCACAGCTGAATCAATCCCCAACGGCAGAACTCGTTTCAAAATCTCTTCCGATCGATGGGGCCGCCAACACATGGGGCGACGAGATCTACTTTTCTATCCCGGTAAAGGCGGATTTGGAGCCAAACGCCCGCGAAGAAATGGAAAGTGGTGAAATTGCCTATTGGCCGCCGGGAAACGCATTCTGCATCTTCTTTGGACCGACCCCCGCCAGTACCGGAGAAGAAATCAGGGCCGCCAGTCCCGTCAATCCTATCGGAAAGATCATTGGCGACTTCAGTTTGCTCAAGAGAGTGAAAAACGGCATGAAGGTGAGGATTGAGAAGAAGTAGCATGAGAAGTCAATCCTCGTGTCCTCTCGCGCCGACGAAAAGAGCTCATGAAGATAGCTTACTTCGACTGCGTTTCCGGAATTAGCGGAAACATGATCCTGGGGGGTCTTTTGGATGTGGGAGTCCCTCAAGACGCCATAAAAGAGAATCTTGAGAAGCTGAGCCTGGAACGTTTTGAGATTGTATCGGCCGTCTCGGAGCGGGCGCACCTTCGAGGAACCCACATCATGATCAGGCAGGTAGAAAAACCCGCAAAGGAGAGAAGCTTCAAAGAAATCAGAGACCTCATTCAGGGAAGCAGTCTTGAAGAGGAAGTCAAACGTGGGGCCGTTGAGGTTTTTCGAAGACTGGCCAAGGTGGAAGGCAGAATTCACCGAAAAAAGCCCGAGGATGTTCATTTTCATGAGGTTGGAGCCCTCGACTCGATCGTCGACATTGTCGGGTCCATGGTCGCAATGGAATACCTCGGGGTCGAGGCGGTGTATGCGTCCCGGATCCCTCTGGGACGAGGCATGATTCAATCTCGACATGGCATGCTCCCAGTTCCCGTGCCTGCCACGGTTGAACTGCTGAAAGGGGTTCCGATATACGACTCAAAGGTTGAAGGAGAGCTTGTCACACCAACCGGTGCGGCATGGATCACAACCCTTGCCAGAGAGTTCGGCAACATTCCGGACATGGAAATCGAAAAGGTGGGGTACGGTCTTGGAGATAGGGATCTGGGAAATATTCCCAATGTGCTCCGCATCTTTCTTGGAAAGGCGGAGCCCCCTTTTCCTCACGATCGAGTGATCCTCGTGGAAACAGACATCGACGACATGAATCCCGAATTCTTCGAGCCCCTTATGGACAAACTCTTTGCCAAAGGGGCCCTCGACGTGTCTCTTGTCCCAATTCAAATGAAGAAAAACCGCCCGGCAGTCACCGTTAGGGCCATCTGCGAGGAATCAAGCCGTGGCGAAATTGTGGAGACTTTCCTTCGAGAATCGACGAGTATCGGCGTCCGTTATTTTACCGTCCATAGGGAAAAATTGGAAAGGCGGGTTGAATCAATCGAGACTCCTTTTGGAAGTGTGAGGGTTAAAGTCTCATTCAATCGGCAGGGAAAGGTACGTCACGTGGCCCCTGAATACGAGGATTGCCGCCGTCTCAGCCTGGAAAAGAAAACCTCGGTCATAGAAGTCTATCAGGAGGCCCTACTGGCGGCGAGAAAGATCAAGACAGGCTAGTCGCAACTGAGAAATGCTTCTTTTGCTCGGTTAAAGTCAATTCTCTCCCCGTTTCACCTTCATTCCGGCCTGCTTCAGGATCATACGTCTCATGAGCGTCCGCAATTCGTTGTCTTTGACCTGATCAAGATGCTTTTCCATTTCTGCACTGAGCTTCACCGCCTGCGGCCTATGCTCTGATCGAAAGCGAGAGGACGGTTGAGAGGAAGGATTCACCTCCCCGAGGGAAAACCTGATATCTTTGATGGCATCACTCTTAATGACCTTATGGATCTTCTCCAATAGCACCGGTTTCAGGGTCTGAAGCTGTTGCATCCAAGTTGAGCTCGAGACCCGTACGAAGAGAATCCGGTTTCTCAGCCGATCGGGTTGGGTTCTTCTGGCGATCTGCTCCCCCACGATATCCCCCCAAAGGAACCAGATTCGATGCCCCTCAATTCTGCTGTCCAGATCCATTCTATGGAGGATTCTCTGAAGGATCTTATCGATTTTGGGAATCGTTTTCGCCATCGCTTTCAGGAAGGTCCCTTCTGGGGAAGAGCGGCGCTCCTCTCCGAACGGACTGACCGGGGTGAATCCCTCCCCATTCCTTCACATTTTCCAGGATTTGGTCGTGAATGACACCCTCCAATCCCAGCTGAGTCCAGATTTTCTCTCCAGTGCGGGGCATGAAGGGGACAAGCAGGCAGGAGATGATTCTCAAACATTCCAAGGTGTTATACAAAACGGTTGCCAGACGATGGTTCTGCTTCGGATCTTTTGCAAGATTCCACGGGGCAGTCTCGTCGATATACTTGTTCACATGGCCAATAAAATCCCAGCTCACCATCAAGGCTTTGTGAAACCCGAGGCCCCTCATTTCCGATTCGAACGATTTCACCGTCTCCACGGCCTTTCTTTTGAGCCCTTCGTCCGGCCCTTCCAAAGCGGCGTGCTGGGGAACAACCCCTTGGAAGTATTTCTTGACCATGGTCAGGCTCCGGCTCACCAGGTTTCCAAGATCATTCGCCAGGTCGGCGTTGAAACGATTCACGAGGGCCGACTCAGAAAAACTCGAATCGAGACCAAAGACCATCTCCCTCATCAAGAAGTATCGGAAGGCGTCCAGACCGTATTTCCTCTCCAGCTCGAGAGGGCTCACAATTTCACCCCTACTTTTGGACATCTTCCCCCCTTGAATGTTCCAGTACCCATGGACGTTAAGATGCATATATGGCTCGAGGCCCGAAGCCTTCAGCATGGTGGGCCAGTAAATTCCATGAGGAATCAGAATATCCTTTGCGATAAGGTGATTGGCCACCGGCCAGAATTTTGGAAACTTGGGATCGGAGGGATAGCCGATGCCAGAGATGTAGTTAATCAACGCGTCAAACCAAACATAGGTGACGTACTTCGGATCGAAGGGCAACGGGATGCCCCACGAAAGGCGCTCCTTAGGCCGGGAGATGCACAGATCGTCCAAGGGGGCCTCGAGGGCAGAGAGGACCTTGTTCCTGTACCGTTCCGGCCTGATGAATTCTGGATTCTCTCGAATATGATCGATGAGCCACTGCTGGTATTTGCTCATGGCAAAAAAGTAGTTCTTTTCTTTCCGAAATTCGGGCTCTTTTTGGTGATCTGGACATTTTCCATCCTCCAGTTCACTCTCTGTAACAAAACGTTCACAGCCAATGCAGTAATACCCCGCGTACTCTCCGAAGTAGATCTTCCCCCGTTCGTAGACGACCTGAAGGATCGATTGGACGACTCGCTTATGATCCTCATCAGTCGTTCGAATGAAATAGTCGTTGGAGATGTTCAGGCGAGGCCATAGGGCTCTAAAAAGGTTACTGATTTCATCGGCATAGGCTTTTGGGGCCAATCCCCTCTCGGCGGCTGCCTGAACGACTTTATCGCCATGTTCGTCTGTTCCGGTGAGGAAGAAAGTCTGATAACCAGCTAGCCGATAAAACCTCGCGAGGACATCGGCCACGATCGTTGTGTAGGCGTGACCAAGATGGGGGGGAGCATTCACATAATAGATGGGTGTCGTTACATAGAAGGCAGGAGGTCTTTCCATCATTCAGCCCTTTGGGAACTGAATGTCTTGAGCGTCCACGGTCACCTCTTGACCGCCATCCAGTTCAACCGTTACCGTCCGATTCATAATATTCTGGCGAATGACCTTACCTTCGCCTTGGCTCGTGGTCACCCGCTTGCCCGCCTTGGGTAGCCCCCTTCTGAGTTCACAATAGGTTTCATATTCATATGCGAGGCAGCACATGAGGCGACCACAAGCTCCGGAGATCTTGGTGGGGTTGAGGGCAAGATTCTGTTCTTTCGCCATCTTAACCGAAACGAGATCAAAGCTGCCAAGAAACCTCGAACAGCAGAACTCCCGGCCACAGGGACCCACCCCTCCGGTCATTTTTGCTTCATCCCGCACTCCGATCTGTCTCATCTCGATTCTCGTCTTAAACCTTGCCGCCAGATCTTTGACCAATTCCCGGAAGTCTACCCGTTTTTCAGAGGTGAAGTAAAAGATTGCCTTACTCCGATCGAAGAAGAACTCAACCTTCACGAGTTTCATATTCAGGTCTCTGGCCGTGATTCTCTCTAAGCAGAACTGAAAACCCTCCACTTCAAGGGCCCGATTGGCTCGATCTTGTATAATGTCTTCTTCGGTCGCCTTCCTCGCCACCTTCCTCAGGGTCTTGCGAGGAGATTTCTTCTCTCTCTCTCGGGGTTCGACCGCGACGCTGCCAAAGCAGAGTCCCTTCCCGGTTTGAACGAGAATCGATTCTCCTCGGTGAAGATCAAGATCTAAGGCGTTGAAATCGTGAACCTTCCCATCGCTAAGTTTGACGCCAACGACTCGAATCATTTTGCCTACCCTCTATTCTCCGGTTACTCCCCAAACCCCGGACAACGAATCTGAAGCAAAAAGTCATGGGGAATCTGATTCAAAACCAGACTCACATATTCTAAGGTACGACTTGTTCACCTCGGAGACACAGAGGTTTTTGTCCTTTTTGCCCGTGCGGGGAGGAGTTATCGCCTTTGCCCAATCGGGCTGATGCTTTTCGTTTGCCGCCGTCTCCCGGCAAACGAAATCCCGCAAGGCTGGACTCCGTGTCTCTGTGGTCACATCTTATTACGGCAAACCACCAAAACGATCTCATCCGATTGAACATGTTCTGTCAGCATATGTGTAAAACCCACACGACGAGACATTCCTCTTTCACGCGTTAATGTGATCGGACACTATCTGAGTTGAAGCATGAGGCTTTCCATGGCCAAACGCCGGTTTACGTTACGATCCAGGGCCTTTGAAGTCTGGTTGATCGCCTCGATTCGCCGGACCAGGGACTTCCGGGACATCCGAGTCGCCCCCTCCTTCACCTTCTCACAGAAATCCCGGTTGATTAGCCGATCAGCATCCTTCTGCTCGTTCCAAATGATCAAATCCCGGTACCATGAAATCATGAGCGGGAAGACCAAAGAGAGATCTTCCCCAAGGTTTGCCATGGATTCTGCCACTGTAAAAGCACGCGCCACGCCCTGCGAGGACAAATCCATCAAGTCTTGAATGATCTTCGGCCTCTTCTCCCATATCTCATGATGAAACATCTGGATGGCCCGTCCCGGGCTTCCCTGAGAAAGTTCCGCCAGTGTTCTGGCTTTTCTGTCATCCAATGACAACCTTTCGGTGAGGGCCTCGCTCACCTGGTCGATGGGCAACGAGGTGAAACTCATCTGCTGACACCTCGATACGATGGTGGGCAGAAGGGCATCCCTTTCCGTGGCCAGAAGGATCAGGAGGGTTGCGGGGGGAGGCTCTTCTAAGGTCTTCAGCAATGCATTGGCACCCTCTGCCTTCATCCGGTCCGCCCCATCCAAAATACAGACTCGTTTCCTGCCCTCGTAGGGCCGATAACTTAAGGACCGTTGAAGCTGACGGATTTGCTCGATTCTGATGAACTGACCATCAGGGTTTATCACGAAGACATCGGGATGGTTGGCATCTTCTATCTTTCTGCAAGATAGACATTTCTCACAAGCGTCCGCGCGCTTTTCTTCACAGTTGAGTGCCTTGGCCAGCGTCAGGGCCGTAATCTTTTTACCAATCCCTTCAGGTCCCAGAAAGAGATAAGCCTGAGGGATGTGATCGTTCAAAATGGCCTTCTGCAACAGCCGAATAGGCCTTCGGTGGCCGATGATCCCTTTAAAACCCATACTATACCTCTCGCGAATTGTCCCGATCATGCCGGGACTTGTGTTTCCTTCCTCTCTCCCATGCCCCGGCAGTCAACGGCCCTCGCCGAGGGCCGCATGAAGGATTGGCCCCACGATGTTACATACGGTTCGGTGAACTTCAGATTCCTCGCGAGTTGCATCGATCACCCGAACCCGTTCCGGATCGCTCTGTGCGATCTGGAGATACCCTTTTCGCACCCTCTCATGGAAGGCGACGGACTCCCTTTCGAAGCGATCCTCCCTGGCCGCTGGCTCCCTGCCATTGATCCTTTTGGAGGCCCTTCCCAATCCAATATCTACAGGACAGTCAAACAGAAGGGTCAAATCAGGGACAATGCCCTGTGAGGCCAAACGATTCAAATGGTCGACCATTTTCAGATCAAGGTGACGAGCATACCCCTGGTAAGCTAAAGTGGCATCGGAGAACCGATCGCAAAGAACAACCATCCCCTTTTTCAAGGCAGGGCTGATGACCTGGATGACATGCTGAGCCCTGTTGGCTTCGTACAAGAAGAGCTCACCCAGAGGAGTGAGCTCGTTGTTCTCGGAACTCAAGAGAATTCTTCTGACCTGATCACCGACGAGGGAACCACCCGGCTCTCGCGTCACCGTGCATGGCCATCCCTGGTTCTTCAGAAATTCTTCAAGGCGCCTCGCCTGAGTCGTCTTCCCACTTCCCTCAATTCCTTCAAAGGTGATGAAGTAGCCCATAGAATAATTCAGCCATCCGAAATCAAAATCGCCCTAATTGGACAACCTATTGAAATCCTTACTAATGGTAGGCGACCTCCTCTCCCTTGTCAAGAGAAAACCCTTCAGAAGTCTCCCTATTTCCCAAAGGACATGTCTCACAAGTTACAGATTTATTTGAATATTTTCGAGTTCTTAAATGGGGAAACTCCAGAACACCCCTAGCCATCGCTCGTGAGACCCAAGAGACTACTCTAAAGGCGCTCGCGCATTGAGAGCCCAATCGTAGAAGATGTAGTCGGTTTTGGGCTCCCGTTCAAGGAAGGAGATGACCTCCTCGTTGAGGTAGGGCCGGATGAAATTCATCACAGAACCTGATTTGGCAACAAAATCACTCTGAAACCAATCGAATATCTTTGACAGGTAGATCGTATTTTCGGCCTCGTCTATCCGAACGCCTCGCGCTGAGTTGATGTATTTCCAGGTTTCTTTTTTCAACTTAGCCTGAACATTCTCCGCCGTGTAGGCAAATCTCGGCAGCTTGGGACAACTCGAAGAAGCACAGATAATGGCAAAATGGATCCTCGGATCTTTAAACTGCTTTCGGAGCATTTCGTGCTCGATATCGTCTGGACTCATCCGTCTACCGGCCACAACATGCTCTCGGCTGGTAAAGAACTTGGTTGACGTCCAGACGCCTGGGATAACAGTCTCACGTACGCTCTTCTCGGGCTTCCATTTGATCACCTTGTCAATGGTAATCGCGTTATAAGCATTGACCCAGAAGGCGAGCTGACCGTCTCGAGTCAGCCCCTCGACTTCCGCCGATTTTAGGGATTCGATGTACTCGAAAAAACGCTGATCTCGGGCGATGCCATTGTAATCGACCAGACCCTCTTCATCGACGTACTGGGCCAGAATCGCGTCAAACTTGGCGTGATCAAAAAGGTACCCCCCTTCAACCTGAGAGAGGATTCCCAACACTAAAATGAAATAGAGAAGGATCCACCTCCTCATTTGCAACCCCCCAGAATTGACTCATTCAAATTATATCATCTCGGATAACCCATGGCAGGGGGAATTGCCCGAGATCGGGCGCTCTTTAAGGTCGATGAAGCTCAAAACACTCCGGCGGGATTCAATGCCGACCCAGAATCAACTTCCACCGGGACTTTTCGAAAGAAGCGGTCGATAGGTCTTCCGCTCGACCTTTTCGAGATATTGGATAAGGTCTCTTTCGAGTGCAGCCGCCAAATGGGGCTCTTCTCGAAGCAGGTTTTTCCGCTCCATTGGATCGCGGGCCGTGTTGAACAACTGGAGAAGGTCGAACTCGGCAAAATAGACCAATTTCCATTCCCAGTTCCGGTAGAGGAGGTACCGACGCTTGAAGGATGCCCTCCCGACCACATCTCGATGAAGATACCTGTCCCGCTCCTTCGCCAAAAGCAACGGCACGAGCGAGATCCCCATATGGGAATCGTCGTAGGGCGGCTCAACAGAATAACCGGCGAGGTCGACCAATGTTGGGGCCGCATCAGCGGCTACCACCGGGACGTCCTCCACCCTCTTCTTGATTCCATGAGTGAGTAAGATCACGGGGATCCGGATCTCTTCTTCGTACAGCGTGTGGCCGTGAAGACTCGCTCCGTGCTCCCAGAACTGTTCTCCATGGTCAGAGGTAAACAGAATGACTGTTCGATCATAGAGGCCCTTTTCCTTAAGCCAGCCAACAAACCGCTGAAAGGCCCTATCGACATAGGACAGATTGTTATCGTAGAGGTCGCGTGGACTATCACCGAAATCTAAGCCATCGGCTTTCTTCCACAGGTCGTTGTGCACATCCATAAGGTGAAGAAAAGAGAGAAACCTTTCCCCTTTGCCAAGACGGTCAATAGCTGCTCTTACCCAGCCGAAAACTTCGTCCGCGGGTACAGAACGTCGATCACCCGTTGATTCTGATCTGCCCAACTCGATGACAGGAAAGTCTGGGGGGAAGATGGCTCTAGGACCGAACTCCCTTCCCACCATAATGTTTTGAATCCCCTCGGCTTGCGCCAATTTAAAGTAGAGATTCTCTCGGTACACATCCGGCCCATACAGGTTGAAACGGCTCCTCCCGCCGATAAGAAAGGGGAATGCAGCAAATGAACCGCCCCCCTGACTGTAGGCCCGCCGGAAAGAGATTGCCTCTTCGAGGGCCCACCGATCTAAAAAGGGGGTGAGGTTGCGTTTATACCCTGCAGAGTGAAAGGCATCGCCACGCAGGGCATCGACCACAATCACCAGGAGATTGAAGTTCGTGGGGAGTCGCGACGGATGCGTCTTTGTCAGAGTCCATGGGAGGGGCCAAGGTTCCGGATTGCCGTTGGCCTTTGGATCCTGTCCCAGACGAACCCAGCGGTCCACTCCCATGAAATTAGAAACGCCTCTCGCATAAGCCGCATCGACCCTGCTGAGCTCGTTAAACTGTAAGACAGCCACCTTGGTTTCCGGGTATTGCTCGAGGAGCCCGAAGGGGAGAAAACCAAGAGAGAAGACGAGCCCAAGGACGATCCATTCCCTTCCCCCCTCGGGAGACGTTCCCGGGTTAACACGGATGAGTTCCTCCGATACCAAGACCAGGATTCCGGCTACGACCACGACTGTGGCCTTCAGTATCGCTCCCTTCAAATACGAAAAGACCGTAAACCACGGATCGAAAAGGTCGCCGTAGAGGACATAGGCTCCCAGCGAGAGGCTTCCTAAAAGACAGGATGCCAGAAGGACACGCCAGGACCACCGGCCACAACCCCGCCGTGTGAGCATCCACATTAAGGGAAACAACAGCACGGAAGCCACTGCGAGGGCAAGGATTCCGATCGGACTTACCCTTTGGCTCTCCTGCACACAGGATAGAATCCTCTGGAAAGCCATGGAGAACAGGATCGTCCCACCTCCACACAAGAGGATGAACAGCGGGACGATGGCGCTCTTGAGGCCGAGTGTGGTCAGCTCCCATTCTGTCGCACGGACTAGCGCCTCGAGCCATATGGCCGCACAGAAACCCGATATGAAAAAAAAGGGGAGATAGTAGAATAATCCACCAGAGGACCGTCCCTTCGCCCTGAGCCCTAAGACCTTGAAACCCATCAGAATGGCCAGGGTGCCAATACCCAACCACAGACCCGTGACTCCGGATACTATGGGAGGGAGGATTCGACTCAATAGGATCTCAAAGTGACTGTCCAAGTGGACGTATCCCTGCATTCGACTCCAGGAGGGATCAAGATAGGCCGGTATCGCGGCAAGGAAAAAAAGATATGAGAGAAAAAGAAGGGAATCCAGGCCTGGACGTATCAACCAATTCGTCGGTGGGTGCGCATCGATCTTTCCGGATCGATGCAAGGCGACAAGTGCATTCAGGAGGATCGAAATTTGGAGGAGCATGTGCCCCCAGATGATCCCCCCTTTCCACCCATGGAGAAAGGCCATGACAAGGAGCCCGGCAGCGACGGTTTCACTCCAAACCAGGGTCCTTGCCCACTTTGGATGGGGATTGCCGCTCGATCGCAACTCGAGACGCTGAACCCAGTAAACTCCCAAGAAATACCCGAATCCAATAGATAGGAGAACCGGCAGGTAACTCCTCGCCCAAGCGAAGCCGGGGCTCTCTCCAGCCGAGATCTCCTTGGCCAAGTCGCTGTGAAGGGCCGTGAAAAGGGAGATGAGCACAAAGGCGAGCAAGGCGCCGATGAGGTGCAGCCACGGCAAGATGAGAATAAGCCTTGAGTGATGAGTCTTTGGGGATAGAGAATTCATAGCTCTGATGGCAAGCTAGGTGACAGAAGTGAGATTCTCGTTATTTGACCCCATATCAAATTCGAAACTCGGATGAGGCATCCCGCGAGGGATCAATTCCAAACCCGAGGCAACTCGAAAATCCCAATTCCTGAAGGTTCAAAAACAAAGGCGCCTTCTTGAAATCCAGGCCCTGAGTTTCGGCCGTTTGATCGTTGCATATTCGGTGATTGTTTCGGATTTCGAACTTCTACCCGCTCAAGCCAAATCTTCGACTCCCTAACCGGATCCCCGAGTCGGTACAAAAAGGCCACAATTACGGTCCAAGAAATTGCGTGAAAATTAGATCACCCGTCAAATGAAACGCGATGCTGTGGCAACGATGGCATTTTTGGACCTCACCCGGAAGAAGCGCGGACTCGCCTTCGGCCGTAAACCTCCCATAACTCCAATCGACTGGAAAGAAGATGGCGGAAGAAGGGCTTTCGCTGCGATCCATTTTGGCCAAGACTTCAATTCCAATGGGTTTCCCGTTCTCGACTATAGAATCATCCCCGTCATATACTTCCAGTACCATCATCGTCCCGAGAGGCCAGATCCGCATCTCCGATGAGGAGTCTGGCATTTTGAAAGCCGTTGATCCGGCGAGATCCGATATCCGAAAGTAGAGACGAGCACTCCGATTACCCGAGAAACGGCGGGTCCTGATCACCTTAACGGCCCAACCCTCCTTCAACCTTCCCGAAGGATTCTGGTAGCTGGGAAGCCTCAAATTCTGGTTGGGATATTGATGGACGGTGGGAATAACGGTCGTTGGATCCTTCACGAGCCTGAGTCCCGGAGGTTTCAAAATGCCTGTCGCATCTTCAGCACCTCCCGGAACGGCTATCATCGCTGTGAGGGAAAAAACCACAACAACCCAAGCAAGAGACAGCTGATTCAGTTTCAAGCCGATGACTCAAAGGGTCTTCAGAAATTCGATGATGAAGGAAATCTCTTCCTCTTTGAGGCTCTTAAAAGGCGGCATCTTAATTCCCCCATTCTGGATTTGGTTTCGGACCGTTTCTTCACTGGTTGGCCTGCCTGTACCCGGGAGCTGGGGGTTTTTGAAAACTCCCTTCAGTCCAGGACCGACCTTGGTGTCCTTGCTCTCGTGGAAATGGCAAACAGAACAGTTCGCCATAAAAAGGTCCTGGCCCTCTGGGGAGGTCTCCTCGTTTTTGAGCTTCGTGAAAATCCATTCTCCAGATTGTCCCGCGAGGGTGAAGCCGCCTTTTAGGATGACACGGTTATCTTCGCAAACCAAACGAATTGTCCCCTCTCCCTTCTTCCCTTCGAATCGAAAATCAATCGTGATCCGGTCCTTTTCCTGTACCATTCGGTCGATGATGAGATCCCCGTCAAATTGCTCCCCCTTCAGTTTACCTGGTGATAGGAGATAGAACCGGTACACCTTATCAAAATTGGATTTCCAGATGCCTGTCACCTCACACCGCAAAGATTCCATGTGAGGCTTCGGTTGGCTAAAAACAGATTGATAGAGACCGTCATAGATGGGCCCGTTGCTACATTGATGGTCAGCCACGACAAAGAGCCAGTCTTTGAGATCCTCTTCATCAAGGGCAGCAGGAATAAAGGGGGATATGTAATCGCCCACCGGGAAGTCGGCCTTTTTGTCCTCGAGATCTCCCGTGACAGGGAGCATCCTATACGCCCTGAAACGTTTGGTGTCAATCGCCAACATTTGGGGGCCCAGATTGCCATCCGAGTCATCCACCTTCATGGTGATCCGGAATACCTGGTCGGACGCCTTCGCAAAACGGATATCTGAAATCCGGGGGTCATCATCGGGATTGCCGTCAAGAGGGAGGATGACGGGAGTCTCGTTATCCATCCCCTCGTTCACCTGGATCTGAAGGGGGAAATAGATGTACCCCTCGCTGTAGACATGGAGGCCCCAGGCCCCTCCCGAGGGGAGAGGGATCTTAAACGTCCCGTCCGGAAGAATCTTCCCTCCCGTAAGGAAGGCGCTGTTATGGAGTTCCCCCTTTTCAAGAGCCACGGCACCGCTTGCGACGACTTTTCCGTCCGAGGTCAGCACTTTCCCTGACACGTAAGTCTCGCACCACCCCAGTGAACTTAGCAGAAAGAGGGAAGATACCAATACCAGGCCAAAAATCGCCATTCCTTTTCTATTCCTGTGCACCCCTTTGCTCCTCCTCATGCCTTCATTCAGACGATTTTTGCTAAAAATTCATACTAGCATAGAGGCGGATGAAAAGTCTATAATGAGGAAGTCTAAACTGCGATTCTGTTGTTATGGACGTGCACAAATGAGGCCCATGTTTCTCTCGACTGATTGTGTTCGCCAGAGCCATCATTGGGGGAACCCATGGAGGTTCTGAGCTATCCCCTCATCGTCGTCTACCTCTTCGCATTGGCGTCTCTTTTCACCTATGGGGTGAATTGCTACGTTCTCATGCTTCTCCATCGGTTTCGCCGCAACAAGGCCAAACAGAAGGAAGATAGGCACCGTACACTTTTTCTCGAAAAGACTGCCAAGAAAGGGCTTCCAAGAATCACCATCCAGCTTCCCCTATTCAACGAAAGGTATGTGGTGGATAGGCTTCTGAAGGGGGTGACGGGGATCTCCTATCCAAAAGAGCTCCTTGAGATTCAGGTCTTGGACGACTCAACAGATGATACAGTGGAGATTGTTCAGAACACGATCGGGAAATATCGGGAGCAGGGTTTTAAGATTGCCCATCTCCACCGTACGGACCGTGAAGGTTATAAGGCGGGAGCTCTCGAGGCGGGTTTGGCCCAGGCAAAAGGGGAGTTTGTTGCCATTTTCGACGCAGATTTTATTCCCCCCTCTGATTTTCTGCAGGTGACGCTTCCCTATTTTGCCGATTCCCGAGTTGGCATGGTGCAGGCGAGATGGGGGCATATCAACCGTGATTACTCTCTTCTCACGCGCGTCCAATCCATTGGTATTGATGGTCATTTTGGTGTGGAGCAGCCTGCCAGATCCTGGGGTGGGCTCTTCATGAACTTCAATGGAACGGCCGGTGTTTGGCGGAAGCAAGCCATCGAGGATGCAGGAGGATGGGAACATGATACCCTGACGGAAGATATGGACCTCAGCTATAGAGCCCAATTGAAAGGATGGAAGCTAGAGTTCTCACCGAGCATCGTCTGCCCAGCTGAACTTCCTGTCCAAATACATGCCTTCAAGGCGCAACAACATCGCTGGGCCAAGGGTTCCATCCAGACTGCCCGGAAGCTACTCGGCCGGATTCTCCAGGCCAAGATCCCCTGGTTTATCAAACTCGAGGCTGTTCTTCATCTGACGCACTATATGGTCCACCCGCTGATGCTCGTCGTGGTCTTGAGCTCCCTACCGATGTTGTTTACGCAGTGGTTCTATGCCAGCCTCTCCCTCCCTATTGTGTTTTTCACGCTCATCACACTCGCAACCTGCGGTCCGTCATCGCTGTACTTTTACTCTCAACATCTTCTCTATCGCGACTGGCTGAAGAACATCAAATACCTCCCTCTCTTGGTTTGTCTTGGGACAGGCATTGCAGTCAGCAACACCAAGGCGATCCTCGAAGCCTTTGGACGACGGACAGGATCCTTTATCCGGACACCAAAATACGATATCTGGTCGCGAACCGACAATTGGAGGAAGAAGATCTACCGGTCGCCCGAAAGCTTTCTGTCGATTGTGGAGTTCCTGATGGGGTGCTACGCCCTCGCTGCCCTTATCCTATTTGTTGCCCTGCGGAAGTATTTTATCAGCCCCTTTCTCATGATCTACACCGTGGGCTTTTNNNNGGGACCGGAGAAGAGAAAATCTCATCAAAATGATCAGTAAAAGAGCCCTGTCCCTAACCATGCTCGGTCTGATGGGGGTTCCCATCTACGCATTCAACTTCAGGTTTTACGGAATCCTCCTGGAAAAGGACCTGATAGCTCCGGAGACGGGTACGTTCACACTTCTTCTGATCCAA
>JABAOH010102475.1_pt1 | contig 21419 bp, 18 predicted proteins | sample 7062181 | NCBI WGS metagenome assembly JABAOH01 (sample SAMN14538630, study PRJNA623070) | marine sediment metagenome | biome: marine biome [ENVO:00000428]; feature: marine pelagic biome [ENVO:01000023]; material: deep marine sediment [ENVO:00002113]; isolation source: pool of 5 deep marine... | reverse complement strand
ATCCGAAGACGTGGCCCGCGTCGAGGAGAGAGACCGTCAGGCCGTTTACCTCCACCTCCTCCTTGTAACCTACACCCACTCCATCGCTTCTGCCCAGGCGCACTTTCATGATGTCCAAGGTCTCGTGGGTCATTACCGCGCCAGGGGAGAGGTGGTCCAGGTGGCCGTGGCTGACGACGGATCCTGGTAGCCGTCGTTTGGGGTCGAGGACTACCTCTCTCTCGCCATCCTGGACGCGTATCCCCTCACGATAGAAGACCCTCATTTGGCGATCCTCGTGAAAGTGTATCTCGTTGGCACTCGGCGCTTCAACCCCGTCCAATAGGGACAGTGCCCGCACTTGTAGCCGAGCGTCACCGTCCCGCCGAAGACGGTCATGTTCTTCACTAGCTTCAAGCGATGCCCACAGACGGGGCAATTGAAGAGGCTCTTGAGGTCATGGGTCTCCCTGCACTCTATCCCCATCTCCACCAGGCCGGAGTCCAGGGCGATTCGTCGTGCCCTTGGGCCACTGACGCGAAACGCGCCGCCCTTTGCCATTGCACTGTCGAGGAGCTTCTTCAGCTGGCGCTGAGAGGAGACGACGCGTCGCTTGCCGAGGACATCCTTTAGGGCTCTCAAAACCTTCTTCTTCGAGGGGATGTGATACCCCGGCATCACTCACGAAATGCTGGGACTTGGTTAAAGATTTCGTTGGACTGGCCTCGGGGCACTCTTTAACTATGTGCTGCGGCTAGGGGTTGTCAGCTACGGATGGCGAGGCGAGTGTCTATCTCTCGACGGAGGCTCATCATCATGGGTGCCGCCGGACGGGACAGCCTCAGAGGTTCGTCCTCTGGGCCCCGCTTTCCACAACTTCAACGTGTGCTATCGGGATAGGGAGGAGGTCGAAGTAGTAGCCTTCACGGCCACCCAGATCCCGAACATCGAAGGTAGGCGGTACCCACCGAGCCTAGCTGGTAAGCTCTATCCAGAGGGGATTCCCATCCATCCCGAGGCTGAGCTGCAGAAGCTCATCCGCGAATACCGGGTAGACGAGGTGATTTTCTCCTACAGCGACGTATCCTACGATTACCTCGGCAGCCGGTCCTCCATCGTGAACGCCGCTGGATCCGATTTCGTCCTTCTAGGACCAGAGAGGACCATGCTGAGGACGGAGACTCCGGTCATTTCTGTGGGCGCCGTTCGGACGGGCTCAGGCAAAAGCCAGACTACGCGACGGGTTGCCTCCCATCTCCAGAATTGGGGCCGGAAGGTCGTCATCGTGCGCCACCCCATGCCCTACGGTAACCTGGAGGAGCAGGCGGTCCAGCGGTTCGCATCCTTTGAGGACCTAGACACGCACAGGTGCACCATCGAGGAGCGGGAGGAGTACGAGCCCCACATAGAACGGGGAATTGCAGTCTACGCGGGAGTGGACTACGAGGCGATCCTCGAGAAGGCGGAGAAGGAGGCGGAGGTCATCCTCTGGGATGGCGGCAACAACGACCTCCCCTTCCTCAAGCCAGACCTGCACATTGTCCTGGTGGATCCCCACAGGCCGGGAGACGAGTTGACCTACTACCCTGGCGAGGCGAACCTACGTCTGGCCGATGTGGTCGTGATAAACAAGGTGAACACGGCGGAGCCGGAGGCCGTGCAGATGGTCCGAAAGAATGTGGAGCGAACCAACCCGGATGCGAAGGTCATAGAGGCCGCCTCTCCCATCACGGTATCCGACGAAGCAGTCATTCGGGGGAAGCGTGTCCTTGCGGTGGAGGATGGACCCACACTGACCCACGGCGAAATGGAGTACGGTGCAGCGTGGCTTGCGGCCCAGGAGTTCGGCGCGGCCTCGGTTGTCGACCCCCGCCCATTCGCCGTCGGCAGCATCGAGAAAGCCTTCCGGAAGTACTCGCATCTGCGCGAAGTCCTGCCCGCCATGGGCTACGGTAGGAAGCAGATAAGGGAACTGGAGGAGACGATAAACGCTGCTGACTGTGACCTGGTACTAAGCGGCACCCCGATAGACCTGGGACGCGCCCTCCAGGTGGACAAGCCGATTATCAGGGTAAGGTACGAGCTGCAGGAGATCGGCAGGCCGAATCTGGAGGAGGTGCTGAGGGAGTTCCTGGAGCGAATGGACGTCTAGTCCAGGGCTCTCAGGTGCATCCAGCCTCTCTCCCTCACCCTCAGAAGGACTGCCTCATGGGCGAAGGGGACGTGTTGGTGCCGACGTAGCAGGCCTCTATTCAACCTTTCGCCTGGAAGTCCTCCTGTGCCACAGAGGAGAGTGAAGGCCACGAGCGCCGCCCCTCCGACGGTTGCCGCAAGGATCAGGTATGTGGGCGGAGGCGCAGCTACCTCTGGACGCGCGTTTCTGGGGTCGATTGGCTCGATGAGAGGATACCGGTCCCTGATATCGTCTGCCCGCACACAGCTTTCCACCGCCTTCAACCATACTGGCAAGAAGACTCCGGAACCGCAATCTTGGCCTCAGTATCAAATATTGGCTGAAGAACCTAATCATTGATTCACTCTCGCTAAGCGTTTAGTTGGCTTCCCGAATTGCTGATGTCGAGAGCCAGGTGACGACAGAGGCGGAGCTAACTTTATGCGTTTTCCCCTTCATGTCCAATGCAGATGCGAGGGTAGCCAAGCCAGGCCAAAGGCGGCAGACTCAAGATCTGTTCCCAAAGGGGTTCCCAGGTTCGAATCCTGGCCCTCGCACTCTCACGCGTGGATGCATCCGGCATAGCCAAGCTGACCTTAGGGCCTACTTCAAGCCTCGTCCGGAAACGGCCGGAGTTGGGCCTTGGGTCCTCCAGAGACTAGGGCGTGTCGCATTCTCCAGGATATCCCGCAGGGGTTGCTCAGTCTTGGCTTCACTCCACCCCTGCTGGTCCTGCCCCTATGTGGCCCTCCTTGGGCCTTGCCTCGAGGACGGATTGCCTGAGAAAGGAATATCTACGCCGCGTCTTTCCACCCAGGGATTGCATGGCCTTCGAGATTCTTGTGACAAGCAACGTGCCCCTCACGCCCATCAAGGACGTGAATGAGGTGGCACTGACCTTTATGCGGCAAATTGGTTACCTACCCCGGGCCCTCGGAGTCTCGCCCAGTGGGACGGACGTAAAGAGAAGCGTCCCTTATCGACTCTTCACAGAACACCTCCTACATCGTATGGACAAGGGCAAGACGGTGGAACAGATGGCAGCCAGGTTGAAGACGACGAAGGCCACGGTGTACCGACACATGAACAAGCTTAAGTCTCTAGATATCCTTGAAGAGGTGGACGTGGAGACTCCACGCGGACAGAGGAGGGGATACCGCGTTCGATACGGAAGCCTGGCGAAGGCCTGGAACTTCGTGGAGGCCCACGTACAGGTTGCCATGGAACACTACCGTGAGACGGTGGAACACCTTCAGAGGCTGTCTGAGGGAGGAGTGACATGAGGCCGAAGGATCCGGAGAAAACCTTCACCCTGACCAAGGGCTCGAAGTATAGGATCGTTTCCGCGGAGTCCAGGGAGAAGCCCATGGAGACCGTGGGTATCTTCAGGGGATTCACCTCGGTGGGGCCCGATGAGGCTTTCGTGGTGGAGCTGGACGAGAGCCACGGTCCTCGAGCGGGAAGGACTCGCATCATCCCCCTCCACATGGTCCTCGCCATTGATGTCCTCGAGGTCGCCGAAGAGGAGGAGGAGAGGACACAGCCGGAGAAGATGTTCGGCTAGAGGCCGAAGGGCAGCAGGCCCAGGCTGAGGGCGGTCAGGAACAGCCCCACCATGAGGACAAAGACCGACAGGGCAAGCTTGAGGGGGGCCGTGTACGTCTTCAGTCGGCGGCCGTCGTACTTCATCCTGTAGATCTCGAGGTAGGGTACGACGCGCCTCCTGTACCAGCCCTCGACCTCCACATCCTTCCCGACCTTCTCCTTGGTGGCGAAGATGCCGACGAGGACATCAATGAACTTTGACACTTGATGGTAATCGAGGAGCAGCAGCCCTGTGCCGTCGTCGAGCTTCAGGTCTTCGGACCAGAAGAGCCCGGGTTGGCCTCGACCGATGATGTGGCCCCCGACCTTGGCCCCTCGACCCTTGACGGGGCTCGCCTTGGGATCGGTCAGGAGGTTCTCAACCATCTCGGCTGGGAACCGCTTGGGATATCGGTAGAATCGGACGTAGGGGGTCAGGATGAGGCCTAGAGTAACGAGAAAGGTCGCGATTGCCAGAAGCAGGTTCCCTACGAAATAGAAGGCGAAGAACCCGGCGGGAAAGGCCAGCAGCCATGACGCCCTGGCGAAGATGTCCCTGAGGAAGTCGTCCCAGTAGCTCTCCGTCTTCTGCAGGTCGAACTGGATGTAAGGGAGCTGACCCATGTCCTCTGCCTTCTTTCCCAAAGCGACGACCCGCTTCGCAGTGAGCGGATGGGTCATTCCAAGCTCCAAGAAGATGGCCCACGGGTTCCAGAGATCCCAGGCCATGACCTGCTTGATCCTCTCCTTGTTGACCCTGCCCAACCTGTCGGCGGACATGGCGGCCAGGGCTCTGGCGGACTTGGAGTTGAAGATCATCAAGGTGCTCTCGTATCGGTAGTGTTTCTCCTCCGACTTCTCGCCCCGGCCCTCCTTGGCCAGTCCATAAGCGATGGTCAGCAGGGCGCTGGAAAGGGCGTTGGGATTCTTGCTCGCCTCGGCGGAGAAGGAGTCCGCATAGTACTCCCGGAACCGCCCAACCATCAGGGCGATGAGGTTACTCAGCAAGTAAGCGACGAAGGAGATGGCCGCCACCGCGAGGATGGCTACAGCACCACCGCCTCGTTGCCTCCCGCCACCGGCGTATCGGACGCTATAGAGGGCCCCTCTGAACACGACGTAGAGAAGGAGAGGGACCGCCGCAACGATGGTCATGATGACGAAGTCGTTATTGTATATGTGGCCCAGCTCGTGAGCCAGGACTGCTTGCCTCTCCTCAGGTCCACAGTACTTCAGTATGCCCCGGGTGAGGACGACGTGGGCCTTCCGTCGGGTCCAGCCAAAGGCAAAGGCGTTGGGGTTGTCGTCCTCAATGATGCCGAAGGCGGGGACTGGGATGCTGCGCTCCTGGCACGTCCTCTCCATGAACTCCGCCAGTTCGACATCCACGCCCCTGGGGTCGGTCCATTGGATGTCGTAGATGAACTTGATGATGTAAGGAGCGATGCCCCACTGGAGTAGGACGACGAAGAGGGCGATCGCCGCTGGAATGAGGACTATGAGGATTCCACTGATATAGCCCTGCAGCATGAGCCAGTAGGCCAACGCCATGAGCAGGGCGAATAGGAGGCCGAAAAGCGAGACGATGGCCAGCGCCATTCGAGTCTTCAGGCCCATGTCACGGCCATCGTGAGGGCCAGCAAAAAGCTTCCCCGTCTAGAAACACGGGTCGAAGTTCAGTTTGAAGGCAGGGAAGATGCCCTCCGACTCCTCCTTGAATCGCTTGATCTCCTCCGTGAGTTGCCGGTACACCGTCTCCTCATGGGAGGCGATATCCTTGAGACGTTCAAGGAGCTCATCCGTCATTCGATCCTGAGGCTCGTCGCCAAGAGCCGACCTGGCGTCTATGACCTTCGTCTGCAGCTCGATGAGTGATGAGGCCACCGCCGGATCGATCATGAAGCCTAAGGCGCTCCAGGTCTGGAGAAAGAGGACGAAGGTGTTTATCTCCCTCGTCAGCATCCTCAGCCAGTTCGCCGACTCCCGAGGAGTCTCCGGGACCGAGGCCTGACTCCTCTCGCTTCCCGCCGCCATGGACCCCTCTAGGAGGCTCAGGGTCCAGATAACGTTAACCCTTTTAGAGCCGCGAGAGATTCGACGTGGGTCATGGAGCCACTAGCCGAACTAGCTGGGCGTGTCATCTCGGGGGAACTCACCGATGGTGAGGATCTAAATCGGGCGAAGCTGGAGCTCTGCAGGACCTATGGCCTGGAGAGAGTCCCTGGAAACCATGAACTCCTCCGATACGTGCCCCGGCAGAAGAGGGACTCGATCCCTTTCCTGAAAAAGAAACCAGTACGGACGGCTTCTGGGGTTGCAGTGGTCGCCTTGATGACCTCTCCCGCTCCGTGTCCGCACGGCAAGTGTACGTACTGTCCGGGTGGCGTCGAATGGGGCACGCCCCAGTCGTACACCGGAGCGGAGCCTGCTGCCATGCGGGCGATACAGCACCAGTTCGATCCGTGGGCTCAGACCGTGGCTCGCCTTCAACAACTCCGACGCATCGGGCACCAGACCGACAAGGTGGACCTAATCATAATCGGCGGCACCTTTACGTCCAGATCGGCGGCCTACAGGGAGAGTTTCGTGAAGGGATGCCTCGACGCCATGAACGGTATGCCCTCTGACGATCTGGAGGAAGCACAAGCACTCAACGAGGTCGCCCGACACAGGTGCATTGGACTCACCATCGAGACGAAGCCAGACTGGTTCCTGGGATCCGAGGTGGAGCATAGCCTCCGCCTCGGTGTTACACGTGTCGAACTGGGCGTGCAGAGCCTCTACGACAATATCCTCAAGCGTGTTAACCGGGGCCACGGAGTCCGCGAGGTGGTCGAGGCAACTCGCCGGGCGAAAGAGGCGGGCTTGAAAGTGGGTTACCACATGATGCCCGGGCTGCCTGGCTCCAGCTTCGAGCGAGACCTACGCTCACTAAGGGACCTCTTCGAGAACCCGAGCTACAGGCCTGATATGCTCAAGATATACCCTGCGCTGGTCATTGAGGGAACGGAACTCCACAAGCTCTGGAGGAGCGGGCAGTATGAGGCCATGGACACAGAGGAGGCCGCAAACCTTCTGGCGGAGGCCAAGCGCCACGTGCCGCCCTACGTCAGGATCCTTAGGATACAGCGGGAGATTCCGGCAAAGGAAATCGCGGCCGGCGTCACGAAGGGGGACCTTCGGGGGCGCATTCAGGAAATCATGAGGGCGAGAGGACAGCGTTGTCGGTGCATTCGCTGCAGAGAAGCTGGTTTGAGGCACGTCACTGTAGAGCCAGAGGATGTGACGTTGGGCGTCCTTGACTACGAAGCCTCCAGTGGGAGGGAGCTGTTCCTGAGCTTCGAGGACTTCGAGCGAGAGGTCTTGATAGGGTACGCCAGGCTCAGGCTAGGCTCCACAGCGTATCTCAGAGAGCTGAAGGTCTTCGGTCACATGGTCCCCTTCAACCACAGGCCCAGGAGGCGGTGGCAACACAGGGGTTACGGCAAGGCCCTGATGAGCGAGAGCGAATCCATCGCCGAAAACGCTGGATATCTAGAGCTGGCAGTAACGAGCGGTGTCGGGGCACGAGGATACTATCGCAAGCTCGGCTACCAATTCCGGGGCCCCTACATGGTGAAGCGGCTTACATAGCCCCTCTCAGCTGCTTCAGGAATTCACCAACGTGCACTCCCCTATCCTTCGCCAGCCTTCTTATCCTGGGCATCACCCCGGACCCGTACTGAGCCGCTTTCTTCTGTCGTTTGACAATACCATCAGGCAGCTTCAGGTGCGCTGCAACATCCCTGAGAAGTCCTTTCCGTCCAGGACCCTTCCTGTGGTCTGGCTCTATGGGAAGGACTGCCTCTAGCACCTCTGCATGGCAGTAGGGGAGCATCAGCTCCCGACCGCATAGGCGGGCCATCCTGTGCTCTCGAGGAAGCGTCTCCCTGAGGAGTCGGCCTAGGTCTTCCTCCATCGCATGACTCAAGGCCTCCCCAACCAGACCCTCATATCTGGCGTATCCACCGAAAAGCTCGTCGGCGCCTTGGCCTGCCAGGATGACTCTCTCCTGGACCCTCTGCAGAAGGATCCAGAGCGGAAGCTCAAAAGATAGCGTCACTGGGTCCAGGTTAGGGAAATGCTTGAGCACATTCCTAATCTCCATCAGCAAGATGTCGTCGTCGAGGTGAATGGGAATCCAGGGGAGTTCCAAGATCTGGGAAGCCTCCTGGGCGTTAGACACATCCGCGTAATCCGGGTAGCCCACGGTATAGAGAGTGACACGAGCGACCTCGCTCGCCATGGAGGCGAGTACGGAACTGTCCAAGCCCCCAGAGAAGGCGACACCCACGCGCCCCTCATCTGGAACCGAGTCGCGAATGGCTGCTCGCAGGGCTACGAGCGCTGCCTCTGCTCTCAACCACCCACCTTGAGGGAATCGAAGGTTACGGTTCCCTCCAGTAGGCCAGTCAGAGTTGACCGGAGCTGCAGAACCGGAACCCGGACCTGGTCCGTCGTGTCCCGGTCCCTCACTGTCACGTCACGCTTCTCCAGGCTATCGTAGTCTACAGTCAAGCAATAGGGAGTTCCAATCTCGTCCATCCTGGCGTACCGTCTGCCAATGCTACCCGAGTCATCGTACAGCACGTCGGTCCACTGTCGCAGGTCTCTGTAGATCCCCTTGGCCATTTGAGGAAGTTCGCCCTTATTGACCAAGGGGAAGACAGCACACGCGAAAGGGGCAAGCCGCGGAGGCACGCGTAGTACCGCTTTCTCTCCCATGTCATAGCCCAGATCTAGAGTAGCCCAGATGTTCCTGTCGACGCCGAAGCTTAACTCCAGAACGTGAGGGACGAAGCGCTTTCCCCCGTGGAACACCTCCATCTTCTCTCCAGAATGTTCCGCATGCCTGGTGAGGTCATAGCTAGTCCTGTAGTGGACACCCCCGACTTCCCTGAAGCCCCCTAGGGAGGTGAGATTGATCTGGACGTCGAAGTGGATATCGTTGTAGAAGGCTCTCTCCTCCTCAGTCAACTCGTAGAGCCTAAAGGATTCCCTCGGAACCTGAATCTGATTGAGGTAGAACTCCTGAACTTTGGCTAGGTGGTAGGCGTAGAAGGAGGGCATTGCTCCGTCCGTGACCAGCCCCCTGACTGTTTCTTCAGAGACCTCCTCCCGGCTTCTGGCCCAGGCAATTTGAAGAACTCGGTCCTCTACACTACCCATATCGAGACTCTCCTCGAAGACAGCAGGGTCGAAGAATATCTGTAGTTCCGCCTGCCCGAACTCCCTCATGCGATAGGTTCCCTGCCGGGGAGAGATTTCGTTCCTGTAGGCCTTCCCCACCATGGCCAAGCCTAGGGGTAGCTTCTTCCTAAGGATCTCGAACTCCCTCTTGAAACTGAGATAGGCGCCCTGGGCCGTCTCTGGCCTAAGGAAGCCCCTGTCTTCGCCCTGTGGACCTACGGCCAGAGGGAACATGATGTTGAAGGGAACGGGATCGCCAAGAGGCCCACCACATCGCTGACATCGAATCCCATTCTGCTTGATGGCTGCCGACACCTGGGCGACATTCATGCCCTCCCCAGACGTCCCGGTCGCCGCCTCGATCAGTTGGTCGGCCCTGTGAGCCTCCCTGCACTTCGTGCAATACACCAGGATGTCTGTGAAGAGGTCCACGTGGCCCGAGGCTTCGAGGGCCTTGTATGGCAGCACCGTAGACGTGTCTATGAGATGGTAGTTCTCCCCAAGGCCGAGGAAGTATCGTATCCAGAGGTCCTCCCACTTGCGTCGAAGGCGGGCGCCATTGTGCCCGTAGTCGTAAAAACCACTGAAACCCCCGTATATCTCCGCCGACGGTATGAGGAAGCCCTTTCGGAGAGACAGGGACATAAGGTCGTCATACCGGCCCATTCCCAACCCCTTAGAGGAGGACCCGTATCACATCCATCTCCGTCAGGAGACCCAGCAACCGGTCATGGGGGTCTTTGACGGGAAGCTGTCCGAAGTCATTCTTGTGCATGATGCGGGCGGCCTCGCTCACGCTCGTCTTGGAGGAGACGGTTGTCACCTTCTTCACCATGACGTCTCGAACAGGGACCTTAGGGAGCTCTACCTTCCTCTCCTCGTAGTAGAGCTTCATGACGTTGCGGAGCCCCTCCCACGACCAGGGGTTCTCCTCCCCAGCGAGGCCCATATCCTGCATTGCCGCAGTCCCATTGATGCTGCTGAGGTTGAATACATCCCTGTCGGTGATGATCCCCGTCAAACGTCCGGAGTCGTCAAGGACCGGGAGGGCAAAGACCCGGGCTACTCGCATGATCTCGTTCGCGGCCTCCAATGGGGTACCCTCGTAGACGGGCACGCAGACGGTCTTCATCACCTGGTCGACAGGAATGTCGATGTCGAGGGCCTCCACCACCGGGAACACATCAGTGGGGGTGACAATGCCCACCACCTTCGAGTCCTCGCAGACGGCGACGTGGTGGATGTCTCCCTCCAGCATTATTCGAACCACCTCCTTTATGCCGGTCCCAGGCGTTACACTTGGGGCATCCTTATTCATCAGGAGGGCGACCTGATCCTCCTCAGGCTTCGCGAAGAAGTGCTTCCTCGCAACAATTCCCGCATACGTACCATCGCTCTTCACGACGGGCACGCCTGTGACCTTATGCTTGACCAGCAAGCGAAGCACATCTGCCCGGGTGCCTGGCAGCGTCCCGACCACCGGGTCCTTGGTCATGATGTCTCCCACAAGTGCCTCACTCATCATGCCCAGCCTCCATGAGCCATCCACCTTGCCTGATCCACACAGCAGGTCCTAGGGAAAGAAGGGTGATGTCGGCCTCGCTGGCCTTCACTACCTGGTAGGCCGCGTTCCCGCCGGCCTCAGCGTCCAGCACCACAAGGTTGCTGGGGCTTCCTTCCTGGATGGTGATAGGATGGGTGCCGCTTAAAAGCTTAGCGCCCTCGAAGGCCATGGGTAAAATCCCCTCCGGAGGAGTGCCGCCTCTCAGCCGGGCAGCCCGATGGGCGAACTGAAGCTCCGTTAGCATGGACGGGTTAGCCAACATGGCGTTGTCCGTTCCCAGGTAAAGGTCAAGGCCGGCTTCTTTCATCCCTGGAATGTCGGGGACTCTCCCGAAGAACATCTGGCTCCTAGGACACACGACCACCGGAACGCCCTCCTGAGCGCACCTACCCCAATCATCAGCGGTGCCTTGGGTCATGTGAACGAGAAAGTCTGGGCCGAGATCGAGTATCGAGTCGATATCCTCTCGTACGCCTTCGCTGCCGTGGAGGGCGAAGGACCTTCCAGCACGCTTTACGTCGTGGGCCAATCTCCGCAACTCATCATGGGGCCAGTCAGAGACGCCGCTGACGGCGATACCGTCGGCCACTTTGAGCAGCTCTCTGACCTCCTCCGCGTCGTACAGAAGCCCCTCGGGCCTTCCGAGAATGAGGCCCGAGAGCCCTGCTTCCCTCAGCGCGTCCCTTAGCTGCTCAGACCCCTCGATCCCCCCCTCCCGGAAGTCGCAGAACCCGGCGGTTCCCGAGTTCACCATTCTCACAAGGGTCTTGCCCATGGCTCTGACGATCTGCCCCGAAGTAGCCTCCCGAAGCCGCCTGAACTTGAGCCCATCCGGCGGTCTGACGATATCCTCCAAGGCTCCCTTAGGCTCCTCTAGGACAACGGAGTCTCCCAGGTGTGTATGGGCGTTGTAGAAGCTCGGGAGGATCAGTCCCTTCGCCAGCGCGGCGTCATCTTTCTCGGATACAACCTCTTTGATGAACCCCTCCTCGAACCGCACAGTGCCCTCCGTGAAGCCATCGGTTGTGTAGATCCAGCCAGAGACGCTGGGCATTGTCTGACTAACGAGGTCACGGGTTAAATCTATGCCTCGGTGATCAGCATCTCCTTGGCGCGCCCCAGCCTCGAGGCCCTTGTCCATCCAATTTTCCGACGGAAGATGACCTCTAGCATGGCCTTGAGACGGATGGTGTCCCTGATTTGTCGGTAGCCGATGACAAAGAGAGGGGCGAATATCAGGAGGCGAAGGTCCTCGCCGTCCATGATGAGGGCGAGGAGAGAGAACAGCGTCTCCAGCAATATGAAGAAGGCTAGAATCGTGAGGAACTGATAGAGCTCACCCGTCAGGGCGGCAATGATGCCGGAAGCCAGGGCGATGAAACCCACGATGGGAACGAATACTATCGACATCAGGATGTATGGGAAGCCGACGCCGCTCAGGAAGCCGAACCGGCGGGGGTTTCTCAGGACGTCCCCGTGCTTGTAGAGAGTCTGAAGGATACCCGCGTACCACCGCCGTCGCTGGCGGTACAGGTCACCCAGTTTCTCCGGCGCCTCCGTGTAGCCCTCGGCAAAGGTTGTGGCCTGGACCACGCTTCCTGCCTTGAGGACCTTCACCGTAGTGTCGAAGTCCTCCGTCACGGTGTCGGGATCGTAGCTGCCCACGTCGTCCAAGACTGGCCTTCGGAACGCGCCCAGGACTCCCGGCACGACCATTGTGGCTCCGAAGACGTCAAAGGCCCTCCTGACGATGTTGATGTCCCTCACGTATTCAAGGGCCTGCAGTCGAGTCAACAGGTTCACGCGGTTCAGAACCTTCACGTTCCCTGCCACCGCCATGACCTGCGGGTCTGCGAAGAGCCGAACGAGCTCCATCACGCTGTCGCGAGCCACCAGGCTGTCGGCATCGACGGTGACAATGATCTCCCCCTTCGCAAAGAATAGCCCCAGGTTGAGGGCCCTAGCCTTCCCGCCGTTAGGGCGCCGAACCACTTTGACGCCGCGCCTCGAGAAGCGACTAGCAAGGACGTAGGTGGAGTCCAGGGAGCCGTCGTCCACCACAATGATCTCGTACTTCGGATAGTCGATTTCCAGGAGGGACTCGAGGGTTCTTTCTATGCACTTCTCCTCGTTGTAGGCCGGTACGATGAAGGAGATCATGGGATAGGAGGTGACAGGCCTGGCCATCCGGCGAGCTTCCATCCTCTTGTGGTGTAGGGCGAGCGGTAGGTTCACGAAGTTGTAGAAGAGTGTGAAGGTCAGGCCCATGAGGGAGACCACGAAGAAGAAGCTGGCTGTGGTGAGGGGGCTCAGGACCAGAATCGTGCCTGTGTAGAGGGCCGGGAGCGTCAGGAAGAGTATCCAGAAGATGACCAGGCTGTAGGCCGAAGGGGGTCTCCTCAGGGTGAGAGGCTCCCCGCTTCGGATCTCCCGCGAGATGGCGAGGAGGTAGAAGGTGGCGGCTAGGCTGGCAAAGATGAAGGCGAAGGGGGTTATACTGCCGTCCGGGGAGAAGAAATAGAAGGCAATTATCGTGACGATGATAACTACTGAGACCGCCATGATCGCTTTCGACATAGGGCTACTCCTGCCTCGGCCGTGTGGTAAGGAAGAGCTCCTCCTGCAGGAAGGCCGGCAGCTTCTCGTGGATGTCGGAGAGCTCCGACTCCAGGACCTTGATGCCATGGTAACTCGCGTAACCCTTGGCCGCCTCCTCCAGGGAGGGAATGGCTAGAAAGAGGAGGTTGCTGACGCTCAGGTCCTCCGCCTTAGCGAAGAAGTTGATGAGAGGCTTGGAGGGGACGGCGGTGGAGGACATGGCTACTTCGAGGAGGACCTCCGTCCTGATTCCGGAAACTTCCTTGTAGGCGTAGAGGTCGGCTCTGTGGGTGACGCCTGACCGGCCCTCGAGGTCGTGGAAGACTTGGGTGTTGTATCCAGCCTCGCCCAGGACCTGAAAGGCGTATGTGAGCACAGAGTAGACCGCAGTTGGCTTGTCCTCCTCCCTCACGCTGTAGCTGTACACTGAGAGGTGCTTGGTGTCGTCGGGTGCGTAGTACTCACTGCAGTGGGGGCAGTGTAGTCTCAGGTCGGGGATGTAGGTGACCTCAAGGCATTCGCCACACCGGTAGAAGTCCGCTGGACGGCGGAAGTCCTTACCCAAGAGCTTCAATCTGCGGCCACACTTCGGACAAACCAGCCCCTCCTTCGACCTGAAATGGGTCTCCGGGGCGATGTGACCGCACCGAAAGTGTTCGATGAGCACCTCCTTGTGAACGTCCTCGGAGCCGCAAGAGGGGCAGACAGTGGTGGACCTCAGGTGGGTGTTCCCGTCCTTTGGGCAGACGAGGAGCTTGTACTTCATCGACTTCTCCAACTCACCTCGAATGACGAGAGCCTCCAATGCGTCAGTCGACGAGGAATTGAATCCGTTCTTCTCAAGGAAGGGATAATAGAAGCCTCGGGGTTTGCGAAGGTCAATTACGGGCTCAATGTCTGCGCCACCTGCCCGGAAGATGGCCTCTAGTAACTCGTCAGCCCTCTGATCCTCCTTCAAAGGCTCCTCCCTGTCGGTGGCTCAAATTGAAGCTTGGAGCAAATATAGTTTTCGCCCGTTGTATCAGTAAGCCGCTCGGCGCCTGGGTTTTTTATGCGTCTCCTCCTTATCGAGGGTAGGCCACTGTAGCTCAGCTGGTCAGAGCGACGGTTTCGTAACCCATGCGGAAAAACCGTAGGTCGGGGGTTCGAATCCCTCCAGTGGCTTCATCAAGAGATTAGAAGCGGAAGGGGCGCCTGAAGGGTCACGTCGGCCTATCGCCTTGCCCGGTCTAACCTACCGTACCTTGTCCTCTGAGGACGCTTCCTTGAACCTCGCCTTTGACCTGCGCAGTGCGTCGAGCACGGGCAGGGGTCTCCCGGCCAGGAAGTACATGAGGGATCCGCCGCCGGTGCTGATGTGATCCATCTGCTGAGATATGCCCAGTTGCTCGATAGCCGTCACCGTGTGACCACCGCCGGCAATCTTGAAGGCCTGGGACCTGGCCACTCCAAGGAAGATTTCGCTAGTGCCCACAGCGAACTCCTCGATTTCAAATACTCCGACGGGCCCATTGAGGAAAATCACCTTCGCATCTGAGATCTCACCGAGGTATTGGACGATAGTGTCCAAGCCGATGTCGTGGATGGGGTAGTCCACGGGCAGGTCATCGACGGCCACAGCCCTTCTCTGCCCCTTGACGTTCGTCACCACGTCCACGGGTACGAGGATGTGCTCAGGGTATTTCTTCAGCATGCCCTTCGCTTCAGAGAACACGGTGTCGAAGTCGGGAACACCCTTCCTGAGGAACTCCTCATACCCCTTTCCCAGCTTTCTGCCACCCGCCCAGAGAAAGAAGTTTGCAACCGCCCCCGTGGTAAGGATCCTGTCCACACCATCCCGCGCAAGCATCTGACGAGCCACGGCGACGGTGTCCTCAACTTTCACTCCCCCCAGAACCGCAATTCGCGGTCTCGCCTTCCCCTCGAAGGCTGACTGAAGGACAGAGACTTCCTTCTCCAGCACCCGCCCTGCCAGGCAGGGGAGGACCTCAGAGAAGCCGACGAGGCTGGGCTGTGCCCGATGGGCGGCCGCGAAGGCGTCGTTGATGAAGAAGTCCGAGAGGGGTGCTAGGGTTCTTACAAGATGTCCAGAAGCCATCTCGGAGGCATCGACGTCCCGAAGTAGGACCTCCTCAGAGTAGAAGCGCGTGTTCTCCAGAAGGATGTAGTCACCGGGCCTCGTCGCCCTTATGGCCTCCACCGCGGACTTCCCGAACAGGCTGTCGACGTAGCGAATTTCTCGCCCCAGGTGGTAAGAGAGCCTCTCGGCGTGTGCCTCCATGGTGACGAAATCGTCCTTTCCAGGACGGCCCTGGTGAGCGAGTATTGCGACCTTAGAGTCCCTTAAGTCGCGCAGGGTGACCATGTGCTGTCTGATGCGGTTGTCGTTGAGTATCCTACCTGTACCAGGGTCAATGGGCGAGTTGATATCGACTCGAACAAGTACAGTCTTCCCGCCGAGGCTGAAGTCGTCCATGGTAAAGAAATCCGTATCATCTCCCCCGTTGCCCATCCGCGGCGTAGGATGTCATTCACATCTTATATCTTGTCTTTCAAGAGTGTTACCAATTCTAGGGTCCGTAACACAAGGTTTACGTAGCAACCGCATCTTTCCGGGGCAACCTAAGGAGGAGCAAGGAGAAGTGGGAGAGACCTCGGAGGCTGCCTCCCTCTAGTGCCGTGAACTATGGGCTGTGGATCGCGCTCGCGGCCTTGACAGCAGTCGGTGCATTCTATTTCATGGGCTTCGCCCAGGCTTCGGCAGCTCATGATGCGTTCCATGACCTGAGGAACGCAGCCGGTCTGCCGTGCCACTGAGCTTATGGACCTAGGCACCACCCTGAAGGTGGGCCTAGCGGCAGGCTTGCTCGCTGGCCTGTTCCTGCGCTCCCAGTTCGTTCCTATCAAGGCCTGGGCATGCGGCCTGTTGGCCTTTGCAGTCTTCAGCCTTCTGCCGCTCCTAGTCGTGCCTGCCACGCCTCCAGCCGTGGAGATGGTGCCGGCAGGCGAAGAACGGCAGTTTTGGTACGTGGCCACACTGATCTCGGCCCTCGGCGGCGTGGTGGCAGGCTTTGGGCTCTATTACCTACTCTCTAGCAGGGCCAAGACCGCTGGGGTGAGACAGGCGCTCTTGGCGGGGAGCGCGGTATGGTTCCCGGTCGACAACGATCATAGGCCGCCGACCTTGTAGTAGCGATGTTATCAGCATTGGAATTGGCATTGGAACTTATTTAAGAACGCCCAAGGTTCTTTCGTCGAGGACCTTTGTGATAAATGACCTGGAACTCCCCGAGGGGAAAGCCATCAAGGTCGCGAAAGGTGGCCCGGAGGCCCTCAAGAAGGTCCTTCTCCTCCTCAGCAGGCGAGGCTTCACCGGTTATCTCAAAATCGAGTCAAAGGATGGTTCGGGTACGGGGTTCATCGTGATGAGGGAGGGAAGCCGGGCCATGACTCTCTTCTACGGGGCTGACGGCTTCCTCACCGGCAAGGCCGCCCTTCCCAGCTTCAAGGAGCTGGCTAGAGAGCGTGACAACCTGATCGAGGTCCATACGGACCAGACCCTTGAGCCGCTCATTGACAGCCTCGAAGAGACTCAAGGGAAGAAGCCACTGCCTCGGGGTATGGGGGTCTTCAAACGCAAACTGGAGGAGTGGAAGCTCAAGGGACACGACGTTGAGGATCTGGAGGGCGTCATGGGGCAGAGCTTGTCAAAGGTCATCAAAGCCTTCGCTGACTACAAGGAGGGGATGGAGAAGGAGGAGTCAGCGGACCTTGAACTGCTGGAGCCTATTGAAGAACTCCCTCCTTCAGAAGACGTTGATGAGACGAAGAAGGGGACGAAGAGCAGGCTCAAGAAGCTCGCGCCCAAGAAGCGGACCAAGAAGGGAAAGGCGAAGTCCGACGCTGAAGGCCCCAGGGTTTCTGAGGAAGTAAAGGAAGGGGCCGCGCCCTCGGCGGAGAATGGTCTGATTGATCGGTATACCTTCGAGACGTTTATCGTCGGAGACTCCAACCGTTTCGCCCACGCCGCTTGCTTAGCCATCGCGGAGGGGTCCGTCGATCCTTACAGCCCTCTGTTCATAGTCGGCGGTCCAGGACTGGGGAAGACTCACCTACTACATGCGCTAGGCTGGCGAATGGTGCAGAAGGACGGTAACGCGAAGCTCAGGTACATGACGGCTACCCAGTTTCGTGATCTGATGGAGAAGGCCTCCCGGGAGGGACGCCTCTCCGAGTTTCGAAAGTCCCTGCTGGAGCATGATACACTATTGCTGGACGATGTTCAGGATCTGGCTGGCAAACGCGTCGTCCAGGAGGAGCTTTTTGCCATCTTTGAGGACTTTCATGCGAAGGGAAAGCCCATAGCACTCGCGGCCAACAGGCCCCCCTCGGAGATACAGGAACTCGATTCTCGACTGATTTCGAGGTTTGAGTCAGGTCTCGTAGCAGACATCCAAGCTCCTAACCCAGAAATCAGGATGGGGTTCTTGAAGAGCCGGATCGAGTCGAGGGCCATATCCATGCAAGAGCAAGTTCTCAAATATCTCGCCGATAGGTTCACATTCGACCTACGTGAACTGGAGGGTGCTGTCAACAAGCTCGTAGCCTATGCCCAGGCGGTTGGGAAGCCAGTGGATTTGTCGCTGGCGAAGGAGGCCCTCGGTCCACAAACCCCTGCACCGGCGCCGAAATCCGCCCCCAAGCCTGGCTTCGACCCTATACCGGGTCACAGCTATCTCATGAAAGAGGAAAGGGGGGACTCCGCGTATAGCCTCTTGGCAAAGAGGATTCGCCACATCAAGGGACTCCTCATAACCCGTACGAATCCCTCCCGGGTTAAGGAGAACTACGCCCTCGACGGAGCTGAGATCCTGTGGCTCACGGACCGGTCGGAGTCCACCGAAAACACCGTCGGCCCTGTACTCGAGAGGCTCATGTACAAGGTTGAAAGTTTCATGATAACTGGTGGCCAGGGCATGGTCATCCTGGATGGCGTTGAGTACCTCAAGAGCAGCAACGGCTTCGAGGCCGTCCTGAAGTTCATCCGCCGTCTGGTGGATGACATCTCAGAGAGTGATTTCACGTTCATATTGACGGTCAACCCATCAACCCTCGATATGAGGGAGCTGAGGATTCTGGAGAACGAACTGGAGACATATCCAACCTAGGGTCAGAGACGCCGATATCGAAAAGTTCTTGTCACGTCATGGAACGGCGTCAAGACGCTAATAAAGCTTCAACACGGATTTCAGTCCTGGCCATGGGCGTGATCCCGACCTACGTCAACGGTCTAGACGAGGCCCTGGGGGGAGGCATTCCTGAGGGCAGCGTAGTCCTCCTCTCTGGCAGCCCCGGGACCATGAAGACATCTCTCGCCTTCAGCATACTCTATCACAACTCCAAGTTTGGACGCAAGGGGTTCTACATCACCTTGGAGGAGCGGGGAGACGACCTGAAGTCCACGATGAAGAAGATGGGCATGGGGGATGTGAATCAGGCGGACCTGTACCTGCTCGACCTGGGCCGCATTCGGCTTGAACTCTCCGACGGCGAGATGAACGGTGACTGGTTCGCCATCTTGAGAGGTATCATCGAGGACGCCGTTAGCGTCTCCGGATACTCTCTCGTCGTCCTAGACTCACTGGATTCACTCTTCTCGCTGGAGATCGCCCCACATCCCAGGAGACAGTTGTTCCACCTCTTTGGATGTCTGAAGGAGGTCCGAGCGACGACTCTTATCATCTCCGAGATACCCTTCGGGTCTCGGAGGCTAACCGAGCACGGCGTCGACTTCCTAGCGGACGGGATCCTGCTCATACGACAGATGGAGTGTGGGGAGGCCGACGTCCAACTCCGAGTGCGCTGCATCAAGATGAGGAAGCTACGCCACGATCGCTCCTACTATGCGTTGGAGTTCGATCAGGGGCGTTTCGTGGCCACTCGGTCCATCACAGAGTAGCTGGCTAGGCGCGTTTCTTGAACATATGGAGGTACTCAAGGGCTTCGGAATATCCGCCCTCCTTGACACTCGCGCTGGCCTGTTTCAACATGTCTATCAGTTCCCCGACGTCGCGTCCCTGCACCTTCAACTCCATGACTCTCTGCCTCGCCCGTTTCATCTCCTCTGCTATCCCCTCGCGGACAGCCTCCGTGGCTTTCTGTTGGGCGACTGACGCGAGCTGAGCCGCGTTCTCCCAGTTCCCCTTTCTCAACGCAGTCTTTCCCTGGGCCAGGATTTCCTTCACGCCAGCCAAGCCTACACCCAGCTCGGCCACATCGTCTATGAGCTCCTCAGCAGCTCTCAAAGCATACCTGGCCTCGCTCTGGCCGCTAGACTTTGAGGCCATATCCTCCTTCGAGAGCTGGAGCTTCTCGTAGGCTTCACTGATTCGTCCTTCCGCCAGCTGCCCGATGGCCTCCTCCACCAGGGCCTCCGCGACCGGATACGTCCTCTTCTTTTCCGCCTCTGCCTTCAAGTCCTCTTGCTGGATCTCGAGTCTCTGAGCCACCTGCAAAGCGATTGACTGCTCCATGGCCATCCTTGCTCCCCACGCAAGCTTCACGGCGTTGGTCAAATCTCTGTTCCGGGCCTTCTTCACTGCTTCGGCGATTATCCTCTTAGTGTTCTCCACTGGAACGCGAAGCCTCTTTGCCAGCGTTACGAGGCCCTTGAGGCTGCTGACTTCCCGGTGGAGCGTGGTCTGAAGGTGACGCGGGTCCGTTATCGTCACCTCCTCCCTCTGTCGCTGATCGTCGTATCGCGCCATGATGGCCTTGACTAGGCTGCCGCCGCCTCCCCGCGACGAAGAGGCGATCTTGAGATGGGCAGCAGAACCTGACCCCCTGCCCCCCTGGAATACATCAGCCTCCCGGAGTCGCAGTGAGGCGCGTGCCCTCTCAGCCGATGCTGACGTTTGATCCACGAAGCGGACGCCGCATCGGGCACACTGTGCAGCCTCCACGGAGACGCCGGAACCGCAGACAGGACAATCGAACACGCCCTCTTCGGCGAAGAGCGCGCCACAAGAAGGACACTTTGTGGCGTTTTCATCCACCTCGGCGCCGCACCCGGGGCACTCGAAGGTGACTGCCTCCTCTCCCTCCTCCTCTTTGCCCAGGACATCCTTCTCTAGCACCTCAAGCTCCAGCCTCGGCTGGTCGAGGGGCTCATCCGGTAGGTCCAAGTCGAGGTCATCCAGGCTGTCCGTCGTTGCCTTCTTGGCGGCCTTCTTCTCCTCCCCCCCAAGGATGCTGGCCATCAGGTCATCGAGAGATTTCGAGCCCTTGATAGCCTCGATGTCCTCAGACTCTCCCGAGTCGAAGAGAGCGGTGTCTGTTCCGCACTTAGTACAGATTGTCTGGTTTTTTGCCAGACCAGTCTCACAGATGGGACACCTCTTCCCCTGCTCGGAAGCCAATGAGTGTCACCTCGGCGGTGCCGAGGCGATTCTAGGCTGATGAGGTCTTAAATAACTGTCCACGAGATTCCGAGATATGATAAGCTCTCACTTCAGATAATAAAGACGATACGGTTAAGTCGGCCCCACCGGAACTCATTATTCAAAGGACGACGGCGATATTCCGATGTTCAAGAACTCCATCGCTGGTTTGGATCGGGTCTTCAAGACCGACATAGACCCCCCGAAGGTCATCCTAATCACAGGTCCTCCCGGGTCTATGAAGTCCACGTTCTGCTACACCCTCATCTCTCAGTATCTCAAGAAGACGGGGGAGTTCGGGCTCTACACGACACTGGAGGAGTCGGTCCACTCTCATCTCAAGAACATGGAGAGCCTCGGCGTCGAGATATCCCTGAAGATGCAGCTCTCGGACTTCACAGATCTGAGGGAGATCGATCAGGTCATGGAGGAGGACGATCAGACGGATTACGTGGCCTTCATCGAGAAGATGATCGTCCACTACAAGAAGAATCACGGAGACCGCTTCTCCGTCTTCGCCCTCGACTCCCTCGGGGCGCTCTATAGCCTACTTTCCCTGCAGGGAGACATCAGAAAGAGGATGTTCTACTTCTTCAAAATGCTCCGGGATCACGGTCTGATATCCTTTGTCCTGATGGAGCGCTCCCTGGGGGGAGAGAGTCAGCTTCTGGGCAACGAGGGCTTCCTTGTCGACGGAATCATCATGCTGGGGCTGGACCGGAACAAGGGCAAAATTGTCCGATACCTGCAGGTGGAGAAGATGCGGGCATGCCAGCATAGCATGGAGAGGCACCTCTTGGAGGTGGGCGATAAGGGGCTTGTCGTGCTCGGCCCCATCTTCGACTCGTCCGAC
>JABAOH010001661.1_pt1 | contig 21427 bp, 21 predicted proteins | sample 7062181 | NCBI WGS metagenome assembly JABAOH01 (sample SAMN14538630, study PRJNA623070) | marine sediment metagenome | biome: marine biome [ENVO:00000428]; feature: marine pelagic biome [ENVO:01000023]; material: deep marine sediment [ENVO:00002113]; isolation source: pool of 5 deep marine... | reverse complement strand
CGAAAGATACACAGCGCATGCTCTTGCCCGAAGGCAGTTCTGGCAGCCTCCTCGAACATCTGTACTTTGACCCGCTCGATATCCTGAGACATCCACTCGTCGAAGATGGTACAGAGAAAATCGCCCAAAGCTTCAGCTGGCACAGTGCGCTTGCTAACGCCACCCTCTCCGCCTGGCTGCGGCTCGACCAGGGGCAGAAACTCCACGTATTGAGCCTTGATCTGCTTGAAGAACCGGTAAACCTGGATGGGGTGTTGTACGTTCCCTGCATGCACCACACACAGTATATTGCACGGGATTCGGTGCTGCCGCAGGAGTTTATATCCTCGCATCGCGCTCTTGTGGGTGGGATTCTGGCCCTTGGTGACGCGGTACTGATCGTGCATTTCCTGAGGGCCATCTAGGCTAAGCCCCACTGAGAACCCCTCTGTAGCCAAAAAGCGGCACCAGTTCTCATCGAGGAGGGTGCCGTTAGTCTGTATACCGTTGGTGATGCGCCGATTAGGGGGCCGATGCTTGCGTTGCAGCGCCACAATCTTGCGAAAGTAGTCCAGCCCCAGGATGGTCGGCTCCCCACCATGCCAGGAAAAATTGATCACCGAACCAGGGGAAGCGTCGATGTGCTGGATAATGTACTCCTCCAGGATGGAGTCGGTCATGCGAAACGACTCGCCCTTTGGATAGAGGTGTTCCTTTTTCAGGTAGTAACAATAGTGACAGTCGAGGTTGCAGATGGAGCCAACCGGTTTGGCAAAAACCTGAAATTCGCGGGAAGCTTTAACCACTGCTCAATCCCCGATCTCCGGGTCGAACGTCATAAGGCACTTGACTTGATAAGAACTCGCCTTTTCGGAGGGATTATAGTGGAATAAACATTGAGGGTCAAGGAACTAGGAAGCGAAACATATGCGACATTCGAGCTTGATAACAAAACGAATTGTTCCTGCGGATGTCTCATTGCAATGAGGCAATTCTTGAACCGGAAGCCTTGGGGAGTGGACTGAAACGAGAGGCCAATCTTGCGATCTCCATTTACGAAGTACCATCTGTTTGATCAGGCAAAGGCAGGATTAACAACGGACTTCGCTTTTTTGTTTGTTTCACAAATCAGCTTATTCTGACTCAGTGCCGATCATCTTAGGTTTCTATCGCAATCCGATAGTTCTGGCCAGGGTGGTGAATATCGAATACAGCTAGTACGGTTTGCCTCATTCCTTTCCTGTTCAATTAGTTTCACCTTTACATCCATCCTACCCAGAGTTTCTGATTTCGAGAACAAATACTGCCCCAAAAGAATCTTTGGTGGGCTGGATTTTCCCATTATTGATGCTGGAATTTGACGTAATCTCCCGGGTAGGCTTTGTTCACTCCCGAGTCGTTATTGTTAGTCCCTGGATGCCAATCAACCAGGTCGAGAATACAATCTCTCCTGCCAAGAAATACATGGTTTGCCCCATGGTTTGCAATCTCGATAAGGGATAAACTCAAAGTGCGGATTTTGATGGAAAGGAGCACTTATGAACAGGCTTGAAAGGATCGTCCTTATTCTTGGTCTCATGACTCTTCCCCTCGTGATGGATTCTTGCACGACTTTGGCCGAAAGGGGGACGCAGCCAGAAGGAAGCCCACCCGTCATTACGGCTTCCTCCGCTTCCAAGGAGGTATCCCACGGCGATGCTTGGAAGATCTATCTGGAAGCTAACGACCCGGATGGGGATATGTGGAAGTTTACCTACACCCTCAGTGATATGGGGGTAAAAGGTGGTCATCGTGTTAACTATGTGCCTATTAGGGAAGGTAACCGAGCGAGACTGTTGGGATATCTGAGTGTATCCTTCTCGGCCCCAAATAATGCGCTAGCCGAATGGGCCTCGAGTACGCTGACCTTGCGCATTCAGGATAGAAGTGGAAACAGGAGTGATAAGGTCGCTTTTCCTGTGGCTCTTACCCGAGGGGTCAAGCAGGCTGCCCCATCCCCACCCTTCGATATCGGAGACTTGAAGGAGTTAGGAAAGATCTGGGTCCAGCTCTATGAACCCCGTGGAGATTAATGGATTATGAATGAGGACCTCATGGACCAGGGGTGATTTCGGCCTATCCAAACAGAAACCTCATTAATCAAATAATAAGTTGACATGAGAGATTAAATGGGTTATAAGAGGGTGAAACACTGGAGGTAACCTTCGGGATGGAGAGAAAGGGGCAGGTTCGATATTTCAGCTTCGGCTTTTATTACGGCTTTAGGATCGGGTCTGTCCGCCTCGTCCGGATCACCTGAGAACAGTTTAAACGAGGCCATGGGCAGACCCAACGGGCTGCCCATGGAGCGTTAGGTAGAGGGCCATGGGCAAACCCATGGCCCTTTTAATTTCGGGGGTACAAAAAGGATGGTATCAAAGGATGCAGGATTCAGCGAAAGGTTTAAGAGGGCGCGAATTGGCCTCAAGGATACCTTGGCAGTCATCGACATGACGCTGGAAGATCAGCCAGGGGAATTTGCGCGCCTCTCTCCCCATGAGGTCTTCGAGGGACTCAATGAGCTGACGGACAAGACCCTCCATGGAACGAAGATTGAGCGTTTCAGGCCACGAGAAGGCAGCCAAGCGTTTCACGCTTTCGAGATCCATACGGAAGAGGGGGAAGTTCTTGGCTATCTCAACATGCTCTATCTCAGAAAGCCCATCCCCTGTTATTACTTGGTCTATGTCGAGGTCCTGCTTTCCTTTCGCGGTCGTGGTCTGGGCAACAAGATCCTCAAGGCCTTCAGAGAGTTTGTAGAGGATAAAGGGGCCGTGGGACTTCTCGACAACATCATCCCCCCCGAAGACCCAACCTACGATATTTACACCAAACTCGGTTGGAAGTGTATCGAAGAGCTCATGGGCGATGACACGGTAAACGGGGAAGGGCACTACATGGTCTTCGTCCCAACCTCCATTAAGACCCCTGACCTCAGAGACAAGCTTATCAAACTCCTCTTCAATCTCAGGAAGAAGAGGCCTGTCATCGACATGCATGACAACGAGTCTATGGTCAAGCGAACTATCGCGGAATTTCGGTCTGTGTACCAGGCCCTTGAGAGCCTCTTCGATGCGGAGCTCTCAGCCGGAACTTCGAACCCCTTTATGTGTTTCATGTTTACCAGGTTCGTCACGAAAGTTCTCGGATTTCGGAGGCGGATCGCCGCACTTCTCGGCTACACGGGCGGCGAGTCCCTCGAGCAAATCTCCATCTCGGACCGAATCAAGGCGCTACCCGTTCAGCCGTGCTCCCTCTGGGATCCGAAGGAGGGTCAGGCCGAGATATGGGGAGAGGAAGGGATCATCCGGGATCTCCCAAAGGGGTTGAAAAAGCAGCCGACCCTTTATATTGAGGACCTTCCCCTCTACAGGCGACCCTATCTATATTCCTGGATGGAGAGAAAGGGACGAGGGCGATCCCTCGACCTGAGAATCTCGGATCTCCTCGAATTGGGGTTTGACCCGACGAAGTTGAGGGAGTTTCGTCATGGAGGGACGGAGTATATCTTCGAAAGGATATCTCCTCGTTTCCTTCCCTCGGTTGAAAAGAAGAGAAGGTTCTTGTCAAGAATCGGCGAGTACGTCTCGGCGGGGCAGTTCCGCAATGCAACCATTCGGATAAATCCACCCATTGCGATCCTCAGTGACAGAGGAAACGTTTACATCCTGCGCAGGAAAGTGGAGGGAATACACTCAGATGAAGCTCTGGATCAATTGAGGACCTCGTCGTACCTAAAGGAAATGAATCGTGCTGCGGGGATCGAACGAGTTGTGATCTTGACCATCAATGAAATCAGGGAGTGGTTGGTGAAGGGGTTTGATTCTAGCCTCCGCGAGGAGATCGAAGACCTCACCTTCTTCGTCCCCTGGGACCTCGAAAGGAACATCCCCAAGGTTACGGTGGATATTGCGGGTGTCTCACTGAATACTATGTGGATCGCTTGAGGGGATAGTGTTCCCACTCCTTCCATTTTACCCCTTGTTTCCTGTTTTCAAGAACTCCACCTGGACCCTTGATGGGAGTTGTGCTTGAATGGCTTGATTTGCGGGGATCCCCTTCTGCGGGGAATTTGCGAGTTCAAGAGGGGAGGGGGAAATCCATAAAAAAGGGATTTTTTAGTAGGAACGTTTGCGCCGATAGGGGACGTCGTTGAAAAATATCACCTGAGAAAAATATGGGGTTGCAATTCTGGTGATACAGTACTAATTTTGATCGATATGAGCACTAATTCAGTAGGACAATATTTGAAACGGTACATAAGTGCATAAAAGGAAAGGAGGGGAAGGATGAAGGCAGCAGTCCTCTATGAACCGAAGTCACGATTCGTAGTCGAAGACGTGGAGGTCCAGGAGCCCAGGCATGGTGAGGTCATGGTTCGGATGGCGGCGGGGGGGGTCTGTCATAGCGATCTCCATGTAGTGAAAGGAGACCTGGAGGCGCCGCTCCCGGCCATCCTGGGCCACGAGGGGGCTGGGATCGTCGAGATGGTGGGCGAGGGAGTCACCAGCCTCCAGAAGGGGGATCACGTGATCCCGCTGTGGCGGCTCTCGTGTGGGCAGTGCGAGTGGTGCCTCGGCGGCCGGCCGGCCCTGTGCGATGCGGCGGTCAAGATCCGGAACACAGGCTGTCTGGCGGACGGAACCAGCCGTTTCCGCAAAGGCTCGACGGAAATCAAACACTTCATTGGGGTCTCGACCTTCGCCAGCCTGAGCGTGATGATGGAACAGGCCGTAGTGAAGATCCGGGACGACATGCCACTGGAGAAGGCTGCCTTGGTGGGTTGCGGGGTGATCACAGGGATTGGGGCGGTGGTAAACGCTGCCCAAGTTCGCCCCGGCGCTTCCGTCGCCGTCTTCGGGACCGGCGGGGTGGGGCTGAACGTCATTCAAGGGGCTGCCCTCGTGGGGGCGGAGAAGATCATCGCCGTTGATCTCTTGGATAACAAACTCGAGTATGCCCGGGAGATGGGTGCGACGCACGGGGTCAACGCCAGTCAGACCGACCCGGTGGCAAGGATCAAGGAGCTCACCGGTGGCCAAGGGGTGGACTATGCCTTCGAGGTGATCGGACTTCCCGTGGCGATCAGCCAGGCGGTGGAGGTGCTCCGAAAACGAGGGGTAGCCGTAATCATTGGGGTGACTCGGCGGGAGGCAACGATCCCCTTGGAGACCTTCCCTTTGCTTTTCCAGGAGAGGACCGTGATGGGCTCGATCTATGGTTCGTCACGGCCGCGGATTGACATCCCCAAGCTGATCGATCTGTACATGGCCGGAAAGCTTAAGCTCGACCCGCTCCTCACCCGCACATATCCCCTGGAGCAGATCAACGAGGCCTATGAAGCCCTGGAGCGGGGTGAGACCGCCCGAAGCGTTCTGACCTTCTCCTAGAGTACAGTTCAAAACCCTCATTTGTCACGCGTTGTGCGTTGGATGGAGACGGATCCTTTTCAGGAAGAGGGAGAATTCCCTTTCTTCTGCAATGAAGGATCAGGGCCAACGTGCTCAACTTGACTTCGTAGCTTTGGGAACGGTGACCATGTTATACGTAAGTGCCCCGAAGGGTAAGGGGTCATCCATTACAGACCCCTGGTGAGAAGCGTTTCATTGGAGAAAGGATATAAAATGGCGGTCAGACAAGTCATGCTTCTTGGAAATCCTCAATTGTATGAGAGATCCAGAATGGTCAGGGAAGAGGAAATCGAGGATATTGAACCCCTGATTGAAGATTTGCATGATACTTTGATGGACTTTAAGAAAAGATTTGCGGTGGGAAGGGCCATTGCCTCACCCCAGATAGGGGTCATGAAGCGGCTGATTTATATGCATATCGATGAGCCCGTTGTGATAATCAACCCAGCGATTGATTGGAAGAGCGAGGAAATGATGGAAGTTTGGGATGATTGTATGTGCTTTCCCGACCTGCTGGTTAAGGTATTGCGGCATCAGAGGTTTCGTATAATCTATCGAGATCTAAATTGGAAGGAAACATCCATGGATCTCGAAGGAGATTTGTCCGAACTGATACAACACGAATATGATCATATCGATGGCATTCTTGCCGTGTCACGAGCGATTGACGGGAAATCCTTTGCGTTACGTGGCCAGAGAATATCTGCGTCTTAATTTCTTAAACCATCCTTGGTTCGGGAATTCAAAAGTGCCCGTCCATCCCCTGCCTCCCCAGACTAGGACAAGAGTCAGATCATGGTAAAAGCGCCTTCCACCATGTTCGATGATCTTAACCACGTCAATCTTCCTTTTCTCCACGTCAATTGCCTTGTCGATCATCGCGACATCATCGGGATCCCCATCGCGTAAATAGGAAAACTTCAAGAGGTTTCCCAGCGGCAGCAGTGGCGGTATGGTATAATAGTCGGCCCCTGGGGGGCCATTTCGGCCAATATTTCGTCTGAGAAATGGCCTCGGTTCACCGAGCATCATCCTGGCGGTATAGAAGGGGTTGCAGGGGGAGAGAAACGCTAGGTCATAGGAGATCTCTTTCCCCCCAGCCCGGATACCGTAAGTAATGTCATAACCTCGAAAGAGAGGCGGATCCTCGCCACTGAGCAGGTATTTCATATAGAGGGTCCGGCGGACCGCTCGATGTTTTACGGGTCCTGTGTTATCAGAAGCGGGATAGATTTCATTGGACCGAAGAGCGATATCAAAGGCCATCCGCCCATCTATCGGGAGGCTTATGTCCTTTCCGACGAGATAGGTCCGGTGATTGTTGTGTTGGGCTAGCATCACCGCGATGGGAATTTCTTTCTCATCCAATACAACATAGATGGCCCCAAAAATATCTAGTTCATGCCAATCCTCCAAGTCCAGCCCCATAATCCTCAAGAGGGGCTCAAAACCTCTCGGTAAGTTGGCTACCAGCCCACTCGTTGCAAAGACAGTGCTATATTTAAGGAAGATCAGATCGCGCGAGATAAGGTCCCCTTTGCCCTTCGGAAAAGTGACGGTCTCCCGATATACTCTTCCATAGACAGCGGGTTTTCTCTGCTGATCTGAGTACTGTTGCTCCGTCAAATCTGGTTGCCTGTCCAGCCCCGCAGCGCGAAAGCGATCCAACTGTAGATCCAAGTAAACCCATGTGTTGTCCTGGTTCGCCTTCAGCATATCGGGGGTCACCTTTTCTGCCACGATTGTCTTTTCAGGATACCGGCGCATGACCGTATACGGCAAGTAATCTCTATAAAAATTAACCGGGTAACGTCCCCCCGGGGGGAGAATCAGCCGTGGACGATACTTCCGAAGGAGGTCCTGGTCATCTTCTGTGATGGGTGGTAGCGGCTTGCTTTTGGAACAAAGGTCGCTATAATACTCTTTGAATCCGGGGTGATCGGCAAAAGTCCGGTAGCTTGTTTTTTTCGAGACACAGCCGGCGGCCGCGAGGATAACGACGGTCATAATAATGATCGGATATTTCTTTAGGAATATCAGCGATGGAGCCTTCATGGCCCTGGTCTTGTCCTTCCATTCCGCCGGGAATTTGGAACCCACCCATTAAAATATACCATCTGAGGGCGAAGGATTTCATGGCAAGGATTCTCTGAGGAGACGGATAATGTGCACTTTGAGCCGACTGTTGTTTCTTATACTCTCCGGGCTCTTATTTTTCGGGCCCGTGTCCTATGGTCGGGCAGATGAATCCCTTAAGGTTGATAGCAAAGTCCGACAGATACGTCTCGGTATTGCCATAACACCCAAGAATTTCCCTGCCCATACAATCACTGACGTGGACGAAGCCTTCTCAATGGCCAAAGAATTGGGCGACCACGCCGTCTTCATCTACCAGTGGAGCGAACTCAATCGGGAAGTAGCCAGACTCATGGTAGAAAAATCTAGCAATGCTGGGTTGATTCCGATTCTCGGCCTTAGCCCTACGACATTAGATAAGGGAAGGAAGGAACTAGATCTTCCCACCCATCTTCGCCTGAGGGCTGGTCAATTTGTTTCCTTCGCTAATCGGGTGATACGGGATGCGTTTAAGAGCTCTGTTGAGGATTTAGCTCGTCTGAGGCCACCATATCTTTGCCTGGCAACAGAGATTAATTTCTTGGCGCTTCAGCGACTCGATGAATATTTGCACTTTGCCAGCCTCTATAAAGGAGCCTATCGGGAGGTGAAGCGTATCTCCCCCAATACCAAGGTTTTCGTATCCTTTCAATGGGAATGGGTGCGCATACATGATGCAAGGGAGATGCACAAGATCAAAGAGCACAGCAAGGTGATCGATATCTTCAGGCCAGAGCTTGATGTAATGGGGTTAACCACCTATCCGTCCCCTTTTCATGTTTCTCCTGCAAAACTTCCCCTTGACTACTATTTTTGGATTTATCATCATATCAAGAGCACAGACGAGGTCCTCCTCATGGAAGTAGGCTGGCCCACTTCTGGGTCCGGGGACGAGCAGGAACAGCACCCATTCATTCGACGGCTACCGGAATTGCTGAACCGGGTGAATGTCTCGGTTATTGCTTGGGTTTTACTGCATGATGTTAGCCTCGCTGAATTTGACGCAGATCTGAATACAGTTGGACTCGTCACGAGGCACGGCCAAAGAAAGATAGGATATGAGGCATTCAAGGCATTAAAGGCATTAAACGAAACATTACCGTAACCTTCGTAGACTTAAAATACAATGTGGCAGACCATCATCCTCAGCGGCCTGGCAGGCCTCATCACGATATCAGGTATTTTGCTTACCAAGTCGTGGCACCGGTCTGCATTGCGCTACAGTCATTATATCAATTCTTTCGCAGCGGGGATCATTCTCAGCACCGCTCTTATCGAGCTGTTGCCACGCGGGCTACAGTATAGCGAGGATGCTTCCCTCTACGTTCTTGTGGGCTTTGTGGTATTCCTGATTTTGGAGACATTCCTGGTTGTGCATTCGGGAGCGGAGGTGCACTACCCACATCGACGTAATACTGCCAAAGGCCTCGTTTTCTTCTGGGGACTTTTTTTTCACTCCTTGCTGGACGGCCTCATCATTGCGGTGGGCTTTGCAACCGACTACCACGCAGGTTTGGTGACCGCCCTGGCGGTGATAAGCCACGAATTTCCCGAGGGAATAACCACCTTTTCATTATTGCGTCAGAATATCAACGACCGAAGGGCAACGCTCCTTGGCGTTGCGGTGGCGCTGGCGACGCCCGCGGGTGGGTTAATCGGCCTGGCGATTCTTCCAGCACCCGAATCCGTGATGGCCGCAGCGATTGGGCTCGTAGTCGGTTCTTTCCTCTACATAGGCGCCACGGATATCGTACCGGAAATCCGGGAAGAGAAAGCCTTTCAAAACACCTTTGCCCTTGCAGTTGGCATTCTGTTTCTGATCGTCATGCACCATTTTCTTGCCCATTAGGAATTATGAGGATGGAGTAATGTCTCGAGTCATCCATAAGAAAGCTGGTCCCGCCAGGTAAGAAGAATCTGGAGTTTCCTGAATTTCCTCAATATTCCTCGATTTCTCACTCCAGTCCTTCGATGGGTGTCCCACTTCTTCGGCGGATTATGCTCAGGGACAACGCCATATTCTTATACCCCCTTCATTAATATTTGCGGGGTTGTGACAAAAAGACCTCATGCCTCGCCAAGCCAAATTAGATGTCCCTCCCTGATTTTGTGGCAAATTATGTATAAAATTACTAAAATAAAAAAATCGGAGAGGAAAAAGCAGTTATGGTACATCGGAGCATTGAACACCTAAAGGAATTTTCGTCTGAAAAACGTATCAGAAAAAAACTATCAGGTTCTGAGGAACCCGTCGCCGATTCGTACGTTACGAACCCGGGCAGGCCACTCCACAAAACCCCCATACAAGACAGCATATGAGGATGTATATAAAAATTATCTTGATTTTAATAGTAGGGATATGCAGTTCATGGGTAGCAACCGTTTTGGCACAGGAAACCTTGTGGAAAGAGCTCAATATTGAGGTCGTGAGACTTGTCCAGGAAGGTAAATACGCAGATGCGGTGAAGGTGGCAAAAAGATCCCTAGAAATAGCCAAAGAGACCTTTGGGCCGGACCATATGAAAGTTGCTGTATCCCTCAATCTGGCTACACTGTATAGAATCCAGGGCAAACATACCGAGGCTGAGTCCTTTTACCATCAGGCACTCTCAATAAAAGAGCAAGCACTAGGGCCAGACCATTCCAAGGTGGCGACATCCCTGAACAACCTGGCGGGACTTTACAGGGCACAAGGCAAATACGCCGAAGCCGAGCCCCTTTACGAGCGAGCGCTGAGAATAAGAAAAAAGGCCCTGGAACCGGACCATCCTGATTTGGGGGAATCTCTGAACAATCTGGGATTATTGTACAAAATTCAGGGTAAGTATGCCGAAGCCGAGTCCCTTTACAAACAGGCACTGGCAATATGGGAGAGAGCCTATGGGCCAGATGATCTCAATGTAGCGACCGTACTGGAAAATATGGGAGAGCTTTACAGGAAGATTGGTAAAGAAAATGAAGCCGAGAAGCTAGAAGCCCGAGCAAGAAGAATCCGTTCACATTTGAAAGTGTCACCTCCTCAATGATAACTTTAGTGAAATAACCCGTCGGAGGCAGTATTGATATCATAAAAAAAATCTCGAGACTAAGAGACCAGGAGACTAGGAGACTAAGAGACTAGGGTTATCTCGTTGATCTTGTTTTGATGGTTTGTTTGGTTTATTCGGTTTATTGAGTTCGCTCTTGAGTACCGAAGATCCATATTGATAGGCCTTATTGAAATTGCAAAGGGGAGCATGGGGCTCGGATCTCCACGATGGTTTGAGTTGGAGGCGTGATTCTATGAAAATCTTGGTGGATGCGGATGCTTGCCCTCAATCCGTCTTGCACATCTGCATGAAAGTTGGTGGAAAATATGGTATTCCGGTGTGGTCGGTGGCCAGCTTTAATCACCATATTGAGTCGGATCACCATGTCGTGGTGGGAAACGCTTCCCAGGAAGCCGACATAAGAATCATCAATATGACGGATGAAGGGGATGTTGTCGTAACCCAGGATTGGGGATTGGCAGCCATAGTACTGGGGAAAAAAGCGAAATGTTTGAGCCCGGCTGGGCGGGAATTTCGTTCCGACAAGATTGAGTTCTTATTGGAGGAGCGAGAGCTCAAGAACAAATTCCGCCGAAGTGGAGGGAGAACGAGGGGACCCAAGAAGAGAACCATCGAAGATGATCGACGATTCGAGAATTGTTTGGAACATAGCCTTAAGAATACAGATGTGAGCATTAAAAGGGATCATCCATAACTCTGTAAGGTTCACATTCGATCTAAGACTTCATATTGTTTGTAGAAAAATTTATATAAGTATCTAATTTAATTACAATATAGTAATATCGGCTCTATTGAATTTTGTATTCGAACCGTAAGATATTATTTCCATTGCATAACCCACGTCTCACATCTGACACATCCGTAATATTTTGGGTGTTCAACGTTTGAGGTAATAATCATGAGCAACGAAGTTGCTATCAGGCTTGTTTTTTTCTTTGGTATCTTTGCCTTGGTGGCCACGTGGGAACTAGTGGCACCTCGCCGCCCTCTGACCACCTCCAAAATCGTCCGCTGGTCCAGCAACCTGGGCATCACCCTCCTCAATCCCGCAGTGGTGCGGTTGGTTTTTCCTATCTTGGCCGTTGGTGTAGCCTTACTGGGTGAGGAAAGACGTTGGGGCTTGTTGAACAACTTTGATTTGCCATACTGGCTGGAAGTAGTTGTTGGGGTGATAGTGCTGGATTTGGTCATCTATCTTCAGCATGTCATGTTTCACGCAGTTCCGGCCCTGTGGCATCTGCATATGGTTCACCACGCAGACTTGGATTTTGATGTGACGACCGGCTTGCGTTTCCACCCAATCGAAATCATCCTGTCCATGGGTATCAAATTGGCGACGGTAGTCGTAGTTGGCCAGCCCGCCTTGGCTGTGCTTATCTTCGAGGTTTTACTGAATGGTACGGCAATGTTCAACCACGGCAATATCCGTCTTTCCGCAAGTATTGATCGGGTACTACGGTTCTTCGTGGTCACACCAGACATGCACAGGGTACATCATTCCGTGATACTCCGTGAAACCAACAGTAATTTTGGTTTCAATCTGCCGTGGTGGGATCGCCTGTTGGGGACCTATCGCGACCAACCCGCTGCAGGGCATGAGGGCATGACTATCGGGCTCGGTCAGTTTCGGGATGCCAAGCGGCTGACTTTACCATGGATGTTAGCCCTGCCATTTATCGGCAAACCAGGTACGTATCCCATCAACCGCTAGGGAGGAGGGGTGTGGTTTTCAAGTCGGCTGGAGATGGGTATTTCCGCTGAAAGCTGAGAGAAAAGAAAGTTGAACGGGCTTGGCTTTCCACAAGGAAGAACGTTATGATGGACGTGATCGAGAGGCTTATTCAGCGTGTCCAACAGACGCAGCACGGGTTCAAGGATATACGGGCCGCGGCAGACGAAGTGATAACTTCTATTACGCCTGAAGACAACATCCGGCTTGCTAAGAAATTGTTCGCCTCGGACGTGCACCAAGGGCGAGTGTTGGCGACGTTTATCCTTGGTCGTCTTGCCGCAACATCCCGTGAAAGCCTCGGCTTCTTGAGAACTCGGGTGAGCCAAGATACGGATTGGCGAGTTCAGGAGACTTTGGCAAAAGCCTTTGACAATTACTGTGCTGATACCGGGTATGAAAAAGCTCTCCCCACAATAAGAGATTGGCTTAAAGACCCAAATCCAAAAGTTCGCAGGGCGGTTACTGAGGGGCTTCGCGTCTGGACGAGTCGGCCTTACTTCCGAGATCATCCTGATATCGCCGTCCAGCTCTTGAGCCGGCTCAGAGCCGATGACAGCGAATATGTGCGGAAGTCGGTTGGCAATGCGCTGCGCGACATTAGCAGAAAACATGGGGAGTTGGTAAGGGCTGAACTGCACCAATGGGATGTTTCCAAGAAGAGTGTAAAACAGACTTATCGGCTGGCGAGCAGGTTTTTATAGTTATGGAGAGCAAACGAAGCCCCATGAAGACTTTACGGTACTTTTCTCTTCTTGGAATCCATTATGAAATCAAATGCAGTGTAATGGAATTAACGCGAATGAGGCTCATGCTTGGACTTTCAAGAGGCTTCAACTGAATTGGCCCGGACGGAAAAAGGAAATTTCTCACCATCGACGCATGAGGAGGAACTCGAATGGCTAAGATTAAGGATGAAAATGCGGAACTAGAGGGTTTATTGTCAGTTGCCAAAGCCATGGCAGTGGCTGCGCGCACTGCTCCCAAGGCGAGAGGGGTGGACGCAATTGAGACGCTTATCGTCTTCGGTGAAGACCTGGATGTTTTGGCGAAAGCCATGGAAGAGCATGGTGCCAAAAGTGCCAATAGCGAAATCTTTAAACGAGATGCCAATAACGTCCGAACATCGCAGGCCGCTCTGCTTGTAGGGCTTCGGGATCTACGCCCAAAGAAAGTGGAAAGTCCTCTCGATTGTGGAGCCTGTGGCCATGGTGACTGTGCAGGATTTCTCAAGGTCAAAAAGAGGGAGGGAAAGGATTTTCCCGGTCCCGTTTGCCTGTTCCAGGCCATCGACCTGGGCATCGCCCTCTCTTCGGCGTCCTCGGTGGCGGCCCGCTTCCATGTGGATAACCGAATGATGTATACCACGGGGGGCTCGGCTTGCAAACTGGGGTGGATGAAATCCCAGATCATCATCGGTATCCCTCTTTCCTGTTCAGGCAAGAACATCTACTTCGATCGACCCTGATCTGAGGGTCGTCACCGGTTAAGAAATAGGCCAAACCCAAGTGTTTAGGAGGGGTCCAGCAGAGATTAGGGGTGTACACAGGGGTAGGGATTCCGTGGCTAGCATGTGGGACTCCGATTAAGTCCTGGGTTTCCCGACTCTCCTAGTCTGTTCGGTTTGTCTCGTTTACCTGGTTTATTGAGTTTATTGGGCTTCTTGAGTTAACCCTTCTACCTTGGGCTTCGTGCCTCCTAGATGGTATTTGTGGAGTTGGCAAAGGGGAATACTCGCACCTTCGAGCCGAGTCTGGGTGCTGCAGTTGACAACAAAGGTCGAGTGAGAAAACTGGTTCATTGACGTCAGAGGATTGACAGCTTTCCGCGCGACAAAGGAGCCAAAATGGTGGATATGGAAACAAAGGGGGTGATCTTAACTGCTCAAGGGAATGAAATTACAGAACATTTTGTCTATGACAAACTATCCCAATCAATGAGAGACTCTCATCATAAGAACATCTTAGAACGTATAACGAGGGATGAGCTCAAGCATTATCATTTCTGGGAAGAATATACCAGCAAGGCCATTGGAGGTAAATCCAATGATATGTCCCCAATGTGAATTTGAACAACCGGATGGAAATGTGGAATGTTTAAAATGCGGAATCATCTTCAGTAAATACGTTTCCAGTATGAAGTCTGAAAGCAGGGATAGGTCAAGGTTTAGGAGAACTCCTGTCACGGCAAAAGAATCTACCGAATTTACCTTCTTCAGCTGGCTAAAAGATCTCCTGCTTTACGTAGAGTCTGAAGTTAACATCTTCTACTTCGGTGGGAGGGTTATTATCTTTCTGGTACTCTTAATCTACGGCTTCAAATTCATCTTCACGTCAATGGAAGAAAGCTATACGGTAATGCCCTTTATGCACCTCGTTAACCTTCCTTTTCATGAGGCGGGACACATCATTTTTATGCCCCTTGGACGTTTCATGATGTTTCTCGGTGGAACTCTGGCCCAACTCTTGATGCCCTTTATTTGCATGTCCGCGTTATTGATAACATCGCGCAATACCTTCGGCGCCTCGGCTTCGCTGTGGTGGGTAGGGCAAAATTTTATGGATATTGCCCCATACATTAATGACTCTCGAGCCCTGAAACTGATACTCATAGGAGGTGTTACAGGTCGTGAGGTTGATGGCCACGACTGGCAAAATATCCTGGGCGCCCTTGGATGGCGACAATACGACCACATAATTGCCAATATTTCTTACACTACGGGCATTATTCTGATGATCATATCATTTGTCTGGGGAGGGTATATTTTGTATTGGCAATCCAAGAACGTTGATATTTTTAGAAGATAAGAATTTGCGGTATGGCGGGTTCCCCGCCAGGTTGAGGTTGAGGAGACAAAAACCGTGGCGCGGCGTTGCGGTGCTGCTGTGCTGCGGTCGAAAGGAAGCAGGGAGGAAGGGCAGGAAGAACGCAGTAGGCGCTGGACAGGGTAAGGGAAGAGTTTTTTTGGATTTCTCCTCCTAGATGACCCTTGTCCATCAGATTACGCTCAGGGAAAACGAGATCCCTAGAAAAAGAGCACCTAAGCAGTCTTGCGGCGGGGCCCTCATAACGGGCGCTGCTGAACTCCATTCATAGGTTTGCACCATTTTCCCGGAATCCTATTCCCGTAATTGGGAGGAATAGCATGCATAGAGAAAACCTCAGAATAGATGGTAAGCGCCTCCGGACTGCCTTGGAAGAAATGGCCAAAATAGGGGCTACTCCCGGAGGAGGCGTTCAACGGTTGACGCTGTCGGATGAAGACAAGCAGGCCAGAGATCTGTTCATAAAGTGGCTTCATGAGATAGATCTTGAGGTGATGATCGACGAGATGGGGAATATCTTTGGCAAAAGAGCCGGCAAAAGCACCAAACTTCCACCTGTAATGGTCGGCTCTCATATGGATTCCCAGCCGAAAGGTGGCCGCTTCGACGGGATCCTGGGGGTCATGGGTGCCTTGGAGGTATTGCGGACCATCAACGACAATGGCATTGAGACCGAGAGACCGATCATTATCGTCGATTGGACCAACGAAGAGGGTACCCGGTTCGCCCCGGCCATGATGGGCTCTGGCGTCTGGACGGGAAAATTGGATAAAGATTGGCTCTACGGGAGAATCGATATTCATGGCAAGAGATTCGGTGAAGAGCTTGAGAGGATAGGATACAAAGGTGGACGCCCAGCGAAAAGATGGCCTGTCCACGCCTATTACGAATATCATATAGAACAGGGTCCCGTGCTCGAAAGGGAGAAGAAACTCATCGGTGCCCCTAAGGGTATTGTTTGCCTCCACTGGTACGATATTTACGTGGAGGGCACAGCCAACCAGGTTGGGCCAACTCCCATGGAAGGGAGGAATGACGCCCTCTGTGCCGCGGCGGAGATGGTTCTCAAGGTGAACGAACTACCTGCCAAGATGGGTGGCAACATGGTAGCCACGGTGGGGGAGATTCATAATTTCCCCAATTCGAGGAATATTATTCCCGACAGGGTCCACCTTACCGTGGATATCCGTTCCTGGGACGAAGGGCTGGCAGTGAGTGCCTGGGAAGATTTGAAGGCAGATTTTGAAGGTATCGCTGGGAGAAGGGGATGCCCCATCCGAATGGAGGAGACCTGGCGGGTTGGGCATACACCTTTTGAAGACCGTCTCGTGAAAAGAGTCGTGGACATAGCCGAGCAGTTCGGATATCCAAGCCATTCGATGGTCAGCGGTGCCGGTCATGATGCGACCTACATGAGCCAGGTTGCGCCCACCGCAATGATATTCGTTCCCAGTATAGGCGGCCGGAGCCATGTGGAGGTAGAAAATACCAGATGGGATGACTGCGAAGCAGGGGCGAATGTCCTTCTTCACTGTGTTCTTCAATCTGCTTTGGAAGTATAGGAGAGGGAGAGGAATGGAGGGGTCGGGAATAGCTCCTACCGCTCCTTGACATACCGGGTAATCGCCCTGAACTGGCTCTCACCGTCAAGCCCCGCTTCCGCAACGACCATATGAGCCTGGCCACTTCCGAGATAATGACCTTTCTGGAAGGGATGAATCGTCATGAGGCGGCCTCGGTCGGAGCGGATCCAGCGGTACATCGTCGGAAGGGTAAAACCAGTGATGCCCATTGCTTCCTGTGCACGGGCTTCTGGAAATATCCGTTCCTGCTCCGAGCGTGGCAAGAGATCGAAGAGTTCTGCGCTCGCAACGTAATAGACGTTGAGGTCGATACCCTCCTTTTCAATTAGTGATAACGCTGTTTCGACAAAGGCGTAGCCAACCTCGCTCCCCTGAAGCACTATGGTCCCGTCCCCCTTTCCGTGTGCAGCTCGCAGGAGATATACGCCAGAGGCGGCGTCAGTTGCCGGGGGGAGGCCCAATGCCTCGCGGTCGATGATCGTTTCATTCGGCCGGGTGACAAAGGGCGCAATGAGTGCCGGGCGTTTGGCCAGAGCGGCCGAGATGAGGGTCCAAATCTCCTGGGGGTCCCAAGGGGTGAGGGTAATCATCGTACCGGGCGGGAAATTATTCTGCAGAAGCTGAAGGGCCTGTGGATCGGCATGGGTCGGCCCGTCCTCGCCTGTTTTGATACCGGCGTGGGCGCAGATGAGGATAACAGGTCGATAGGGTTCTTTTGCCATCGCCTGCCGTGCCTGGTTGCCGATTGCATGGAGGCGGGCGGAGATGTGGCCCAGAGGAGCCATGAAGGCCCCGTAAGATGAGCCGGCCCCAATGTGGTGTCCGTAGGCCGAAATACCAGTAAGGATGCCTGAAATGGCGTCCTCACAGATACCACCGATTGAGAGAAGCCGCGCGTCCGGGTTGGTTCCCGCATTGTAGTATCCTTCAGGAAACCCCTGCCCAATGGTATTGACGCTTGTCGAGCCGAGGAGATCGGCTGCTGCCGACAATATCGCACCATCGCTGACCTTATTGTAATACTGAAGAACGCGTCCCAACTCCGCGCGCAGGGTAGTCGCCTTACCGGGGTCCAATGTAAGTTCCCCCGGGATGGTGCCCCGGGCCTTGATGGCCGTATCAAAGATAGCACTGACATTGGGAGCTTTATCCCGTGGCTTGCGGTTTCTACGATTGAGGCGATCGCGCGCGTCATGGAGTCTACGGGCTAGAGCATCCACTGCCGGGCGGTTTGCTTCCAAAGCGGCGCGTATGACCATCAAGGTTTCCCAGAAGCACTCTTCGATGACCTCCTGCTGCTCGCCGGACTCGCAGCGTTGATTAGCGGCTTCGCACCGGGGAAGCGTGCCGCCCGTTATATCAAGAAAGGGTTCGAGGGCCTGATAAAAACCATCGGCACAGAGCTTGTGGCCCGCGCCGTGGGACGCTTTTCCCTCTATGCCGTATTGCCAGCCCTTAGTCGTTCGGTAGACGATCGCCGTGGGCTGGCCGTTGTTGATGGTGGAGATTTTGCGCTGGGCGGCAAAAATCTGCTGGAGGCTACTGCCGTCCGGAACCGTGATAACGTTCCAGTCGTGGAAAAAGGCCAACTCCATGGGATTCCACTGGACGTAATCCCCGGGCCCCTCCTCGTCGCGGCAGACGTGGTTGGAGTCGATGGATGCCTGGTTCCAGTCGACATGGAGAATGGCGTTTTTCAGGGAGGCCGTACCAGCTGCGGCCATAGCCTCGGTGGCACGCCCCGTTGTCATAGCACCTTCACCTTCAACGATGTGGACACGCGGTGCATCATTGCCGTAGTAGTCCAGTGCACCAAAGGCAAGCCCGAGGGAGGATGCCAGACCTACGCCCGATGCACCGGTAGAAAGGCGCACAAAGGGCGTCGCCGGCGTGGGATGGCCATCGAGCGGTTTCGCATTCAATTTCAAAAAGAGCGGTGTCTTCGTGATCGGGTTGCGACGGAAGCCCAAAAGATCCTCGAGACGAAGCTGATAGCGGCCGTCCACCGACAGAAGTTCGGGCGCACCGATTCGCATCACCTCGTTGCGCAATGCCCACAGTGCATAAAGTCCCAATGCCTTGTGGCCCGCGGCGTAGGAGATAATATCCGCTTCTTCCCGGTCGGGGTCACTTACGTCGTAGTCCATGGCGTCGAAGAGCAGACTAGCGACGAAACGGCCTGAGGATATCGACCCACCCGGATGACCAGAGGTGGGAACATAGTTAAAGAGCAGTGCACACAGGGAACGGTAGGTGAGATCCAGGGTTTCAAAATGCTTCAACTCATCCGCTGGGAGGGGTTCCCCTTCCGTTTTCACCTCCTGTTTAATGTCGAAATAGAGTCCCCGTCTCGGGCCAAGAACGAATGCCATGGTTTCCTCCTCTCAGTACCTATTCCTTTCTCACCTAAGAAAATCGGGCCATGCGGAAAACTTAAAACAGCCTCGAGGCTTTCATACTCACCCTCAAGGAATAACTCTCAGCCTATTAGATAAAGCAAGTATCTAAGGGATGTCAAGGGATATCTGATTGGAGTTTGCTGGACTTCCTCAGTCTCTTCGGTTTGCTTGGTTTAGATGGTTTGGATCGTTAAGATCGTTTATCTCGTTTATTTGGTTTCTTCAGTATTCCTCGATTTCTCACTCCAGTCCTTCGATGGGTACCTCACTTCTCCAGCACATTACGCTCAGGAACAACGAATCCGCGAAAAAATCAGGAAGTTCCGGTGCCCTTTCTATTGACACAAAAGCGTCTTTATCCTATACTTCCCTCACCCAACAGGAGATATGGGTTTTTCAATGCCGATACTGTTAATCTAGAAAGAGCCAATGTATATAGGGGCGGGGTTTCATCATCGCCGAAAAAAAATTCCAAACAGATAGGAGGTTCTAAAATGCAGGCATCGTTTACTTTGACATCGGCGGAATCCAAGAGATTACTCGGTAAAGCTGTCGTAGCCATGCCCGAAGTGCAGCATGCGAAGGGCAACGGATATTTGCTGCTGGGCCGGGGTTCCACAAACGCGTATATCCTGGAAGAGCTCTTGAACAAAACGATGGAGAAGGAAAAGTATGTGGCCGGGCAGGTTATTAGAGGAGTTCTCTGTGCCCTTCACCCCGAACTGAGAAGTAAGCCTGTTACATTTCATAAAGGCCAAGTTCTGGAAGTGGACCCGGCCTCAGTAATCGATAAACTCGGGTCCGGTGACGTATTCCTGAAAGGAGCCAATGCCGTTGACCCAGGTGGAAAAGTTGGGGTGATAATGGCCAGTCCGGTGGGAGGAACCATGGGTCAATTTTATATGGCCTTGAAGGCCCAGGGGATACCGATCATTTATGCCGTTGGACTTGAGAAGTTAGTTGCTTCAGTTGAAGAGGCGGCAAAATATGGCGGAAGGTTAGTCGTTGACAGAGCCATTGGTGCCCGTGTGGGATTGGCTTGCGTGGCTGACGGAAAAGTGGTCACGGAAATAGAAGCCATAAACACACTGTTCGGACTCAAAGCAGTTCACTTTACCTCGGGTGGATATGGGGGATCGGAAGGGGCTGTAACTCTTATCGTAGAGGGACAAGACGGGGACGTTAACCGCTGTTTGGATTTCATAGAAAAGATAAAGGGAGAACCACCTCTGCCGGCTGTCAAGGGGCCCTGCAAAACCTGCGGCGTTCTCTGCAGCTTCCAGGGAAAAGATGAGGGCGAACTGCCCGCCTATTTAAAGTAACTACAAACGTGAAGCGAGGTTTTGGCCTCTTTTGGGGGGATGTGGTCTTGTGACCTTCGGCACGGAGAAGATTGTCCTCGGTGGCCAAAACTCCCTTATCAGTAGCCAGTGAAACTCCATCTATCTCGATAACTCGCTTCAAGCATTTGAGGGTTCACGGGCCACCTTGTCCCCAAGCTCCTCACTGGGGCTCAAACAGCCGAAGTTGCACTTCTTTCGCTTAGCCAATCATGGTTGCCAAGAATTCTGTAAAGTTCGCTTTGGGGGATTTGTTGTTTGGGCAACAGCCCGGAAAAACCGACCCTAACCCTCCTTACCATGGCGGAGTTTCAGCCAGCCCGCTGCACTGTGCCGAATCAGCATTGGGGTCTCGGCGGTTGCCTATGCGGTGCGTCTTTTGCCCACAAACAAGTTATAAAACCAGCCGAAGACCAATCCGCAGATGGCGCCATCAACAAAGGCATATAGGGTTCCGACGATCAAGTCTCCGATGGAGCTACTGGCATGATAGCCAGGATAGACCGAAGCTATGAGTTTCAAGAAAGCCACGCCGTATCCCGACCAAATGAGGTTTAGGATGCCGACCAGAAATACGGCCAATGCCCACAGAATGCCTGCGGTTAAGACTAGAGCTTTAAGGTTGAGTTTCATCTTTTCCTCCTGTTATGATGTCATCAGGGCCTATGCATCGTGCCTATTCATTTCTTGTCCTATTATTTTTTTACCTTAAGCTATTAATGCTTGTCAATCTCCAGGAGCAAGGACAACGGGCCATAAGGTGCAGCTTATGCTGTAGTATTTTAGCGGCTATTCTCCCAACGGACAATTCTACGAACGGTCGATTGAATATACAGACATCGGGGCTCACTTCTATTGTTGGAATCATTTAGACAGGAAGGAGCATGAAGAAGATCAGGTCTCAACATTTGACAGAGGATATAGGATATTGGCATAAATAAAAAGCAGTGGCGAACC
>JABAOH010009044.1_pt1 | contig 21430 bp, 18 predicted proteins | sample 7062181 | NCBI WGS metagenome assembly JABAOH01 (sample SAMN14538630, study PRJNA623070) | marine sediment metagenome | biome: marine biome [ENVO:00000428]; feature: marine pelagic biome [ENVO:01000023]; material: deep marine sediment [ENVO:00002113]; isolation source: pool of 5 deep marine... | reverse complement strand
TTCTCGCCGTCCTTTTCGGATGTGCTACCACAGACGAGATAGCCTACTTGCGGGAAGATGTCGATTCCCTCTACAGACAAGTGATCGACGTCCAGAAGGAATTAAAACAACTGAGGTCGGAATCCTCCATGACAATACGAAAAAGTCAAGCAGACCTGGATTTCATGCTTGAGCCCCTCCAGCGAGAAATCCAAATCCTGAAAAACGCCGTCGAAGAGAACAGGGAATATCTCCAGAGACCCCGTGAGGAATTGACGGCTTTCAGAAGCGGTTTTGAGAGCAGATTGAATGAGCTGGAGGAAAAGATTGGCAAGGTCCGTAAGGAAATGGAGGCCAAGCTCGATGAAGTTTCCAAGGCATCCAGGGCCGGACCCCAAAAAGAAGTCACCTCGAAAGAAGAAGTTTCATCCCTGGACGCCACGGAGGCCCTCTACAGAAATGCCAAGGGAACCTACGACAGAAAGGAATTTGCCGCTGCCAGGGAGAAATTTAGGGCCTTTTTGGCCGTTTATCCCAAGGGCGAACTTTCTGATAACGCCCAATTCTGGATCGGAGAAAGTTTTTATTTGGAAAAGGATTATGAGAAGGCTATCATTGCCTATGATGATGTGGTCAAGAAGTTCCCGAAAGGTGATAAGATCCCTTCAGCCATGCTCAAACAGGCCCTCTGCTGGCTAGAATTGGGAGACAAAACCTTTGCCCGGTCGCTGCTGAAGCGGGTAATAAGGGAACACCCGCGTACGCAGCAGGCAAAGATCGCCGAGGAAAAGCTAAAAGGGATTCGATAGCGGCCGCTCATATCCATCTTGGAAGATCGCCTCTTTCTCCTCCGGATATTCGACATGGAGCTGGGTCTTCCATCCCTTGTGGCAAAAAGGGTAGTTTAGCCCAATAAAATTTCCTTTCCTCTACCCATCAAATCTTCAGATGGATCCTGAATTCCAGATACTGAAAATTTTTCAGAGGCTCGCAAAATTTGTCAGGATTTTACTGGATTTAACAGCAAACTATTCTGATTTTATTTCCTAGACCTTTCTCAATGATAGGGCTAAACTCCCTGATGAAGCCGCGCCCCTCTGATCCCAAGCTTTAGATGGCCGTAACCACGATGAGAAGCACAACGATCTCTCCTGTTTTGGTAATCTCCGTCATAGCTAGCGTGGCAGTTGTGGACTCTTCAAGCGAAAACGTTATGTCAGGTGGAAAAAATGCTCTTGTATCCGAATTGGATCCACCACTTCCACGGATCAGGTTCGAATCTTGCCTTCGGGACTTGGTCGGCCCAGGTTCCCGAATTACATGGGAAGTCAACGATTGCGGTAATCAAGGCGGTAACCCGAAGTCAAATCGTTGTACGAGAAAGCGAGGGTTGAATCAAGAATAAAGGTTTGACCCCAAACCCCGTCAAGGACAGGGTGAGGATGAGCTTAACCGGTGGCGATTCTTCCTCGTAAGGCATACATAAGGCTATGCCGGGAAAAGGAGGCATGGGCTCACGGGGCAGGAGTGCTTGAAATAAATCCCGACTTCTCAGTGGAGTCTGTCCGCAAATATATCCTCTACAAAACCCGGCCCAATCTGAGAGCTCTATTGACGCCCTGCGCACGGCGGGACCGAAGCGATGGCATGCCGTCAGAGATTTGCCGTATTGGGCCAGTGGAGCAGATTCGCCCGTGCTTAGTTACATTTCTGTAATAGCAGTACAAATTTGAAATCCCCCAGAAGCCTATCTCATCACCCTTTGCCACTCATTGTCTCATCTGTTTCAGCCCTGATATCAAATAATTAGATGGAATTACCGGGTACCTAAGGTCGATGATATTTTCAGGTCGAGGGGACATCGGCTTTGCGACTATTTCTCTCATTTTATTACGGTTTTCAACAGTGGTCCGTAATTTGCTGTATTTTACCGGTACGGTAGGTCTATGCATCGATGAGCTCAGAAGGGGTGGTGGCCAAACAACGATGCTTGCCTCTGCGGGTAAGAGGACAGGTACCCGGACGGTGAATCGGTTGGTAAAAGGAGAGGGGGCTGATCATGATTGAAAAGAGGAGTTATCCGAGAGTGGAAATATCTCACCCCGTGTTTTACTTCACCGATGCCTGGTCCAACCCTAAGCTCGGCTGGACCATTGACCTGAGCATGGGAGGGGCTAAGATCGACACACCATACAGTCTGACGAAGGGCGAACAACTTGAGATTTCCATTGTTATCGATCCCCAGGTCATAAAATCCAAAGGCGAAGTTGTACACGTGGTGGGGTCGAATGATGAGAACCTCACGGTGAGGATTAGATTTGCGGACATATCGAACGAGGATAGAAGTTATCTGAGAGAATACCTCTCCTCTGTGACGGAACAGCGCAGGGTGTCAGAGGGATCAATGGGAAATAATCTGCAGCACTGGTCCCTTCCCGAAAACCGCTCAGAACTTAGATTTTTTGCCCTTCTTTCAAAGGCCTTGGAAGCCCAGGAGAGGGAAAAAACATTACTCGCCCAGGAACTTCATGACAAGATTGGTGATCCTCTGGCCGCCATGAGATTCAGTCTGCAAGGAAGGCTTGACCGTATGGCTAAAAATCCCATTCCCCCAGGGGCTCTACTAGAAGACGCTGTTTCCATGATTCAGCACATTCTCGAAAATGTTCGGGAAATTTCTACAAATCTCCGGCCGCCTGTTCTGGACCATCTTGGGATATTGGCAACTATCCATTGGTTTTGCAAGAGATTTCAGATGATTCATACCGGCATTCAGTTAGAAAAACAACTCCATATGGAGGAAGCCGATGTGCCTGAATCGCTGAAGATCGTTATCTACAGGGTCTTACAGGAAGCTCTCAATAAGCTGGTCAAACATAGCAAAGCAGCCCACATACGCGTTTCTCTGGAAGAAGGAGACAACACCATCTATTTGTCCATCGAGGGAAATGGGCAAGGCTTCGATATTGACGAGATCCTCGGTGAGAAAAGTTCTGCGGGAAGTGAGGGTCCCGCAACCATGAAAGAGCGGACCGAACTCTCCGGCGGTGTTTTTTCGGCTGAATCCAAGGTGGAAACAGGGGCAGTTATTCGGGCATCATGGCCGTATCAAAGGGAAATCTACCCTTAAACACAAAGGATTAAGAGCTGTCCGAATCATTTGATGCCATATCACTATGGTCCATGGTCCGCGGTTGGGATTTAAGACCGGCAGGATGAGATGAGACGTGGGAGCCATGCACGAAAAGCGAAAATTTCCACGGTTTCCCGTGACGGCGTCGGTCATCTGCTTTCGCTACGGTAGGCGGATGGCCATGCGAGCCCTGGATATCAGCCTGGGCGGGTTGAGACTGGAGGCCAATTTCGATTTAGGGGTTGGCGAGTCCTTGGATTTCGTCATTCTTGCTAAGGACACCGAAATACGGTGCACGGGAAAGATTCTCGCAGTCGATGAACTTGACCATAAGGTCCATGCCAGGTTACGTCTCGCCCCCACCTCGGATTCGGAGTTGAGGAAATTGACCGATTACCTGCATACACTCTCTCCGAAACCTTTCCCAAAATGGATAATCTTTTGGTTATCTATCCTCATGGCTTATATGGCCTACCTAATCATCCGTACCTACTTTTTCCGATGATCACCATCTAACAAAGACATATACATCACCTGATCTTGCGGATCAGATTGACCAAATGAATATTCGAACATTACCGATCTTTTCTTGAGTGAGGTTCGTCTTTTTTACGTTACAATCAATCAGCGAGGTGGCGCATGTTGATCTGGAGGGTATTTAATAAGGAAGGGGAGGAACGAGAGCCGGGAGTAAAAAGTAAGGAGTAAGGAGTAGGCAGTAACTACATAAGCGAAATGCTCAACACACCAGATAAACGAAACAAAACAGATTAACGATATTAACCAAATTAACGATCTAAACCATCCCAACGATCCAAGCCGAATTAACCAATCCAACTAATCGAACCAATTAAACACAATGATTATGTGTCAAGAATGAAGGCCTGCCCCCTATTCCTTTTCGGCGATGGCCACTTTTTTCATCTCCTATCACTTCCTTATTCGTTGGTGTTGAGACACCTTTGATGTTCCGACGAATCCGAGCAATCCCAGGGCGGAGAGATTGAGCGCCGTGATTCCATAGAGGGTATCTGCAATCCCCAATACGGGCAGGAGAATAATCCCGGCCGAGAGGGCTCCGGCTGATGATCCCACGAGATCCACGCCGTAGACCAGGCTGGCTACCTTCCCCACTTCCTTTCCCCCGGCCAAATACATAGCATTGCCCAAGGGGAAGTGCAATCCTCCCAGGTATCCGGCCACCAAAGTCAAAAGCGGAAATCCCGCTTCCATAATAGAGAATATGCGGGAGAGGTGACCTGAGCCCTGGAACAGAATGATTATCCCGAGAAGCAGGATGGCATAAAGGGCGAGGCCCCCTTGAATGGGCATGAGTATCCACAGAGGTTTTCTTATCCTCTCTACAGAGGGGGTGATATGCCAGCTTCCGAGGATCAGACCGATCATGTACGCGGTGATCAACAGGGCGATCTTATAATAGACGTAGCCGTAGAAGATCTGAAAGGTTAAAATGAGGACCACGTTTAAGGTCATCTCGGAATATCCCGTGACGAAAACGGCATAGATCAACACAGGCTTCAGGGCCTTTTCCTGAGCCTTTCGGTGGACAAAGGGGAAAAACAAGGCAGTGAATACCACGATCATCACGATAAACCACATCGATTCGATTCGGCCAAGAAAGAGGAAGACGCGCTTCAAGCGCGGGGTGTATTGGGCACTCCAATGGACGATATCGTAAAAATAGCAGGAAGGACTGAGATCGCGGTTTATCCTGGTTCCTTTGGACGCTCTTAAGATTCCTGAAAAATAGTCTAGCCTCTCCTGGGAGAGGTTAAATAAGAGATAATAGCCTCTCACATAGTTCAATGCTAAACGCCTCTCCCTGATCCTTTTCACCAAGACCTGGGGGTCGGACACCAGAGTCCCGTCCTCCATTGATCCGAAGAAGCGGGCCGTGGATCCGGGGAGCACGATAACGTCTCGATATACCACGGACATGGATTGATAGAGCGAGTTGAGGAGTTGGGCGAGGGTAAATCCGATGATGTTCTCCGACGATGTGAGGCTGAGGGACAAGATGCCCCCTGGCAGGGTAATCCTCCTCGCCGCTTGGAAGAATTCAACGGTGTAGAACCGATTGAGTTGGGCCGTCATCGGGTCCGGGAGGTTGACGATGACCAAATCGTATCGCGATTCGGTGGTCTTGATGTGTTTCCGGCCATCGGTATGGATAATGTTGACTCGGGGATCATCTAAGGCCCTGGTCGCTTCCCGAGGGAGAGTTCGCCTTCCCAACCCGATTAACGTGGGGTCCAGTTCGACGTAATCCACCCTGGAAACTGTGGGGTGTTTTAATATTTGAGCCAGGGAACTGGAAATCCCCCCACCTACCAGGAGTATCCCCTTGGGCTCAGGGTGTTCGAGCAGGGCGAAATGGACCGATTCCTCGGCTGTGAGCAGATCCGGGTAGGTAAACATCCATAGTCCGTTTTCATAAAAACTGATCTGTCCCCCTGCCGATACCGCTGTCAGGTTGCCGTAGAGGGTGTCTTCTGAGTCGACGAGGCGATATCCCTTCCACTCCCAGCCTCTGCTCATCATCTCCCATTTTTCTCCCTGAAGAACCAGGAGCATAAAGAGCCCGATGAGAAGCGAGCCTGAAACCCACACCCACGACTGGCCCCTCTTTCCCCCATAGGGATGGAGCACGAGGAACATGGAGGAAAAAACCAGCAAGGCTGATAGAGCGAAGGACGTCTGGAGGTGATTCAGAAAATGAATAAATACTGCGGTGAAGGCGACGCCGCCGACCCCTGAGCCTATGGCTTCCAGGACGTAGACGGATCCAACGGATTTACCTCTCCCCCCCGTTGCCTCGCTGTGGAGACTGCAGCCGAGGGCGAAGAGAAATCCAGAAAGGAAACAGAAGGGGGCCAAGATGGCAAAGGAGATAACCATCATCATTGTGAGGCCGACAACCTCTCCCACGGGAATATTCCAGAGGATCCTGGACAATCGAACCATGAGGATGGATGAGGGAAGGAGAAAGGCCAGGAGAATCTGGACAGATCCGAAGGCCCGATGCTTATTTGAAATGGCGTCGGCGATCCTCCCCAGGGTTGCGCTGCCAAGGGAAGTCCAAATGAGCCAACTGGCCAATATGATGGCTGTGGACAACTCGTTTCCGTAGAAGATAACCAGAAGTTCCCTGATGAGAAGGATTTGTCCCACGATTGCGACAAATCCCATGAGAAAGAGGGCAAAGGAGAGTTGCCTTCTCATGGATGTTATCTTAAAGAAGGTGACCCCATAAAGCAAGGGACGAAAGAAGGGGTGATCTCCCGATTGGCCTCCCCATGCTACTTTTTGGCAGATTTTTCGAGGGGCACCATGGTATGCCTCCAGGAATGGTAAGCCCCCGGGGGGGCGCCGTCGGAGCACTATTGTAGTGCCAGATGAAATGTACGATCCGTCATTGCTCAGTATCCCGTTTATTTGCGTTTCATCTCATCAGCGCAATGGCGCACGTTGAACTGGGGGGTATTTAATAGGGAGGGGAGGGAGGAAGGAGAGCGGGGATTAAAAGTAAGGAGTAGGCAGTAGCTGCATAAGCGAAATGCTCAAGACACCAGATAAACGAGACAAACCAGATTAACGATCTAAACCATCTAAACCAGAGAACATTCTCATAAAAAATCTTTTTACAAAATTACCACATCATGCTACCATACCATGTGATTCGGGAAGAAAAGGGCTCCTGGCCTTTGAGCTCGGGGAGGTTCCGGCATGGAAACCACACGCCGGGATTTCATCAAAAATACTTTACTCTTGGGCGGTTCGCTGCTCATCTCTCCCATCCCCCTTCATGCCAAACAGGAAAAGGGAGAGCGATGGCTTCCGGCTTATGAGAAATTGGAGAAAGAGGGTAAATTTGCTCAGAGGATCAAGGAAGCCTACAGCATCTTTGAGGATTGCCAGCTCTGTCCCCGGCAGTGCGGGGTGAATCGGCAAAAGGGCGAAAAAGGGTTCTGCCAGGCTCCGGTCAAACCCGTGGTTCACAGCGCCCAACCCCATTTTGGTGAAGAGATATCATTGGTAGGCAGGCACGGATCTGGTACCATCTTCTTCTCCAACTGCAATCTCCGCTGTGTCTTCTGCCAGAATTGGCCCATCTCCCATGAGGGAAGAGGGGAGGAAATTGATGATGAAGACCTGGCGAAGTTGATGCTCTACGTCCAGGAGATCGGCTGCCATAACATCAACGTAGTCACGCCCACCCACGTCATGCCAAACATTCTCAGTGCCACGCGGATCGCCTTGAAGAAAGGGCTGCGTCTTCCCCTGGTTTACAATACCAGCGGCTACGAGAGCCTGGAGATAGTGAAGCTCTTGGACGGCATCGTGGATATCTATATGCCGGATATGAAATATACGGATAATGATCAGGCGGCGAAATATTCAGCCGGGGCTTCAGACTACCCTGAGGTGACGAAGGAAGCGATTGTCGAAATGAACCGACAGGTCGGGGAACTCCTGATTGATGAACGAGGAATTGCCCTTCGCGGGCTGATGATCCGGCACTTAGTCATGCCAAACCGGGTGGCCGGGACGGAGAAATTCGTCAGGTGGGTGGCTCAGGCCCTTCCCAAATCCACCTATGTAAACATCATGCCTCAATACTATGTGGCATACAAAGCCTTTGAGTATCCGAAAATCTCCCGTGGGATCACCGTACATGAATTCTTAGAGGCAATGGACTGGGCCAAGGAATGCGGCTTGACAAACCTTGACCCTAAGTCCGTCGCGGTCAGGGATTTTTACCGGCACCGTCGATCAAACTGAATTCCTCACGCCCAAATACCGGGTATCGGCTTTCCACAGAACTCACATTTTCCCCCGTTCAGATGTATCTCCCCAATCATGAAGCCCGTCCGTTGGATTACCATTTTCTTGCACCTCGGGCAGAAGGTGTTCTCACCATCGTGGCCCGGTACGTTCCCGATATAGACATATTCAAGACCAGATGACAAGGCCACCTTCCGGGCTTCCTCCAAGGTCGAAACCGGAGTTGGAGGGAGATTCTTGAGCTTGTACAGAGGATAGAATCGGGAGAAGTGGATCGGGGTGTCCGAACCTAATTCTTTCTTTACCCAGAAGCACATCTCCCGTACCATTGACATGTCATCGTTCTTAGTGGGAATGATGAGGTTTGTGATTTCCACGTGGATGTTCTCTTGCTTCAGCGTCTTCAAGGTCTCGAGCACGGGGTCAAGTTCTCCTCCGCACAATTCACGATAAAATTCGTCCGTAAACGCCTTGAGATCGATATTGGCCCCATCCAACGCACTGCAGAGGTTTCGGAGTGGAGCAGGATTGATGAAGCCATTGGAGTGGACGAGGCTCAGGAGGCCCTCATTCTTTGCACAGGTGCCAACATCTACCATGTATTCGTAGAAGATTACGGGTTCCACGAAGGTATATGCAACGGAACGGGCCCTCATCTGTTTGGCCCTCTTCACCACAATCTCCGGTGGAATCTCGTAGCTGTATACGTCCTCCGGGGAGGCCTGAGAGATTTCCCATGTCTGGCAAAACTTACACCAGAAATTGCATCCCGCCGTTGCCAGCGAAAGAGACCTGGTGCCAGGAAGGACATGGAAAAGGGGGTTTTTCTCAATGGGGTCCAAATGGAAGGCGCACGGATTCGCGTAAACGAGGCTGTAGTATTTACCACCCCGGTTCTCACGCACCCTGCAAACACCCCTTTTCCCTGTGGGAACACGGCATTGCTTGGGGCACAGTTCACATTGGATCTCTCCTCCACCCAGGGAGGTGAAATAGGGGGAGAGCTTTGTCTTGATGAGGCCTTTCGTGGCCATTTGTGCCCGTGTGTTTTTCGGAAAACCGAAAAGCGATGGGAGGTAGGTAGAACAAAAACTCGCCCCGCAAAACTTCAAGAACTCCCGTTTCGTCAGCTGGAGCTCAGGATGCGTAAGCTGTTTACTCATGGGACGAATTCTTTACGAAAGAATGGCCTGATCTTTCCCCTTTTCATACCAAAAGACATCAGAGAAGGCAAGGTGGAGCCCGTCCGTGGCTACTGCAACCGTTTTGGCCTTTGCCTCGTGCATCCTCTCTATATACTTGCTTCCGCAGCACAACAGCACCATGCCGAGCGATTTCATGGACGAACCCCTTCACCCCTTCCTCCAGGGCATCGCGGGCTCCGATGGTCTTTCCCGATAGGATCAGGTCCATGGCGTTCTTGCACCCGATGATCCTGGGAAAGATGAGGGCGGCTATGGAAGGGAGGACTCCAACCATTATCTCGGGTAAAACGAATGTGCTGAAAGGACAGAGGTCATCACCTCCCGAAGGACCTATGCCTTGGTATTCAGTAAATCGACATATGCACGAAGACCCTATGTGCCGGAGCCAAGCTGCTTTCCCAATTCATACGCTTTTTCCATGAGATCCCGATTTTTCTGTATCTCTCCGGCTTCCGAGGCACTCCCATAGACCATTCCCACAATTTCGGCTCCGACGTAATCGAAGGCATCCTGGAATGTCCGCAATGCATTGACCGCTCCGGAGACGAAAGGATCGAGGTCGCCATATGTCAGAACGATGCCGATACGTTTCGCTGCGAGAGCGGCGTATTCTTCCTGAGGGCCTCCGAAGGCGTACCATCGGTCCATGAACAATTTCGTTTGAGCGGAGACGGTGAACCAGTAGATGGGACTGGCAATCACGACTGCGTCTGCTCGGCGGAGTTTCGGATATAACGTCTGCATATCGTCATCGATCACGCAACCTTTGCCTGTCTCCTCTCGGCATTCATCGCAAGCTGTACAAGGCTGAATATTCATGCCGTGAAGATAGAAGTCCTCAACTTCTGCTCCGGTTGCTTCGGCACCTCCCGCCACCTGTTTCGCAAGTGTAGCACTATTGCCCTCTTTTCTCGGGCTTCCCATTACAAGTAAGATCTTCTTGTCCCCCATCGACTTTCCTCCTTGTTTCGAAAAATACCATTGACACGGGATTTTATGCCCTAAAAGCTCGAGGATTCAGATACCTATATACCAGCTTCCACGGGCCATCACAAGGCTTCCGCGGGCCGTCATGGCCGAAGGTCTCTCTCACAACCAACCAATCCAACGAATCGAACCAATTGAACACAATGATTATGTGTCAAGAATGAAGGCCTGCCCCCACATTCTTTCGTTGCTAAAAGTTTGACTTTTCGAAATGTATATAATAATAGCACTTTAATAGCTCAGGAATAGAAAGCAATGAATAGCCTTTCACCGCGAGAAAGAGTGGCAACTGTATTGGCGCATAAGGATCCCGACAAGGTTCCAATTGATCTCGGCGAAGGGAGACAGACGAGTATTTATCGCGAACCTTATCTCAAGGCTTTAGCAGTTTTAGGACTCGGTGAATCGGAAATAATTACCTCCCCTCGAGGTGTTATTGATCAGTTCGATGAGAGATTCCTGAAATCTTTGGATATCGATTTCCGACGGGTAAGTCTTCGAGATGTTCCTGAAGGTCAGGTTTTTGAACCTGGCGATATTCTCAGGGACGAGTGGGGTATCGGTTGGAAAAAAGCTGGTTTTTTTGTATCTCCGGTGGATCACCCCCTAAAGGACGCTACCATTGACGACCTCCAATGTTATCCTTGGCCTGATCCCAGAGATGAAAGGCGTTTCAAGGGACTTAGAGAGGAAGCCGAATTCAAATGGAAGAATACTGACTATTCTCTGATTGCAAAACAACCAAACCATATATACGGTATTTTGACCCAGTCGATCTATTTAAGAGGGATGGAAAGTTTCTTTATGGATCTCGTAATCAACAAAGAATTTGCATTGGAACTCATGGAGAAGGTTTTGGAATATCATCTGAAATTATACGAGCGCTATCTTGAGGAAGTCGGAGAATTTGTTAACATCGTCCACACAGCAGATGATCTCGGAACTCAAACAGGTCCTTATTTCTCCTTAGAAATGTATAGGGAAATGATAAAACCAAAAGAAAAGGAATTTCTGGATTTGATTAAGAACAAAACAGAGGCAAAGATTCTTTATCATAGTGATGGGGCGATTTCCACATTCATTGAGGACCTTATTGAAATCGGGGTTAATATTCTTAATCCTATCCAGCCTTCGGAGGCGATGGATCCATTGGTATTGAAAGGATCGTTTGGAGATAGGCTGTCTTTCCATGGAGGCATTGATCAGCACGAAGTCCTTCCACAAGGAACGCCTGATGAGGTGGGGGAGGAGGTGAAACGACGCATTCAGCAGCTTGCCTCTGGGGGTGGTTACATCCTAGCCGCTGCCCAGACTATCATGCCGGAAGTGCCGGGTGAAAATGTCGTTCAAATGTTTCGTACTGCCAGGGAGTATGGAAATTACCCGATCAATGGCTTGGAAAGCGCAGGGTAGCGATTATCCAAGACAATTGAAAAAGAACCTCAAAAAGGTAAGGGTTAGTTGGGTGTCTAGAAAAGCCCTAAGCTCATCGGAAGGTTCATCCTCTCATGATGGCTGGCGCTATGGCGTTTCATGCTATGGAGATATATCTCAGGATCGGGTGCTCCACAGGTGCTGATCATTGAAGCAGTGACCCCCTCCTGGGTGTGAAGCAGCCTTGCCATTGAGCGTTACCTGCGGTACCCTCGCATTAACTCGCATTCAAGGGAAAAGGTTACGAATGGGTAAGTGCCCACGCGTTTTTTATGGTTGGATTATCGTCGGCATTACCGTTGTGGGCATGACCCTCATCTACGGCATCAGGCACTCATTCTCCGTCTTTTTTCCACCTATTTTGGGTGAGTTTGGCTGGGCGCGCGGAAGCACTGCTTTAATGATGTCCCTGAACATCCTCATATATGGCTTCTTCGCTCCTGTAGCGGGTAGCCTCGGCGACCGCTGGAAACCGAGGCGAATCGTGCCAATAGGTATAGCTGTTATCGGTCTGGCCACTGCCAGCTGTGCTCTTGCCAATAAGTTGTGGCATTTTTACCTGCTCTTCGGCGTTCTCGTGCCAATAGGGTCTGCCTTCACCGGTTGGCCCCTCTTGGGTCCGGCGCTCGCCAACTGGTTCGCCAAGAGTCGCGGGCTGGCGATGGGGGTTGGCCAAATGGGGGGTGGTCTCAGCTTTGTTTACGGAGTGTTCGCCGAGTTCACCATATCCCAGGTCGGGTGGCGCTATGCATATGTTGTCCTGGCTGGAACACTGGTTGCACTACTTATGCCTCTCTATCTCCTTTTTTTCCATTACCGCCCTGAGGAAAGAGGCATAAAGCCATACGGGGCTGCCGAACTGCCAGCTGTCGAACCCCCACAGTCAACGCCAGCAGTCGTTAAGAATCGCCTGTCTTGCGACTGGACGCTGCGCCAGGCTATGGGAACCTATCAGCTCTGGCTCTTGGTGTTGTCTCAATCTCTCTTTTGGGGTGTGGGGGGTTATCTGGTCTTGGCCCATCAAGTCAAATTCACCGGAGACGTAGGATATAGCAGCATGTTTAGCGCATCTATCTTCGGACTCCTCGGCATATTCTTGGCCGGAGGCCAAGCGTCCGCATTCATCTCTGATCGGATCGGTCGGGAAAAAACAATTACCCTTGCAGCCATTTTATCCATTGGTTCCTTAGTAGTATTGCTCTCGGTCAAAGATACCTCTCAGCCCCTGCTCCTGTATGTATACGCGATCTGCTTTGGTTATGGGGGTGGACTTTTTTCGCCCACAATCTTTGCTGGCACCGCTGACATCTTCCATGGCAGGCACTACGGGGGAATAGCAGCCCTCCTCCTTACCGGCATGGGAGTGGGCGCAGCCATTGGTCCCTGGCTCGGCGGCTATATATACGACATCTCAGGTAGCTACAGCGGTGCCTTTCTCCTTTGCATCGTGTGCTTTAGCCTCGCCTGCATAGCGGTATGGATTGCGGCTCCCCGCAATGCGGGCAAGCTTCGGGCAATAACTTAGGGGTTGCTCCCATTTGCGGGCTGGGCTGGGAGCCTCACATAGAGAAACTAGTGTTAGGGCCTCAGAGTCGATGTGGAAACCGGAGGTCTAGAAAGGAGAGAGTCATGCCCAAGAAAAAGAGCATTAAATATTCGAAACATATTCCTGAGCAAAAAGTACCCCAAGAAAGGAAAACACCCAGGTGTGACCGCTGTACCGTGATGGCCTGTTGGCCCCAAGAACCCGAGGATATTCTCGAAGGACCAAACGACTGTCCTACAAAAAACTACCCCGACATCATTGCCAAGGCCAAGGAAATTTATATGAATGATCCCTTCCACCGTAAGATGCAGCTGGCCGGGGCAAGGCTAGAGGGAATGTCCTCTCAGACGCCCCCTGGGGGTACCGAGATCAACATGAAGATGACCAGGGTCGAAGAGCTGATTACGTTTTGCAAGATGATGGACTATAAAAAGGTCGGGTTCGCCCACTGTATAGGGTGTATCGGCGAGGCTAAGATTCTCAGTGAAATGTTTCAGGCCCGAGGCTTTGAGACAGTTCAGGTCAATTGCAAAGCCGGTGCGATTGAAAAAGGCGAGATCGGGATCGAAGAACATGAGAAGGTCAGGATGTTAACGTTCGAAACCATGTGCAATAATATCGCCCAGGCCTTAATTCTCAACGAGGAGAAAACAGATCTGAATGTCATCGTGGGCCTTTGTCTCGGTCATGACATATCCTTCACCAGGGTTTCGGAAGCACCGGTTACGACCCTTATCGTGAAAGATCGTCGGACAGGACACAGTCCCGCAGTGCCGCTCTATCAGGGTTATCCCCCTTGCAACTTTTACTATGGTCGGATGGGGAAACCCATATCTGAAACGGGGGGAAGATAGGAGGATTGAGATGGTGAGCGAAAAGAAAAAGACGCGTGAGGGTATTTCAGGCTGGTATGTCACAGAGAAGCTAAGCTCTCAACAGCGTGCTGCTCGAATGGCACATATCGATGAATGGCACGAAAGACTTTACACGTTAAACTACCGAACGGTGCCTCTGGAGATTCCTGGGAAGATGCTTGCGGCCCTGGGGAAGCTGGCACTGGAAGAAAAGGTTCAATTCTCTGAGTTCGTTGCGGGGATCTTAGACGAATATCTTACTCAAAAGGGAATCAATTGGGAATAGTTTTTGGATTAGAAGATTCATGCAAGCCGATCGGAAACGTGAGAGGGTCAATTCCTATGATGACCCAGTAGAGCTGGTCTTGGTGATTGATTGCAAGATGCAACCTGTCATTCAACATGGACTCCGAGGTTGCCTTTGGGAGGATAACTGTCGAAAATGAAAACCTGACCCCTCATCCCTGGTCTGCGTTGTTGTAAGGATGCGGATATCTCGGCAATCCAAAAATCAACCAATGAATGAGGATAAAACTATGGAGCGAAAAGAACTCGGTATTGCGGTAGTAGGATCGGGTCGTATCGGGACACTCCGGGCGAGCATTGCAGCAAGGCACCCGGCGGTCCGATTCCTCGCTGTTTCGGACCTGGATTCCTCCCGTGCTCGTGCCCTCGCGGATCAAGTGGGTACTCAGTTCTGGTCGGGTGACAACCTCGAGGTTATCTCCAGGCCCGAGGTGAACGCAGTGATTGTTTCCACACCTGAGAACGAACACACTCTTCCAGTTCTCCAGGCCATAGAGTTGGAGAAGCCCGTTCTGGTCGAGAAACCCATAGCCATGACCCTGGAGGATGCCGACCGTATTATAACAGCAACCCTGGAGGCAGGGGTCGAACTCCACATCGGATATAGTATGCGCTTCAAACGGCCATACCTTCTTGCCAAAGAGCACATTATCCAGGGGCGCCTGGGACAGATCGTGGGAGGTACCGGTCGGGTCTATAACTCTCGCGCGCAGGCATTTGAGATCCTCAAGCGTTCACCCAATGCCACGCCTGTTGTAGACGTACTAACCTACTATGTGAACATGTTCTGCTGGTGGTTAGAAGGTAATCCCCCGGTCGAGGTCGTAGCACGTGGGCAAAAAGGCATATTCAAGGCGGCGGGTTACAGTGCGGACGATGTGACCTGGGCCATTGTGACCTTCGCCGATGGCGCCGTAGTAAGCCTTGGGGTAGACTACGCACTACCAGAGAAATATCCCACCCTGGGACAGAGCCCTCGTTTGGAAATTCTCGGCACCGAGGGGGTGATGCTTTTTGATGAGGACCACAAGGAACAAATTTTATACACCGATCGGGGCCTTCCTCGGAGCTATGTACCCGGCCTCGCCGTCAACATGGCCTTCCTAAGTAGTTCCTCCTCTGGAGACTGGGCATTGGGCGACTTCTGGGGACCTCTGGCTGACGAAACACGGGCGTGGCTCGATCACCTTTCGACGGGCCGACCTTGTGCCCTCGTCACCCCAGAGGACGCCCGCCTGACCCTGGAGGTCACTCTTGCCATCGAGCAGTCTTCCCAAAAAAGGGAAACGGTGAGGTTCCCCCTGCCGGCGGGAGAGAGACATTGAATCTTGCAGCATAGGTTGCCCGATTTAGCCTCCAGGAAATGTCAACATAGAGATTACCTCTCCTTGGACTCTGAAGTGAACCATGCCAGCAACTGGGAGGGGAAAGAGAGGTCAATGTCATATGTAATCTTCAGGTAATTGATTGTCAGATCAGACCCCAATTATGGGAAGTTCAATTTCTGTTGAGGGGCAGGGTCAGAAATGGCCTTGCCTTTTTTTGTGAACTCTGTTTTGATCTCCTAATACAGGCTGAAATCGACAAAGCCAGGTGTTTCATAGATGATCCCAGGGACTATTTTGTATCTTAGATCCATACATGTCAAATGCTGAGGCCTGAACCCTATACCTATTCCTTTTTTATGTATCGACGATTTAAGTTAACTACGGGCTCCATATAACCCTGAATTGAGAGTCCCGATTGAACAACAAGGAGGATGTTAATTCGGGAAAAAGGAGGATCCCGGGTGGGAAGGAAGTTTAATCGAGAAGAAGTTATTGACAGATTGAGGGCTGAATTAGCGAGAGGTGCATTGATCTTCGAGGCAGCGGTAGGCACCGGCATAAGTGCGAAGTGGTCGGAAGCGGGGGGTGCAGATCTTATAGCAACATACAATATTGCAAAATATCGAATGATGGGGTACTCACGCGTAGGATACCTTCCCATAGGAGATGCAAACCAAATAGTCTTGGACCTCGGTAGGCGCGAAATTTTTCCTGTGTTAAGAGCCGTTCCCCTCATAGCAGGAATCTTTGGCGCCGATCCCACTCGTGATATGCAAACTTATTTGGATGAAATCGTTAGCGTCGGCTTTTCAGGTGTTCTCAACTGCCCCACGCTAGCTCTGGTCGATGGGAATTTCAGGCGTAGGCTTGAGGAGAGTGGTTTTGGGTACCAGCGTGAGGTAGATATGATAGCGGTGGCCCACCAAAAGGGTCTATTTACACAATCTTTCGTGACAAATGAAGAAGAAACTGAGAAGATGCTCAATGCGGGGGTAGATATGATTATCTGTCACCTTGGTGGCACACAGCCGGCAAAGGATACGAGTCGAGATTCCCAGATCAGAGACGCAGCAAAAAGTATACAGCAGATTTTCACCGCGGCATTTAAGATCCGAGATGACGTGTTGCTGGGGTGTCATGGCGGTCCAATTGCGTTCCCTGAAGATGTGGAAGCGCTTAAAGCCTTGGCCTCGGAACTTCAGGTGTTCTTGGGTGGCTCAAGTGCAGAGCGTCTACCAGTAGAGATGCCGATAAAAGAGACCGTACAGAGGTTTAAGGGAATCCCAGCCGGGCGTTGAGAATATGGCCGTAAAAGTCGTATTAGTGGGGACCCTCGATACCAAGGGAAAAGAGATCGAATTCCTTCGTCAGTGCATAGAAGAAAACGGTGCCGAAGCGATCATCGTGGATGTAAGCTGTAAGCAAGCATTGGATGAAGCAATAGCACACCACCCTTGTGAGGTTGTGGCGAATGCAGCGGATCTGGATTTCCGAAAGGTGGCTCTACACCCCAAGGCCGAGGCGGCGCGGATCATGGCAAAGGGCGCCTCGCGTGTCATCGCGAGGGCAATCGAAGAAGGTGGAGCAGATGCAGTTGTAGCCGTCGGAGGTGGCAGTGGCACAGCGCTTGGTTGTGAGGTATTGAGGGCCCTTCCCAGGGGAATTCCCAAGGTCATGATCTCGGCAGTGGCAGCAAGCGATATGAGCTGGCACATTCGCACGAAGGACATCATGGTGGTAAACGCAGTCGTTGACATCTGCTTGAATCGTATACTTCGAGAGGTGTTCATCAATGCTGCCCATGCAACTATCGCAATGGCCAGGAGGTGGCGCGCCAACAGCTCACGCATTTTAGCAGAAGAGGGCAAGCCTCTTGTCGCGGCAACGATGTATGGAGTGACGCAGCCGTGTGTATCTGCAGCCCGTGATCTGCTGGAGGCCAAGGGGTATGAAGTTGTGATTTTTTCAGGCGGTGGCCTGGGGCCCACTTCGATGGAAGAACTTGCCACGGACGGGGCAATAGATCTCGTAATGGATATTACAACTACATCACTAATAGATGAGGTGGTGGGTGGCAAAAGGTCTTCAGGGCCAGGACGACTCAGCGCGGTTGGCACCAAGGGACTTCCTCTAGTCGTAGCCCCCGGCGCCGTAGATTTGGTTAATTTCGGGCCGCCCCATACCATACCAAACAAGTTCAAGGATCGCCTTTTTTATCGGCATACGAGTACCACAACCCTTATGCGGGCAAATACTGAGGAATTGATCAAGCTTGCCCAACTAATGGCAGACAGACTCAACAAGGCTCGCGGACCTGTGGCTGTATTGGTCCCCCAAAAAGGCTTCTCGAAGTATGACCACGAGAAAGGGCCACTTGGAATGGCTTATGACGGGAGACCTTCTGACCGTCCATGGTGGGATCCCGAGGCGAACTTAGCGTTCAGTGAAGCTCTTCGGAATAAACTTGATCCAAACCTCGTGAAATTCAAGGTGATCAATTCTCATATCAATGATCGTGCGTTCGCTGAAGAACTGGTCGCTGCTCTCCTGCGCTTCGTATACAGAGATTTAGACCATAATTGACTCATCATGCGTACTTTTGAGATGCGGGCCGTTTTGTACGTATTTCAGTCGATGTTCGACTGCTTAGCGTATCCCGATCTCTTAAGAATGAAGGCCTGCCCCCGGACTTTCGCATAAGTGTCAAATGCTGAGGCCTGAACCTTCGGTTTCTTTAGTGAGAGAATGAATTTCGAAGGAGGCACGGGAATGAAAATGTGCACAACCATCACAGGAACCCTACTTCTCATCGCGGCTATTGCCGCCCCGGTGATCTGCTTCGGTCAAGATTGGAGAACGGGTAGGGGGTCTGGTCGAGCCTGGCCGGCCGGATCATCATCCCTAGAAAATTCACCTATTCCCAAAACAGAGGCGGAGAAGAGAATCTTAGGAATCCTTGAGGAGATTAAGAAAGGGCCTTCCATGGAGAATGTGTCGATGGAAGACGGGAGGTTGCTGCGTGTCCTTACAGAGGCGGTTGGTGCCAAGCGTGTCGTTGAGATCGGCACCTCTAACGGATATTCGGCTCTCTGGCTCTGCCTGGGCCTGCGGACCACAGGCGGCAAGTTGATCACGCACGAAATTGACCCCTATCGGGCATCACTGGCACGCCAAAACTTCAAACGAGCCGGCGTTGAGAGGATGGTTACGGTTGTCGAGGGCGACGCCCACGAGGAAGTCACGAAGCTGAAAGAGCCAATCGATATCCTTTTCATAGACGCGGATAAGCCCGGCTACCTCGACTATCTCAACAAGCTCCTTCCGCTGGTACGTCCGGGCGGACTGATCCTGGCCCATAATATGAACTTTCCCGCTCCGGATCCAAAATACATCGAGGCCATCACCACCAGCCCGGACCTGGAAACGATTTTCTTGCTCATGCAGGGCGCAGGCATGGGTGTGACCCTAAAGAAACGTTGATGAAAGCAAACAAAAGCCGACGACAGGACCGTGAGGGTGACCCGATCCCTACATAGCAGATGAAATCTTGCGTGAGGAATTGATCGAAAAGTGCTTACTGGAGTTTCAATCAATCAGGGGAATGGCCCACGTTCATCTGGGAGTATTTAATAGGGAAGGAGAGAAATGGGTTTAAATTAAAGGTCAATGGAGCACTCCGGAGGGCATATGTGTCAAGAATGAAGACCTGACCTCGCCACATGGGGGACTCTTCAGGCTTTAGCCTCTCGCTTCTAACCTCAGACATCTTTTGTCTTTCACTGCAGCACTTCAGCACCGCAACACCGCAGCACCATCTTGCGAGGGGCGAAAGACCCGAGGATTGAACCAATCCAACCAATCGAACTAATTGAACAATAATGATTGTGTGTCAAGAATAAACGGGCTGTTGCCCAAATAACTCTTGCAAATACTAAATATTGGGTATATAAGTATGGGAAACACAATATTTAGGGAGTTTCCCATGATGGGTCATGAGTCACCCTGCCAGCCGAAGCTCTTTTATCAAGGCATCAACCTTGAAGAAAGAGTACCCCACGATCATATCCTCCGCAAGATTAGAGAAAAGATCGATTTTGATTTCATCTATGCTGAAGTAAAAGATAGCTATGGGGAAAATGGTAATGTTTCAGTACCGCCCCCGGTTATCCTCAAGATGATGTTTCTTTTGATCTTCTATAATGTTCGGTCTGAGCGGGAATTGATGAATACGATCCCCCTGCGCTTAGACTGGTTATGGTTTTTAGGTTACGATCTGGATAGTGAAGTTCCGAACCATAGTATCCTCAGCAAAGCCCGAGCTCGTTGGGGAGTCCAAGCTTTTAGAAGCTTTTTTGAGCGTATCGTTTGGCAGTGTGTTGAAGCTGGGCTGGTTGATGGAAGGAAACTCTTTGTTGACTCCAGTCTCATAGACGCTGATGCTTCTAATAATTCTGTTGTGGACACCCACAGTTTGAGACGATACTTGAACAAAAGTTATAGGCGTCTTGAGGAACGTTTAGATGATTTAGGAGATAAAAAATCAACGCCAGCCAACAGCCGCTATATTTCCACCACTGATCCGGACGCTTCGGTTACCAGACACAGCGGTGAGAGATCAAAGTTACGGTACAAGACGCACCGGTCAATCGATCCGAAATACGAGGTAACAACAGCCACCAGAATCACAGCCGGTTCTCAAGATGAAGGGGATCTTTTCGAAGATATGATTGAGACCCACCACCAGAATACCCAAAAGGCCGTTGATACGGTAGTAGCCGACAGCAGATACGGTAAGATTGACCATTACCTTCTTTGTGGTGATCTAGGCATTAAGGCCCATATTCCGCCTCTGGAAGAGACCCAGAGGGGTTCTGGTCGCCAAAGAGGTATCTTTCCCAGAGAAGCCTTTGTCTACGATCTTGAACATGACTGTTTCATCTGTCCTGCAGGAGAGATCCTCCGAAAAAGAAGTTATTACAAAAAGCGAAGGCATTATGAGTATAAGGCTTCTTCCGAGACCTGTCGTCAGTGTCGGTTGAAGAAAAAATGCACTCGATCTAAAGATGGCCGGACGCTCAAAAGGCATGTGAGACAAGATGAGTTAGATATCATGCTGAAGGATGCTCACAGCAGAGAAGCCAGAAAAGATATAAAGACTCGTCAGCATCTATCGGAACGATCCTTTGCCCAATCCACACGATATGGATTCAAAAGAGCCCGGTGGCGCAGGTTATGGAGGATGGAGATTCAGGATTTCCTCATTGCTGCGGTGCAGAATATCCGGATTCTCATAGATCGTTCAGCGAACAGAGCCCAAAGCAATGTAATTGCCCTCTTCGGGCATGCATGGTCTGGTGCTGAACAACAAAGGCTCTCTAGGTGCCTTATATCTTGTCTAAGAACTATCTGGAGGAATATAGAGTCGTTTTCCAACTGGTCGTTCTCTCTGTATCGCTTCGGGATAACTATTAATCTTTCACTATTGTAAATTCAGCTTTGGGCAACAGCCCCTAAAGGCCTGGCCCCTCACCTTGGGAAGGATTCCTTCACTTTACATATCTATGCTTCATCTGTGATAAGGGCAGTCCATTAGTTGTAATAGCTAAGATCCAATCTCACAGCTCCGTTATAGACGCTATGAGACTCCCTTACAACCTCTATTCGGGCTCTTGGATTGAGTGATGAATTGCGATTGAAACATGCACTGAATCAGGACGCCCGGATTCTAATGAGTTCAGTTAGAAATAAATACTTCAGCACCCTGTCGAAAGGAGTACCCCAAAAGATTGACTTGATGTTTGGATCTGCTATTATGGGTTTGAACTCCCTGCTGATCTGCAGCTAGAAATTGA
>JABAOH010001371.1_pt1 | contig 21430 bp, 23 predicted proteins | sample 7062181 | NCBI WGS metagenome assembly JABAOH01 (sample SAMN14538630, study PRJNA623070) | marine sediment metagenome | biome: marine biome [ENVO:00000428]; feature: marine pelagic biome [ENVO:01000023]; material: deep marine sediment [ENVO:00002113]; isolation source: pool of 5 deep marine... | reverse complement strand
CTAAATCATCCAAATCATTCATTTTTATCATTTTATCTGAAACAGTGTAAAGAACACCGCCTATGTATAATGATCTTTTTACAGAATATGGAGAATAATAATAGTATCCACTTTTCAAAAATCCTTCTTCGTCTGCATGACCTACCATACCTCTAACTACAAATCCATTTTCTAATGAAACATCAAACACATAAGCTCCTTGCCAAACATAATCTCCGTGAACATTAGCTGGAATTTCTCCAGCATATTTTTCTTCATCAATCTCTGCAAGCAAAATTGGTATAACTAATAGATTCTTAGACTTACTAAACAAGAATGCTTTGTGATCTCTTAATGCATATGAATCTGTTCCTCTATCACCTATCTCATATTTTGATATTTCTTTTGGTTTTGTAACATCACTAACATCAAACAAAGATAATTTTACTCCTTGATACCAAGAAAAATCTCCTGATTCAGCTGCTACAGTCTCTTTACCTATACCTATTATATGATTTTCATCATAAGGGTGAAGATAATCTGAATAACCAGGTATTTTTAATTTTCCAAGAACCGTTGGGTCATAAGGATTTGAAAGATCTATTACAAACAAAGGATCAATTTTTCTAAATGTTACAAGATAGCATCTATCTCCAATAAATCTTGCAGAATAAATTCTTTCACCAGGAGCTAAATCTTCTTCTTTCCCAACTATGTTAAGATTTCCATCAAGAACGTAAACATGGTTTTTAGAGCTTGCTTCACCTTCAAACCTTGCTACATGTCCAGTAGTTGTTGCTATTCTGAAATATCCATTATATTCATCCATTGAGAATTGATTTAAAACATGTCCTGGAACTTCTCCATTAGATTGGTATTCTATTTCTCCATCTTTTATGGAAATTTTATGAATAACAGTTTTTTCAGTCTGTTTTGCAATTTCTCTATAAAAATCTGTCATTCTTTCTTGTATGTTTTTCTGGAAATTTGTTTTTTCTTGTTCACTCAAACCATTAGAATATTCATTAACAACTTCTATTATTTTTTGCCATTCCTCACTAACACTGAGGTTTGAACTTCTTAATACACGTATTTCATTAGCAATAGTTATTGGTAAAGAAGGTATTATTACATCATCAATCATCTTCTCTTGGGTGTAAATAGGATCTACACGTTTTGTATACGTTACAAAAATATTTCCCAAAGAGACAAACATGTTTTGTGTTGCTCCCATTATATATGACTTAAGGGAAAGATCTTCATTATCGTTTTGTGTATTTACTGCCATTATTGACACAAACATGTAAGAATAATCAGGTATATCAAAATAATACATATCAGAATAATCATAAATTGACTTATCTACACCTTCTGAATAAACCCTAGGAATTATTATATCGTCTTCAATATAACTCATAGGTTGATTTATTATAACATAAACATAATCTCCTATCATTCTTGAATCAAAATAATTACCATCTAAAGATACGTTTCTTTTTAAGATTGGATTTTCTCTATTTGAGATATCATAAACATATATAAATGCTTTTGAAGAATAACTTCTTGAAGATTCATAAGGAACAGCTCTTGGATATCCACTCCAAAAAACAACAAGTTTATCTTTATTTATGAATATTTCCTGAGGATTTTCATCTAATTCTATTTCAGATAAAATTCTAGCTCCTTCAGCAGGATATGCATCAATAATAACAATCTTTTTTCCAGAAACAACATATATATATTTTCCATCATTTTTCACAATATCTGCTTCATCAACTCCTGCTACTTGAATGGTTGTTGCTGAATAGTCTTCAGAAGCTACTGGACTAGGAGCAGCTTCAGCAGCTTTTGCTGTTGCTCCTGTGACAGCTGTAGTTGTTTGTGCCATAACAGTAGGTCCCATGAAACCACCATAATATCCATACCACCCATAAGAAGCCATTTCCGTATTAGTTTTTACAAAGTTTTTTAATTCATCATAAGAAGAAAATTTCTTTAATTCATCTTTTTTTAATCCTGAAATTATATCATCTATTGTTCCTGGAGATTCCAAATAAAGGATACCTACAGCAACCAGTAGCACAACCAAAACTGCTAAAATTACAATTGTTACGCTTCCTTTTTTCATAAAGAAACATTAGCTAAGCCTATTTAAATAGTATTAACATTATTTTCGGTTTTTACCTAAAATTATTTTAGAAAAATGAGAGTATATGATTTATAATAAATGGTATAATAATTCCTAATACAAATGCAACAACTATTTGTTCTAGATTATGTCTTTTAAGTTTTAATCTTGACCAAGCTACAAATGGTAAGAAAACAAAAAGAAAAACAAAATTGATGTTTATCAATGAAAAGCTCATACAAAAAGCAGTGTAAATCAGTGTGTGTGCACTTATTTTCCAAACATCTCTAATAAAATGAATTATAAAATTTGCAAAAAATACTGTTAACCCACCAAACAAGAATTCTTTTGAAACTTGAATGAATAATAATAAAATAATAAAAATTATTAAAGCTGAAGATGAGGCATAAGTATATCTTTTTGTATAACTTTTAACCTTTTTGCTAAATTTAAATATAATTAAAAAAACTAAGGCTGAAATTAAGAATATTGTTAAATGATTTAAAGAATATGGAGTGTTTAATAAGTATACAATTAATATTACAGCGGCAACAGCAACAACATTAGAAGGAAAAAACACATTTTCAATAATTTTTTCTAATTTCATATTAAATCTTTTTTAATTTTTTAACTTTCCAAAATTGCCCTTATCCTTCTTACACCTGAAGAAATACCCTTTTCTTTAACTATTTTAAAATTGCCAAGTTCTTTTGTATTCTTCACATGCGGTCCACTACATATTTCTAAAGAAAAATCTCCTATAGAATAAACAAAAATCTTTTCTCCGTATTTTTGTTTGAAAACAGCTTGGGCTCCCATTTTTTTTGCTTCCTCAAGTGTTGTTTCCTTTCTCTTAACAGGAAGTGCTTTCTTTATTTGTTCGTTAACTAAATTCTCAACATCTTTTATTTCTTTATCTGTCAACTTTCTATCAAAGTTGAAATCAAAACGCAACCTTTCTGGAGTTATGTTGGAACCTTTTTGTATAATATCTCTTTTTTTCAGGACTCTTCTTAATGCTTCATTAAGTAAATGTGTTGCAGTATGTAGCTTTACTGTTTGTTCTGATATATCAGCTAATCCACTACCAAATTTTTTTTCAGCACCGATTCTAGATATCTTTTGATGTTTTTTAAATTCTTCTTGGAATCCATTCTCATCAACATCAATACCAATTTCTTTTCCAAGCTCCTTTGTTATTTCTATGGGGAACCCATAACTCTGAAAGAGTAGAAATGCATTCTTACCGTCGATATTTTTCAAATTTTTAGCAATCTCATTGAATTTTTTTAAACCTTTTGCTAGTGTATTTCTAAACCTCATTTCTTCTTTCTTCATTTCATCAAGAATGAACTCTTCATTTTCTTTCAAGTATGAATAATCTTTAGAATGAATTTTTATAATGATTTTTGAAAGCTCACTGAAAAAATCTTTTTCTATTCCTAAAAGTTTTCCATGTCTTATTGACCTTCTTATTAATCTTCTTAGAATATAACCTTGTTCTACTTTCTTTGGTATTATTTTTTCAGCTAGAATAAAAGTTGCAGCACGTATATGGTCTGCAATAATTCTTACGGATTTTTCTTGTTTTTCGTCTGTTGTTTTTATTTTTGCAATTTTCTTTATCATATCAATAATTGGTTTGTATTCTTCTATTTCGTAAACACTGTTTTTTCCTTGTAAAACAGCAACTGTTCTTTCGACTCCCATTCCAGTATCAACATTTTTTTGATCTAATAATTCATATTTACCTTCTGCTGTTTTGTTATATTCCATGAAAACATTATTCCATATTTCAAAATATTTTCCACAAAAACAGCCTGGTCTACAATTTTTTCCACAAGGTTCTTTACCAGTATCATAAAACATTTCAGTATCAGATCCACAAGGACCAGTATTACCAGCGGGTCCCCACCAATTCTCCTCTTTCGATAAATAGAAAATTCTTTCTTTTGGAATACCAAGATTCTGCCAAATCCTGGCACTCTCTTCATCTTTAGGTATATTTTCATCACCTTCAAAAACAGTAATATATATTCTATTTTTGTCCAGACCAAGCCAATCTTTACTTGTTAAAAATTCAAAGCTCCAAGTGATAGACTCTTTCTTAAAATAGTCTCCCAATGACCAATTACCTAACATTTCAAAAAAAGTTAAATGAAAATTATTACCAATTTTATCTATATCATCAGTCCTCAAACATTTTTGTAAATTCACAAGTCTTTTTCCTTGTGGATGTGGCTGACCCAATAAAAAAGGAACTAAAGGATGCATTCCAGCTGTTGTGAACAGAACAGTGGGATCATTCTCTGGGATAAGTGAAACATTCGGAATGACTTTATGTCCCTTTTGTTTGAAAAAATCTATGTATAGTTTTTTTAAATTATCTGAATTTAAAATCATTACACCACCTTTGTCCAATTTCATAAATATAAGTATCTATACCTTTCTTTAGTATAACAACTAAATAGAATTAATACTACAAAAATTTATCTATTAAAAATAAAAAATCAAAAAACTACTTTGGTTTTCTGAACCACAATTCCCAAGCTATTAACACTAAAGCTGCAACTGCTATTATGACAATTCCAAGATTCAAGAGATTCTTTGAAATACCTACAAAACCTGTTGGAGCTACCCCAACATTTATATCAACGCTTTTTGTTGCTGTTATTCCTTCAGTTGAAGTTGCTATCAAATCTATTGTTTTTGATTCAGTCTCATTTGCAGGAACACTTAACACAATTAAAAAGTCTCTTGAAGTTCCGGCCTCAATTGTAATTTTAAATGGATAAATTGTTACCCACTCAATCGGAACTCCCATTGTTGTTAAGCTCACGTCAGTTAAGTCTGTTGTCCCAACATTGTTTATTGTTACTATAAATGTTTCATTTGCACCTGGAGCAACTGTTAAAATATCTTCAGTTTCTATGTTCATTTCTTCTAGAGGAGTTGGTATAACAGGTGGAAGTTCTTCTTCCTCTTCTTCAGGAACCTCTTCTGGCACTTCTTCAGGCTCTTCTGGCGGTATGACAGGAGGTGCAGCTGTTGTAACAGTTAAGCCTGTACCATCAACCAATGAATTATAAACTCCAGTTACAGTCCATATTCCTTCGTTTTCAGTTGTATAAACATTTGCATCCCAATTTCCTCCAGCTTCTTTATCTGTTCCCCATTTTGTCACATCAGTAACATCAAATTCATTATCAAATTTGTCTTTTGCCATTGCTTTAAATTCTATTGAACTTCCAGGAGCTACTTCAGAACCTTCAGGAGTTATTTTTATTGATACTGCATTTCCAGGTTCAACTGTTGTTGTAATTGATTCTTGTGTAATTTTTGCAGACCAATCAGTAACTGTAAAGGTTTGATCTCCTAATGTTTTGTAGGTTATGAAAAAATCTGCAGAACCTTTGTCCAAAACATTAAATGTATAATCAGCTGGCATTATTGCTTTTGGATCTGTTGTAGTAAAGCTTACTGTTCCAGTATAATCTGTTTTTGTAATATCATCTTCTCCATATACTTTAACTGTTATTTTTAGAAGACTTCCAGCCTTTATTTTTTCTGGAACTCCAAATATCTTGAAATAAGCTGCTGGAGCTGCTGATATTCTTGTTTTAGATATTCCTGGGAATTCTCCACCATTCACATCTATTGTTTTCCAACTCCACTCATACTCTCCTGATCCAGGTGATATGGCTGTGAAACCAAATTCTACAGTTTCACCAACTCCAATTCCTGCACCAGATGTTTTCCATATTATTTTATACGGTGTTTGGTCACCTTTTGTCCATTTTTCAGCTTCCCAACCACTTGGTTCAGCTGTTTCTGTTATAGTATAAATTGGTTTTCCATCTGTAGTTTCTGGAACTATTAGCTCTACTTTTACTATATTATTTCCATTTGAATTCTTTACTGATAAATAAAGGTCTTTTTCAGTGTTGGCAGCCCATTCAGAAGGGTTTAATAAAACTTCTGATATATGAGCAGCTCTAACTAGTGTTACTGTAAGAAGTAATGCTAAAATTGTTATTGGTATTATTTTCATTAATTTCATACTAACTATTAAATGCTAAAAAGATTTAAGCTTTGTTGAATTTTACTACGTAATTGATACACATTACAAATTAACTATAAATTCTTTTTTCTTTATTTTTATTTTATGTCTTTTGATGAATTTTATGGTGATTTAAATTTACTTAGAATAGAAGATTTAGAAGATAGAAAACAATGGAAAATTGTTACTTATGAGGATCCTCGTGATGGTAGAAAAACACGTACACATTCTGCTCTTAGAAGAGCAATTGATAAAGCTTTATCAGTAACCAGATTACCAAAATTACTCTCAGACATGATTCATTACGTTTGGATTAAAGATATAGATGAAGATAATTATTCTAGAGGTAGAGAAATGTCTATAGGTGAAATAGCTTCTTTACTTGAAGAAAGAGGTTTTGATGAAAATCTTATTGAGAAAGTAAAGAAAAACCTTGCTAGAACTTTTAGTGATTATAAAAGAAAACCTAAAAAATAAACTATAGGAAAGTTAGGCTGATTCTTAAAAAATATTAACCAAACAAACCAGCCAAACCTTCTACAGCTTGTTCTGCTCTTTTCTCAATGTCTTCTTCTTTTTTCTCTTCTTTTTTCTCCTCTTTTGCTTCTGCCACTGATGCAGCTGCTGCTACTGGCATTGCTGCCTTACTTATTGCTTCTTCAATATTAACTCCATCTAAAGATGCTACTAATGCTTTTACTCTTGCTTCATCTGGTTTTACGCCAGCTGATTGTAATACTTTTGTTACGTTTTCAGCATTTATCTCTTGTTTGGCAGCATGCAAAAGCAAACTTGCATATATGTATTCCATTTTTTACACCTCCATTTTATAAACATTAACTATTTTTTTACCAAGTTCATTAGCATTTGTAATTGCTTCTTTATCATTAGCTATTTCACCAATTTTATATGCTTTCCCCCAACTACTATCAACAAATTTCATCAATTCAATTTCACTGAATATTTTTATAGCTTCAATTGCCTTCTTAAATGATTTTTCTTTTGTTGCACCGACTGCAATAATACCTACATATTTATTTTTTAGTTCTCTATCTACGCCCACTGGATTTAGTCTATCAAGAAAGTTTTTTGTTAATCCATTCACATTGTCAAAATAAGTAGGTACTGAAAAAATGACACAGTCTGTGTCAATAAGTTTTTTTATTATTTCTTCCATATCGTCTTGTAAATGGCATTTTTTAGTAGTGTCACATTCACAGCAACCGTCACACATTTCAATTTTCTTTTCTCTTAAAAATATTATTTCAGTTTCAGCTCCAACTTCTTCTGCACCTTTTAATGCTTCTTTTAATAGGATTTCACTGTTTCCGCCTTTTCTTGGACTACCACATATTCCAATTATTTTTACCATTTAATCACCAACCTTTGCTTTCAAAGCCTCAGCTTGAATCTTAGCTTTTGCTAACAAGTCTTCAATAACTCCAGGTTCAATTATTCCAGCTTCTAATCCTAATTGTTTTGCATTCAAAAACGCTTTAGTGATTATAAAACTGATGGTTCCTTTTGTTGGATAGCCAGAATTTATTGATAAATTAAAAGCATTATGTATTGCTAATTGAAAATCATTAAATACTTTTACCTCATCTATAAATAATTGTTCTCCTTTGTAAACAATTCCTTTTTCTTCTAAAACAACAACATTTAATCTAATTTCCATTGGTTTTAATTTTAATAATTGTAAAGCAGATGCTAAATCTAAAGAAATTTCTTCTCCAGCTTTACAAACAATTTTGTTTCTTATAATAGCTATTTTTCCGCCCTCAACTTTTGCAGGAATCTTAACTTTTGATAGCGTTGAAATGGCAGGACCTGGCATCAAATCTGTTGGACCAGCCCTAATTTCTATATCTTTTTCTGGTATATCACCTGGCTTTGCAGATGCAGGAACTTTTTTTCTTTGTAAGAAGTTGTATATTTTGAAGGAATCATCATTAGTTAGTATTAATGCAGGATAGTCTTTAACAAATTCTTTTAGATTTTCTTTACCAGCTTTTTCTAAAGCACGCAATGTAATGCTCTTTTTAGTAACTTTTATAACAGCCTTTCCTCTAAGAATTGTTTTTGTTGTTTGTAATACTGAAGCAGGAATTTTATAAAGGTTTAAAATACCAACAACAGAATAACTATTAATTAGTTTAGCTAAACCTTCTACAGCTTTTATTTTTTCAGGTCTTACTTCTTTTCTACCTTTTCTCATTTAATCACAACTTGAACTTAACAGGTTTGCTCATTGTCAATTTAATAATATAATTTTTAACTTGTTGTTTACCTTTTGGCAATTTAGATATAACATTTTTAATAATAGTATCAATATTTTCAGCAATCTTTTGATCATCCATATCTTCTGTTCCAATACCAACATGGATTGTTGGAGAATCTTTTACCTGAATTTTTAAAACATTTCTTTTTTCATTTATCATTGCTCCCAAATTAGCATTTGTAGGTATTGGTAATGGCATTAAATTTCTAGGAGCAAGAACAGGCCCTAAATTTTTTCCTACTAGAGGCATTAAAGGAGCTTCAGCTAAAAAATATTTGCACTGTTTTGCAATTTTTCTGGCCTCTTTTTTATTTTTTCCAAGGCTTCCTAATTGATCTTTTTTTATAACAACAATATTCTCTATGTTGTTTGTTTGTGGTAAAAGAGAATCAACAATAACTCCTATTTTGCCTTCTTTTCCTAGACCATGTGGTAATCTTATTTCAGTTTTGATTCTATTCTCAGGTTTTTTCAAATCTATATTTTTTAAATTAATGGCTAGGTCAAAACTTTGTTTAAAGTTTCTTTTTTTACTTTCCCTGGTTTTTTTAACAGCTTCAATTATTTTTTCATTAACCATTTTCAACAACTCGTTAGCGCACGATGCTACTACTTACGCAGTGCTAATAACTATGTAATAATATATTTAAATCTTTTACTGTTCTTTTTATTGTTAATGATAAAATGGTAACTTATGAAATTCGTACAAAAAAATTTGATTATGGTGATAATACATTTGAAAATGCTTTGAATGATCTTAGATTAAAAATAAGACATGTGAAGACTGGATATAAGATTGCAATGAAAAAAATTCCAGATGTTGAAGATTCACTAATTTATGAGGTAGAAAGAAAAGAAGAATTAACTATTGAAGAAAACTCTCAAATCATGTGTATGGATGGAATTATTGGAATTAAAAAAATACAATAAAAAATTTAAGTTTCTTCATCTTCTAAATATACAGTTTCTCCAATAGGAAAAGTCTCTTCAGGTTCTTTTCCAAAACTTTCAATTTTTTCTAATCTGCTACTAAAATCTTCTACATGCTCAGCTAAACTTACACCAAATTTATTTATCCTCTCTTCTAATTCCAAAGCTTTTCTAGACATCTTATCTAAGAGATAGTTCACATCTTCTTTTTGTTTATTTAACTTCCCTTCTATTTTACTCATTATTGAACTTTCATTAGAACTATTAAGTATGCTTTGACAAACTCTTTCTATATTTTCAATTTTTGTTGTAATTTTGTCACTAACTTCTTTTAAGGGTTTCTTCCTTCCTATTTCCACAATTATTCCTAAGGCTATTAAATCAATTACAAGAACAATTATAACAGATTCTAAAATTTCATATCCAAAAAACAATTGCAAAACTAAAGAAAATATTGTCCATACAAGCAGAAACCAAAAAACAGTTTTATACATGAGAATATTGTTTTAATGAAAAAATTTAAGCTTATCTTAATCCTAATCTTCTTAAAAATCTTTGTAGTGCACCCTCAAATTTGTAAGTTTCTCCAATTAAATTAGAAGCAAGTTTTATAATTTCTTTACTTGCAGGTGTATTAGGCTTGTAAGTTACAATTGGAGTCTTTAAGGCAAGGCTTTTATGAACATTTCTATCAAAAGGAATATTAGCTATTACAGGTAATCTTGTTAATTCTTCTATTTCTTTTTTATTCATTTCATGTTTTTTACCATGAACCATGTTAAGAATAATTCCTAAAGGTTTTACTCCAATCTCATTAACAATTTCTTGATTTCTTACAATATCCATTGCAAAAGGAATGTAAGGATTAGTAACATACAATACTTCATCACTGGCTCTTAATGTTGCCACAGCTTCTCTTCCTAAGCCAGGGCTTGCATCTAATAAAATAATATCATTTTTATCAAAGAGTGATTTTAAACTATTTCTTATTTCTGTTACATCTATTCCTTCTAAATCATTTAAAGATAGAGAAGCTGGTATTACTTTTAAACCTGTGTGATGTTGTTGAATAGCCTCTTCAGCATTATATTCCCCTCTTAAAACCTTATTCAATGTAATAGGACAGTAATACATTCCTAAATACAAACCTAGGTGTGATGTTGTAACATTACAATCAACAATAGTAACATTCTTTTTAAAATGATAAGCTAGAGCTGCTCCTAGGTTTAGACCAACAGTAGTTTTTCCAACACCACCTTTTCCTGATATAATTCCTATTACTCTTACCATTTACTCGCCTTCTTTATTAGTCTCCTCTTGTGATGTTTCTGTAGTCTCACCCTCTGATATTTTTTTCTCAGGAATCTTTTTAAATAGACCGCCTAGTATGCCTCCTGCTTTTCTTTTTAAAAAAGGTAAACCTGTTTTTGGATTTTCCACAACTGTAAAACCTTTTGGAAGACTATGAAGTGCCCCTCTGGGATCTTTTGAAAAAAAGTATAGAGTAGCTTTACCTTTTTTTTTCATATGAAGCCAAAATTTCTTACCTTTTTTATTTTCGTATATATAAGGCCCAAATATTCCCATAAATATATCTTCCTTTATTATATTTTTAAGTCTATGTTTCCTCTTCAGTAAATTCTCTTATTATTTTTGGTTTTTTCTTCTTTCCTCTTTTGTATAAATAAATAAAGAGAATTGTTCCAATTACTATCATTATTAAAAGTATCAATATTAAAAATGGGGCAAAAGCTGGATAAACAAAAACTATAAATGAAATAGCAGCTAGTTCAAAAACAACATCTTCCAAATCCTTTTTAACAATGTCTAAAACATCTTTTGCGTCTTCATAGTTTTCTTGATCAAAATATTCTCTTGCTTTTTGTAGATTTCTTCTGGCATCATTTAAATATTTTTCAGCTCTTGAAGTATTAAATCCTTTTAAAGAAGTTAAATAAATTTCATAATCTAGCTCTGTTATTAGATATTCATAATTTAAAATTGTTTCATAAATTTCATCTTTTGGTGGAAGTTCAGCAAGATATGTTATATTCAATTTTACATTTCCTATTTCTTTTATTTCAAGTCCTACTACTTCGAAAAAGAAATCATATTCTCCAGGCGGGGTATCTTTTGATGTCTCTAAAGAAACTAAAAATATTTTATATTCACGAGGTCCCAATTCATAAACTTCTTTTGGATTCACTTCGAAATATACATAGTCTGTTATTGATGAGTAAAATTTTAGATTATGTAAATTAGTTGTTCCTGTGTTATTTACAGTTATACCTAATAATATTTTTTGTCCAGGATACAAGTCAATTTTATCTTTGTATCTTAATTCTAAGTCAGTTATTCCAACTCCTTTGGTAGGTATTGCTTGGCCTCCGTATGTTGAGAAAACAATTCTTCGTCTTAATATATATTGAAAAGAAACATAAAAACTGCCCCAATATTCTGCTATTCTTGCATCATATGGAACCCTTACTTTAATATAATAAGTTCCTTCTCTGGTTGGTAAAAAAACTGTACTAAAACTTTTCCTCCCTCCAGGATATAGATAAACAGAAGTATCATAATAATTTGCCAGTTCATCTAAAGTTCCAGTTGTAGTATTATACATAAAAACTGTTATTTCTATTCTTGCGGTGTAATTCGTAGTTCCTGTATTAATAAATTCTACTCTTATATTTTGACTTTCTGTTAAATTAATAAGTGGATTAAATTCTAAAAGTATTTTTCCTCGTGTTTTTAATTTTATAGATACATTAAGATCAGCACCAGCAAACCCCGTAATTCCGCTTAAGTTATAGTAAAATATTAGAAATGCAACTATCAACAAAAGAATGCTAATTAAAAAAATTTTATTCATGATACTAATTTGAATTTTGAACATAAAATTCATTTTTTATATATTATTATTGAGATTACAATAACTAGAAATATAATAACTAAGTAAAAATTTTTTTTACCCATTTGATTTTTATTTTTCGAATTACTTATTTTTAGAATTTCATCATTAGAATGAAAACCATTTCCAGAAAATCCTATTATGTTTTCTTTGTTTTCAATATCATTTGAAGTTACAAAACCTTTTAGATCAATCTCAAATTTAAATATTCTTTCAGGAACAACTGTTATACCATTTTCTTTATTTTGAAATATTTTAGTTTCTGCTTTAATTATAACAAAATATTTACCTGGTTCACTATTGCTATCAGGTTTAACAAATAAATTGACAACTTTTGCTTTTATGTTTTCTTTCATATAAGGTAATTTTATGTATTCTTCGCCAATTGACTTATTCAAAACAAATTCATTAGGATCAATTATTACTATCCAATCTTTTGGAGCTTCTTTTATTGATAATTTTACAATGTAAGATTCATTTTCAATGTTCCAAAAAAGCATTTCGAACTTTGTTGATTTGCCGTTTGATATTTCAGCAAATTCATTTTTTGCAATGCTCCCAAAACTTATTGCATATATTTCTGACGATAGCAAAATAAAGAATAAAGTAATAACCAATGTTTTAAGGAGGACTTTCACCATTTTCAACACCCCATATAAAAATTGTTCCATTATAATAACCAGCATAAACAGCTGGAACATTTATCCAGTACCAAGTTGTAACATTTGTATCTTCAGGAACATCTAATTTAAGAACAGTAGTTGTATGTGATAGATTAAATGATTCGCTGTATGTATTGCTAGTATTGCTCCAAGTCACATTATTAACAGGAATTAAAGAATTGTGAGTTGTGTTTGTTAAATTTGTTCCATTTATATAAAGGTCTAAATTACAACTCCCAGGATTAACAGTTATGTTATATTCATCACCCGGATTTCCAGGAGCTTCCCATGGTCCTGTACTAGGGTCTAATGAATCAAAGTTTATAGAAAAATCTGCAGTAAGATCTACAGTACAACCTAGTATTGATATGGTTGCATTGTTTGTGTGATTTTCTTGATAAGATGAATTAAATAAAACACCGATTTTCCAATCGGTATTAACATCACCAGTGGCATTGACGGTCCAAGTTATATTACAAAAATCATTAATCATTAATGGATTTGGTGGACAAGATTTCATTACTAGAGCAGGAGACTCTTGAATATAAAAAGGCTTTTCTCCTTCTGTTATATTTATTGAAGTGTCTGGATTTGAAGATGTAAGATTATATCTAGCAGTTCCATTAACATCTCCACAATTTCCTTCTCTACAGTAAACAGTTGCATTTATAATAAAAGTATTATTTTGAGCAACATTATACGGATCAGGTGGTAATTGCAAACCAACTTCTAACCACCCTGGATTAACAGTAAATGTCATCTCACCAGTAACATTCTCATTACTACTTGAATCATTAGAATAAACCTTCCAAGCAACCACACCTGATATGAAAGTGTCGTTGTCCCATGTGAAGTTAGACCAAGTTTCATCTAACGATAAATTAATATCTATAGGTGAATCATAAGTTCCATCTGTATAATTAAACCAATTTCCTGTTTCATTTGTTGATAACCAAGAATAATTTAAATCATTATTATCAGACCAATTAGCATATATTAAAACAGATTCACCTGAAAAAATAGAAGTTGTGTTAGAATTATTATATTCAAAAATTGGTGATGTTGTATCTGGCGGGGTAAAATCAAACCCTGCCCAAGCATCTGATAATACAACATTATCTTGAGCATGTCCTAATTCACATACCTCTACAGCAAAATAACAAGTTTCCTCAGAAGTATCGCAGTAAGATGGAGCTTCATTAGGAAAGTTTTTCCATCCAATCGAAGTAGCTGCTATTGTTGTTCCAATCTGATTATAAGCAGTACAAGAAGAATCTGAACATTCTAAACATTTTATAGTCTCAGTTGGAGTTTTTTTAGTATTGAATGAACTTACATAAGCTGAACAGTTTATTTGATTTATAGTTCCTATTGGAGCAGTAATTGTGTCGATTGTGTATTCACAATTAGTATCTACTATCAATCCACCGTTTGCATCACCACCATCATAAGTATTTGAAGCAGCAGTTGTTAATGTGATTGTTGTTTTATCTGGATTAGCTAAAACTATTTGCGTAATATATAAACTTATTGTTAGTAAAAATAAAGAAAATAAGGTTAAACCCATTTTTGTTAATGATTTAGCCATATATTCCACAATTTTTTATGATAATGAATTCTATCAAAAAAACTTTTTTTCTTTTCTAAAAATTCTCCTAAATTTATCCCAAAAACTATATTCATATTTCATTCCAACAAGTTTTGCAGCGATTTTGAAAAACTCTTTTTTAGATGAAGATCTTTTTTTGGAAAGGGTTACTAAAGTTCTTTTATTAAAACCTGATAATATGTTTTCATCCTCAGGAATAATGCCAATAACTGGTAATTCTGTAAACTGTTTTATTTCCTCATTTTTAATTTCATAATTCTTTTTTCTAACCCTATTAACAACTATGCCTATTGGAATTGGTTTATTTTCTAGTCTATTAATCAATTGATTACACTTTGCTATGTCAACTAAAGATGGTATATGAGGATTTGCAACATATAAAACCTCATCACTTGCTTGTAAGGCTATTAAAGCTTCTTTTCCTAATCCTGGTGCAGAATCAAGAAAAACAAAATCAAAATTTGAAAAAGTTTGTTTTAGTGTATTTCTTAAGTTATTAACATCAACATCAATAATATCTCTAAGTTTTAAAGATCCGGGAACAATTTTTAAACCAGAATGATGATTGTAAATAGCTTCTTCTAATCTTGCCTCATTTCTTAAAACGTGGTTTAAAGTTATTGGGTGAGAATATATTCCAAAATACAAACTTAGATGAGATGTTGTAAAATTAAAGTCAATAACTGCAGTCTTTTTGTAAAATTTTTGTAAAGCTACACCTAAATTTGAAGCTACAATAGTTTTTCCAACACCGCCTTTACCAGAGCACACATCAATTATTCTTACCATTGTTCACCACCTTTTATTTTTTTCATTTTTTCAGAGAATTTCAAAAAATTAGGAAATTCTGTTACGATTATTCTATCATAAAAACCAACATTTTTTTGAGTTTTAATTTTTTGAATTTGAGGTTCCTTTTTTTCAATAAAGTTTTTAATATCAAATAAAAAGTTTTTAATACCATCTCTTTTCGATCTTTTAATTTTTATTTTTTTCAAAATTATTGCTATAGAAAAACAAATCACTGCAAATAATGCAATATAAATTAAATCTAAATAATTAATTTCTGGGAAAACAAAACCAGTAACAAGACCTGTGGGAGCAGTTGTAGTTTCATTTTCTTTACTTTTTTCAAATATATTTAATCCAAAAACTTTTTCTTCAGTCACATTACCGTCTTCAATTTTTAAAGTAGCACTAGAAACTCCAGTTTCAGCATAAATAGGAATAAATAGATCTATATGCAAAGTTTTCTTTTCTTCAGATTTCAGATCTATTTTATCAGAAATAATATTGTAATAATTTTCAGGTACACCTTCTAAAGAAATTTTTACATCAAAAAGATCTGCCTGACCATTATTTGTTAAACTAAATTCTTGAGTAAAATTACCACCTCTAGCTATTCTTATTGTATCTGGAAAATCTATAAAAACTGATTTACTTTTAATTACTTCAAAACTTTTTTCACCACTAAATTCTTTATAAGGAGATTTTTTAGCTTTTAAAGTCAAATAATAGTTTCCTTCATTTTCAGGTGCTGGAGTTTCTATAGAAAATATACCGTTTTCATCTGTAGTAATTTTAGAACTCATTTGTGTATTTTCAATATAAAGCTCTATACTAGCATTGCTAACAGTTTTCCTATCTTCATCTTTTACTATTCCTGTTATCGTAATCTTATCATCAAGATAATATTTTTCTTTGTCTAAGCTAAAATCTACATTCAAACTTTTTATTTCGCCTACAACAAAAGCTGAAAGTGATACAGACTCTATTTTAATTTTATTTCTAACAGTATCGATTTCACTGTTTATTTCTTCCCAAAAAGTGTTGCATATCTCTTTTCCAGAATTCCAATTTGAGCACTCAAAAACCTTCAAATTATCTTCATTTAAAACATTTTTTTCAACATATTTCATTTCTATATCAATATCAACATAAGAAAATGCCAATTCATAACTGAATAAGCCAGCATTTCTTATTCCCGGAACACTAATCCCATCAGAATATTTATATTTTATAGGATCATCAAAACTACTAATTGTAATTCCATATAAATAAATTTTAGACTGAGGAAAAGTGATTTCTATATCATAAATATCAGGAGGCAAATTACCTGAATAATGTCCATAAGCATCTGTTACTAGGGTTAATTTTGTTTTATTATTTTGAAGGAATTTTAAATTTACACCTTTACCTAAGTTTCCATTTAAAGGAACTATATAGTTTATTGCTTTACTATCTGAATAAGATGAACCTTCATGACTAAGATAAGCTTCTAAACTATATTTTCCAGATGATAAACTCGGAGCAATAATTTTTACAATAAACAAATTATCTTGTCTGGATATGGTAGTTATTTCAGCATAAACAGAAGCTATTTTAATATCAATATTATTTTTGTTTAACTCAATAACACCTCCCCTTTCTAAAGCCCTTAATTTAACAGTTATATTATCATCAACTTCAATCCAATCTTTGTCTATAGAAACAATTTCAAACTCAATTTTATTTCTAACATCAATTGTATTATAATCTGATATGCTAGTTCTGTCGTAAAATGCAGTTACTTTTAAATCATAAAGATCAGATTTAGTAGTAGAATCTATTTTCAATATCCAACCTTTGATATTATCATAAAATGGAAGAACCTTCAAATTCTTTAATTGATTATCTAAACTAACATTAAAGCTTACGCCTGAAGACAATTTTATATCATTTTTCTTTACAATAAAATCTATTTCTATTGTATCCCCAATGTAAGCAGGACTTGGATTAATGTTATTAATATAACCTGTAAGTTTTGAAACTGTGAAATTTTTAGAAGTGTAAGTTATTTCACTAATATTATTTTCGCAAGATATTGTTGCATCATATTGTCCAATTCTATCAAGATATTCTTTATCAATAGATAAAGAATAATTTCCTCCAGATTTTATAAATTGCATTGTGGGAAGAGTAATATCAGGACCTACCATATCAGTATAGACATGTTCTATTGTATTATTACTATCAAAACAATTTAATGAAATAACTAAATCTTCACCTAACCAAGGAAATTGGGGTGTAACATTTACATTTTGAATTGTAGGTGTAGCTGAGGCTAATGATATAATGATAAGATATAAGAAAACTGAAAAAAATAAACATTTTTTCATTTTTTTAACCTCCTAGGAATTGTATAAATATTAGATCTGCCAACTTTGTGAAATTCTAATTTTCCTTGATTCTTCAAAGCCTCTAAATAACCTGCAGCAACATCCCTTCTTACTCCCAGTTTTTTAGCTATTTGAGAAACAGATAGTAGTTCTTTGCTTAACAAATCTAGAATTTTCTTTTCAAAATCATTGTCAGTTATCCCATTTTCTACCAAAAAATCCCTCTTTATATTGCAGCTATATAGATTTCATATAATTCTTATATATAAACTTTTCTGTATTCATATAGACACAATATAGAAGCCATATTGAAACTAGATTATTTAAAAAAAGCAATTCTTAGGCCGTCTACTATATAATAGAAGAATCCAACTAAACCCTCATGTTTTTTCATTTCTAATGTTTTTTCTGTATAGTATTTTCCATTATCTGAAACTATTGCTAGGGTAACATTAGATGACATCCATAAAGTTGGGTAATAGTTAAGTATAACAAGTTTTGAACTATCTTTAGTTATGTTATCTATTTTCTTTTGTTCAAATATCCAACCAAAAATATATTCGTTTGGTATAATTACTACATCTTTTACATCTTCTTTACTTTGAAGATCAAATATAAGATAATTATCATAAGTTCTAAGATTTTTAATTTCAAAAATATCTTCAGATGTAACAGATTTATCGATTGAGAATCCAAATTTTTTATATTCTTTAATCTCATTGCCAAAATATGCTTTTAATTTTGCAAAATATTTTCCTGTATAATTCGTATACCAATAAATATCATAGATTTCTTTATTACCAGGCATAAAATCTTTTTCTTGACTCCAACCATTAAAAATCAATTGACTATTATTAAAAATTTCAGTTTTTATTCTAGATTTGTATGGAACACTCCCAGTATTATAAAATTCTATTGAAAACTTTACAATATTTGAAGAATTATCATAGGTTATTGAACTAATATTTCCCTTTATGTCTCTAATTATACCTACTTTTATTACTGCAGAATGAGAAATTCCAATTAAAACCAAAGAACATATTATAATCATTAAGAATGTTTTTTTCATTAATCATGTTATAGATAGAAAATTATAAATATCTTTCTGAGCAATCACATCAATTTCTCCAGAATAGTTCCCAGGCTTAAAATTTTTACTATGTAAAAAGATATCAATTGAGACTTTTTCTCCGGGTTTTAAAATAAAATTATTTTTACTAAAAACAACTAAAGATGATATATTTCCATAAGCCTTTAAAATTATTTTGATATTTTTTTCATCTGTATTAGCTAATTCAATATTTCTTTTTACAAAACTTCCATTACCAGGAATCATCCCAAAATTAAGATTCCAAGGATCCGTAACAAAACCCAAAACTGTTTCGTTTACATCTATTATTGTTATTTCCACACTAGAAGGATATCTTGCTATTTCATAATTAAATAATAAAGTAGAGTAGTTAACAACAGTTTTATTTGTTACAAACATTTTAGGTTCTGAAGGTCCTTGAAAACCATTGAAAATAAATAAAAAAACAATAATTAATACACAAATTACTAAAAATATTTTTTCTCCAGTTCTCATTGTATTCTCCTATAGATTATTACTGAAATAACAAAGATAATTACTATGATAATAACTAATAAAGATATAAATACTTCTTCTTCAGGTTTTGTAACTAAAGCTGTTGGAGGACTAGGTATTGTAATAAGAGAGCTTTTTTCTGCTGTACCAGTTTTATAATTTATAAAAGTGTAAACATTATAGTCTCCTAAAGAAATTTCTTCTCTTGACAAGAATCCTTTAAAAACTTTTATTCCTTTAGGTTCTATATACAAACTACCTAAAGAAATTTCTTTTATAAGTTCCCCATTTTTATCATAAAATTTTTGAGTTCCAGATGCAGAAATAGTAACAGTACCAGTATTCTGAAAATATGTGTTTATTTCTAATTTGTTGCCCATATAGTTTCCAGGTTCAACATCTAAAATTATTCCTCTTCTAATAACATTTCCAACAATATCTAGTAAAACTCTAACAGGAATTATTGCAACAACTCTGCTTCCAATTGGGCCGATTGTTCCTGAAGTCCTTAAAGGTGTTGGTTTTATATTTACTAAATGATATCCAGGTTCAGCATTTTTTGGAATTTCAATTAAAAAACTTATTTCTCTTTGCCCCTTTATTACTCCTGTTGTGTTGATAGGCTTAAGTTCTACTGGATTATTTATTATTTTTACCCAAGAAGTCACATCCTCTTCAGAAAGATTATTAATAATTTTATTTCCAATAATATCTAAATTAACTCTTTCAGGTTCCAGTTTTACTAATAAAGTTTCTTCAGATGGGCTTATTATATAAAAATTTACTAATTTTGTCAAACCCCTTTCTACTTTTCCTATATCTATTTTTCCAGGAGAAACACCAATATCTTGTGAGAGTGTTGTAACAGAAAAAATTGCAAAAAATATAATAAAATATATGCTTAAAGAACTAATTTTCATATTTTTTTATTATATCTACAAAAATATAATAATATTTATATAGCCAAAATAATGAAATATTATTACCTTTTTATAAGGGGTGATATAAAAATGGATCGAAAACTGTTAGTCTTTGGAGTTATATTTTTAGCGTTTTTAGTATTTTTTGCAGTAAGTACAATAATTACTCCAATACCAGTTCTTGCAGATGCCAATGATACAGTATTAATAGACGTTAATGTAACAGAGAAAGCTGTAATAACAGTTATACCAGCAACATTAAACTGGACAGGTGTTGAGACAGGAGAAGTGGGCGGTTATAAAAACCTAACTGTAAAGAATATAGGCTCTTTGAATGTGTCTCAGATTTTTGGATATCTAGATACATTAGAAACAGAACAATCTAATCCTTATGGTAGTGGTGACCCATTAGATTATTCAGCAGGTGGAGTCATAGCAATAAGAAATGAAAGCAACACACAATACTTTTTTGCAGGAAGAATAGAGTGGAACTGGACACAGGACATACCAAACCATAATTGGGCAGCTGTAACAAGTCCTGCAGCATGGGGTTATCATAGAAACACAAGCAATGAATATGTTTGGGTCTTAGGAAACGGAACCGCTGGTTTTTGTAATAATTCAGCTACAGATTTTGCTATAGAAGAAGATCAAGACGATGGTAGCCAGTCAGCAAGAACCCCAGTTACAACTTACATAGGCGCTCCAGACAATGCGGATGCAAACTGGACATACTTTAGTATTTCTGGAGGCTCAAATCATGACGGCTATTGTGTTGCAACATACTACGATTGCACAAAGATATACTTTTACAGATACGATAAAAGAACAGCACCATATAACTTCTCACAGTGTACTGGAGCTTCAGAATATCTCTATGAAGGCAATTTAACTTCAGGAAGTACAACTTTACTAAGAGTTGATGCTTGGGTCCCAGCTGGATATCCTGGTGGATACCTCAATACAACAACACTAACAATCTATGCGTCATCAAGTTAATAAACCTTTTATTTAAAAAAGATTTAGCTATTGCAAAAAAGAAAAGGGTAAAAAATTTCCAAATTAATTAGTTTTCGATTGTTATTACTAGCAGTTTTAGTATTAATTTCTTATATAACTATCTTTCAATTACCTTCTTTAATAACACCAGTTCTTGCAGATGCCAATGATACAGTATTAATAGACGTTAATGTAACAGAGAAAGCTG
>JABAOH010077231.1_pt1 | contig 21445 bp, 17 predicted proteins | sample 7062181 | NCBI WGS metagenome assembly JABAOH01 (sample SAMN14538630, study PRJNA623070) | marine sediment metagenome | biome: marine biome [ENVO:00000428]; feature: marine pelagic biome [ENVO:01000023]; material: deep marine sediment [ENVO:00002113]; isolation source: pool of 5 deep marine... | reverse complement strand
TTTTTGACCCCAAAACCTCCTTTATAAAAGGGTTTCAAATTATACATTTTGTACCCCATTTTGCTATAGATATTTTCCTATATATAGACATCGTGCACAGCAGACCAAAGGCGCTGGCGCGCCGTAAAGGGTAAAAGGGTAAAAGGGAAAAGGGAAAAGAATTAACGATTATCCTGGGAAAGGCGGAAGCCCATAACGTAGTAGCGTCCGTAGGGGTGGTAGTCGGAGCGATAGGCACAGCGGATGTAGGCTGCATCAACGAGCCAGCTGCCGCCCCGTATCACGCGACCGGTACCGCTTTCTGGTCCCTGGGGGTTTTTGCGAGGTGAATTTTTATAATAATCTTCGGCATACCAATCGTTACACCATTCCCAGACATTACCCGCCATATCCAGAAGTCCGTAGGGGGATGCCCCTTTAGGAAACGAGCCTACCGGAGCAGTGTAGGCATAACCATCATCAATGTTTTTATCTGCCCAATCAAACTTCTCTTTCAGCCAGGCTTGTTTATCAGCAAAGTTTACTTTGTCCCCACTAGGAGGACTATTCCCCCAGGGATACGTACGGCTGTCGGTTCCCCGTGCCGCTTTTTCCCACTGCGCCTCCGTTGGAAGTTTGAATTTTAGACCGATTTTCTCGGATAACCAGTCACAATAAGCAGCGGCATCATGCCAGGATACATAAATGACCGGACGTTTTTCTCTTCCCCAGCCTTCATCGCCCGGTTTCTCTTGATCGGTTTCCCCACAAAATTTATCATATTGATCAAATGTAACTGCATATTTTCCCATCCAGTAACCATCCAAGAAGACAGTATGGGGCGGTTTTTCATCATCATAATCATTTGAACCCATGGTAAACTCACCCGGGGGGATGTAGACCATAATAATGCCATCTCCATAATCCGCTTCCCAAAAGCCCTTTTTATTTTTATAAACTTTTTTGGCTTTTGATTTTACGGCTTCTACATCTTCAGGCATTTCCCCCGGTTTTTTTATTTTTTCTTTACCAGGTTCAGGTTGCTTTTTTACTATAATACCTTCTTTACCTTTTGTGGCTTTTTTCGGTTCTATTCCCAGGTACTGGCATACCACCGTTACCAACTGTTCGATGTGTTTATCCAGCGGCGGCGTATAGGCATCCAGCCATTGGCAGCGAACTTTCAGGATTCTCAATCCCCCCTGTGGAGAAACATCATCGATTCGAAAGGGAATAATCTTAATATTTTTATCCAGGGCCAGTTTGATCTCATCTTTAACCCATTGAGAATGGTTTGCATTTGCAGAAAAAACCAAAACCACTACTTCAGATTTTTCAACAGCATCGATGATTGAATCCAGCCAATCATCTCCCGGTAAAATATCACGGGGAGCAATCCAACAGCGAATTCCTTCTGATTCCAGCCTGGAGCAAATCATATCCGCAGCCTGACGCTCTTTTGATCCGGTAGAATCGCCTTTATCAGTAGCGTAGGAAATAAATACCTGGTGTTCCATGCCCCCTTCCTATTCAATCATTTGTGTTCAGCTTCGTCTTCCGGTTCATCGTAAGGCAATATGACTATTTCCACATATTTGCCGATGAACTCTTCAGGAACGTTTATGGTTATCGTTTCCGAATCCACCTTTCTTATTTCTCTTATTGCCTGCATATCATACTCCTAACATTTTTATTATAACATATTCTACACCATTCTCACCTATTTTTATAGATTTAATTCTTAAAAAAAATTTGCCCTTAAAAAAAATACCCCGGTGTCCACAATTCACCGTCAGATTCTTCTTTTTTTCCGTAAAGCCGCATGGGTAGGGGTGAACCTTGTGTTCACCCCAAAATGATTTTCAGATTTATTAAAATAACTAAAACGGGCGAATACAAGATTCGCCCCTACCTATCCTCTACCTATCTGCCTTTTGAGATAATTCATTAAAATTGCCGTTGAATTGTGTGGGTGCTCTATTGACTTTCTTTACTATTTCCTCTAATATACTCCTATTATGATTAAATCGATTTTATTGACAGTTTTTTTGATGAGTCTGGTTTTGTGTTTTTTTGATTCCTGTCAAGCCCATCGCTTAGAAAAAAAGTTAGACCCTGACAGCAGTGAATTCATATCCATCACAAAATACATCATGACATCTGAAGAGTACAAACAGTTTATCAACCTTCCTGCTTATGAGGAAAGAAGCAAGTTTATAGAAGATTTCTGGAAGCGAAGAGACCCGACCCCCGAAACCGAAGAAAATGAATTTAAAAACACCTATTTAGCCCGTATAGATGCAGCGAAAAGAATTTTTGGCAAAGGCCCGGCAGGAGACTTAGACGATAGAGGTATGATCTATGTTCTCTTTGGCCCACCCAGCGACGTGCTCCGGTCCAGGAGATTCATACGCGGAGGGTTCAGGATCCAGGAAATCTGGATTTATTCTGTTATTATGGAAAAATACCAGAATGTACAGGTTTATTTTGTCAACCGATTCGGTTCGGACACTGTTGTCGATGGATTCGGTTCAGGCAACTTCGAATTAGAAATGGGCGCCCCTGTATTCTCTTTAATTCAAGAAGCAAAAACCTACTATTTAGAACCAGCTTCAAAACGTAAACCGTTTAAATACGACATCCGCTTAAAAGAAGGTGACAAAAAAGGTGACAACGTTGAATTATTGATCCGCATCGAGGTCCCTTATGAAAACATCTGGTTTTCTAAAGTAGAAGACAAAATGGAAGCGACATTGTCTTTAAATTTGAAAATTCTCGATGATGCAAAGAATAAAATCTGGGAGCATGAACAGGATTATCCCCTTTCTATCGTTGAAAAAGAAGTAGAAGAATTCTTGAAGGTAAGCAAAAAATATGTCATTGAAATTCCTACCACCCTGTCTAAAGGGAAATATTCACTCCATGTCAATTTATCCAATAAAACCGGGGAAGAAGAAGAAAAAAAAGTAATGCCAATCAAAATATAAGTATAAAAAAGGAGACACGCCGGGAAAGGGCCGGAAAAGGAAAATAGAATCAAAGTTGGGTTATTGAAGTAAAAGATAAAATGCAAGGCGACGAAAGCGAAAGAGAGCGACTCTATACCGAGCAGGTCCGGCAACTTTATGTGCACGAACCTGTCGGTTTGATTGCCACCTTAGTGAATGCATCCATCCTAATTTTTATTCAATGGAGAGTCATCTCGCATTCCGTTTTATTGATGTGGTTTTCACTAATATTATTGATAACCTTGACCAGGGCTTTGCATTTCTACAGGTACCGGCGTGTTTCCTTAACTCCCGGTAACGCCCGCCGCTGGGGCAATTCGTTTATCATAGGCATAGGTATCTCCGGTATTGCCTGGGGGGCTGGCGGTATTTTCCTGTTTCCTGAGAACGTGATTGCCCACCAGATTTTCCCGGCATTCATCCTGGGTGGAATGGTTGCCGGTGCAACAGCAGCATTTTCAGCCCTGAAAATGGCTTTTTTTGCCTATACTCTCCCGGCATTAATCCCTATTATTATAAAATTCTTTACTATTGCCGATAATATCCATGCGGCCATGGGAATAATGACCCTGCTGTTTCTAATCTTGATGATTGTTACTGCTCTGCGCATTCACAAAATGGGGGGGACTTCCCTGATGCTTGGATTTGAAAACAAAAGCCTGGTTGACTATTTATCCAAGGCTAAACAAAAAGCCGAAACCATGAATAAAATACTTGAATCTGAAATATTAGAAAGAAAAAAAGCCGAAGAAGCATTAAAAAGACACCAGGACCACCTTGAAGCCATGGTAGAAGAACGTACCGGCGAATTGAGAAAAGCGAATATAGAACTTAATATCGAAATCACTGAGCGCAAACAGGTAGAGGAGGCGCTGCGGGAGTCAGAGGAAAAATACCGGCTTTTAGTCGATAATGCCAATGACGCTATTTTTATTGCCCAGGATGGCGTAATTAAGTTTCCAAATCCAACGATGTTGCAGATTTCAGGCTTTTCTGCCGATGAACTGGCAAAAATTCCCTTTGTCAATCTAATTCACCCCGGAGACAGGGATATGGTCCTGGACCGGCATACAAGAAGACTAAAAGGGGAAGACGTTTGTAATAATTATACCTTTAGAATTATAACTAAAGCGGGTAAAGAATTATATGTAAGCATCAATGTTGTGCTTATTAAATGGGAAAGGCGGCCGGCTTCTCTTAATTTTCTCAGGGACATCACAGAACAAAAAAAACTCGAAGAACAATTCCAGCTTGCCCAGAAGATGGAAAGTATAGGCACGTTAGCCGGGGGCGTTGCTCATGACTTTAATAATTTGCTTATGGGCATCCAGGGCAATCTATCACTGCTGCTGCTGGACCTTCCCCCCACTCACCCGAATTACCAGATGATTAAACGTACTGAAGAGTACGTAAAGAGCGGTGCAGAACTGACAAAACAGTTACTGGGTATTGCTAAAGGCGGTAAATATGAAGTCAAACCAACGGACTTGAATAAAATCATAAAACAAACCTCTGCTATGTTTGGTCGAACTAAGAAAGAGATAAAAATTCATCCTAAACTTCAAAAAAAGATTTGGCCCGTAGAGGTAGACCAGGGACAGATTGAACAGGTACTTCTCAATCTTTATATCAATGCCTGGCAGGCCATGCCCGGCGGCGGCACGTTATATCTTGAGACAGAAAATATCATTCTTGACCGGCACTTCGGGAAGTCGTATAATATCGAACCCGGTGATTATGTGAAGATATCTGTTACCGATACCGGGATCGGTATGGATGAGACGATCCAGCAACGGCTATTCGACCCGTTTTTTACCACTAAAGAGATGGGAAGAGGAACGGGTCTCGGTCTTGCCTCAGTCTATAGTATTATTAAAAGCCATAATGGTATCATAACTGTCCACAGCGAAAAAGGTAAGGGGGCTACGTTTACCATTTACCTGTCGGCTTCTAAAAAGAAAGTCCGGCCGGATAAACGCGGGTCTAAAAAACTGTTAACCGGCACAGGGACGATTCTTCTTGTAGATGATGAAGCTCACGTTGCCGATGTTGGTAAACAAATGCTTCAACGAATGGGATTTAAGGTTTTGGTGGCAAAAAGCGGGAAAGAAGCCATAAAAAAATTAAAAGAAAACAAAGACGAAATCGACTTAGTCATCCTGGACATTATCATGCCCGGGATGGCTGGTAAAGAAACATACGACATGTTAAAAGAAATTAACCCGGATATAAAAATTCTCCTATCAAGCGGATACAGCATGAACGGGGGGGAGCAAAAGATAATGGAAAAAGATTACGATGGTTTTATCCAAAAGCCTTTTGGCGTGAGTACCTTATCAATAAAGTTAGGTGAAATCCTGAAAAAGAAATAGGTAGAAAAACCGACTCCACGAATGGAAAATTATTTCACCTCGNNAGTTGATGAAATTCTAATATAATCAACAAGAAATGTCAAGGAAAAAATCAGAAAGCATTATCTCCCAATTTCACCCATCCGCTTTTTCTCTCAACTTCCAGGCTTTACTGTTACTTCACCTCGTTGTAGCAGCCCAGGAGTTTATACATGACGGCTTTTTTCTCAACCGCTTCCAGTGTTTTATTAATTCTTTCATCGCGGTCTGAACCGTTAAAATCCACCAGGAATACGTAACGGCCTTTTTCCACCTGGGAAGGACGCGACTCGATGCGGTTGAGGTTAATTTTTGCATCGCTAAATATCTTTAATATGGCATAGAGCTCACCAAATTGGTCCCGGGAGGTGAATGCCACTGAGCATTTAGAGCCTTCCTCTTTGATTTTTTCTTTTGAAAGCAGCACAAATCGTTCAAAATTGGAAGTGTCGTCTTCAATATTTTCTTTGATGACCACAAGATTGTGGAGTGCTGCACAGAGGGGGCTGGCAATGGCCGCAGAAGCACGGGGTTGGGTTTCGGCAATCATCCGGGCAGCACCGGCAGCATTGTAATAGGGGCGGGCTTCCAGGTAATTCCGGGAAATAAAACCACTGCATTGGGCCAGTACCTGGGGATGAGAATAAACCACTTTAATTCCCCGGTAATCGGTTTCCGGTAATGTCAAAAGCGCATAATCAAGCGGCTGCTTGATCTCGCCGCATATGGAAAGTTCATGCTCGATCAATAAGTCATTCACTTCAGATACACCCCCCTCCACAGAATTCTCTACCGGTAACATCCCCAGGTCAAAATAGTTTTTTATAATTCCTTCCACTACATCGCTAAATTGAAGACAGGGAATCGGCACAAAGTTTGATGCATACCTGGTGATGGCCAATTCACCGTTGGACCCGTGCTCACCCTGGAATCCCACCAGTTTCCGGTCTTCCATTTGTATACCCCTGCATTCCGAGATAATTTGCTCGAAAAGGTCTTTTGAAAATTTCTTGTCTACCAATTGCAGGGGAATTTTTTGTACATTATCGATCACTTCCTTTTCCCTTTCTTTATCTACTACTTGCGGCTTAAACTTTTTGGCCCGCAACGCCATTTCCAACCGTTTATTTAACAGTTTGACAATTTCATAATCGATGCGGTTGATCTCTTCTCGAAGTTCCTTTAAATCCATATGATTACCTCCATTTCAAAATCTGAAAAATACACAAAAAAAATGTGAAGATAAAATTATATGCCATCCCCCCCTTTTTTGTCAAAGCCCCACGGCGCCTTCGGCGACCAGGGGGCTCTTTTTGTAAAAACCGCCCCCTGGACCCCCGCAAAAACTTTTCATATGCGTACAGTCATCGTGCCGCGCTTCTTAGCATCCAGTCCCATTGGTATCATTCTCTTTCTTCTCTTCCTACTCTACCTTGACAAGGTAGTTACTTTTGGTGTATAACTAACTTCATGAAAATGTTCCCAGGAGTTCTTTTTAACGAGGTAGAACCATGAAAGGTTTGAAATTAGGTGCCAGGAGTGTTAAAGACTGGAAACCAACAGTGGTTACTGTCGGTGATGTGAGAATTGGAATCGACTTTGCCCTGATTGCCGGTCCTTGCAGTGTGGAAAATGAAAAACAGACCATTATTACAGCTCAAAAGGTCAAAGAAGCAGGCGCTAATATGCTGAGGGGCGGTGCATTTAAGCCCAGGTCGTCTCCCTATTCGTTCCAGGGATTGGGGCTGGAAGGTCTGAAAATCTTGGGAAAAGCCAAAAAGGAAACCGGTCTTCCTATTGTATCTGAAGTCATTGATCCCAGGGATGTATCCTGGGTCAGCGAATATGTTGATATACTCCAGATCGGTGCCCGTAATATGCAGAATTTTTCCCTGCTTCGGGAAGTGGGCCGGGTAGAAAAACCAGTATTGCTGAAACGGGGCATGCATTCCACCCTGAGTGAATGGCTCAATTGTGCCGAATATATCCTGGCTGAAGGTAATCCCAATGTCATTCTCTGCGAACGGGGCATTCGCACCTTTGAAACCTATACCCGCAATACATTAGACTTAAGTATGGTCCCTGCGGTAAAAGAAGAAACTCATCTTCCGGTTATTGTGGACCCCTCCCACGGGACCGGCAAGTTAGAGTTGATTGAATCTATGTGCCTGGCTGCTGTAGCTGCGGGTGCTGATGGACTGATGGTGGAAGTCCATTACAACCCTGCCGAAGCACTAAGCGATAAAGACCAGTCCATGGACCCACCCATGTTTGCACGGGCAGCCAAAAAAATCAAAGAATTAAGAGCGTTTATGGGAGAATTGAATAAAAGATACCCGCAGGAACAAACCAACGAGAAAAAAAAGAAACAAGCCAGCGACAAAAAAGCGGAGAAAAAGACTTGAAAATCATCAATATACAGGGTCAATCAGGGAATTCCCAAATACTCATCAACGAATCGCTGGAAAACCTCACCAAGTACGTACCGCCCCGTCGCCCTGTTATTGTGACTGACCATAATGTCAACCGCTGTTACCGTTCCTACTTCCCGGGTTGGGACATAATTGAGATCGGTACAGGTGAGGAGATCAAAACCTTAAAAACAGTTGAAGGGATTTACCAACAACTGGTAGACCTGGAAATCGACCGGTCTTGTTTTATTGTTGGAATTGGCGGCGGTATTGTTTGCGATATTACCGGTTTTGCGGCGTCCACTTACATGAGGGGACTGCCCTTTGGGTTTGTTTCTTCCACGCTGTTGTCACAGGTAGATGCCAGTGTGGGAGGAAAAAACGGTGTCAACTTCCACGGTTACAAGAATATGGTGGGTGTCTTTAATCAACCGTGTTTTGTGATCTGTGACACAGAAATGCTGAAGACGCTGCCTCGAAACGAGCTTATATGCGGATTCGCGGAAGTGGTCAAACACGCTGCCATTGGTAACCGGGAGCTTTTTACTTTCCTGGAACAGCGGTACACCGACGCTCTGAACCTGGATCAACCGGTAATGGAGCGGTTGGTTTATGATTCTATTCTTGTCAAATCCTCCATCGTGGAACAGGATGAACGGGAAAAAGGGGAACGCCGCAAACTGAATTTTGGACATACCCTGGCGCATGCCCTGGAAAAAACCACTGACATCTCCCACGGCGAGGCAGTGAGTATTGGCATGGTTTTTGCCGCTAATTTATCGGTCCTTCGTCATCTTCTCTCTAAAGAAGAAGCGAATAGACTCCGGCTGCTTTTAAAGCAATTGCAGCTGCCCACGGAAATCGAAACCAATATCAGCAAAGAAAAGGTAAAAGATGCCATCAGGAAAGACAAAAAACGCGAAGGTCAGGGAATCCATTTGGCACTGCTGAAAGCCATTGGAGAGGTAATAGTGGAAGAGATACCCCTTGAAGAACTGGAGGCATTGATCGATGATATGTATATGCATTGGTGAACCTACAGTTAAGCATTGCAAAAAAATCTTGTTGGACCCGGATGTTGAAATGGCAGAAATTCGGCTGGATGGTGCGTATCTCTCTGCGAATGAGATTCAAACCATTTTTTCTTTGCATCCCCGGCTGATTGCCACCTGCAGGCCGGGAAACCATACCGGGAAGGAACGGAAAAAAGTATTGGTGACTGCTATTATTGCCGGCGCAGCTTTTGTAGACATAGAGATCGAAGCAGACCCTGCCTTTAAAGAGGAACTGATTCAAATCGCCCATGTCCAGGGATGCCAGGTAATCCTTTCTTATCATAATTTTGAAACCACCCCGCCCCGGGGCGATCTGGAAACAATTGTTAACCAATGTATTTCAGATGGTGCCGATATTGTCAAGGTGGCCTGCCAGGTGCATTCTGTTTCCCATTGCCTTCGTCTTCTTTCTCTTTACGATTTTCATCACCCTGAGGTTAAAATAGACAAAGAAACCGGCAGTGAAAAAACCGGTGATTCCTGTCAAATCATTGCCATTGGTATGGGTGAAAAAGGAAAAATCACCCGTGTGGCTGCGCCTTTCCTGGGTGCACCCTTTACCTACGCCTCAATCGTAACCGGCCTGGAGACTGCACCGGGACAGGTAGATGCCGATACCCTGGGTAAGATTTACCGCCTGTTAAGTTCGAAATAGATAGATAGGCAGTAGGGGCACAGCATGCTGTGCCCTCTGGTTTATTAAACCACGAAGCCACGAAGGACACGAAGAAACACAAAGAAAGAAGAGAAGAAGTGAGGAAATGATACCAATGGGAAATACCGTTGAGAAGCATGACACAATGACTGTCCGCATATCAAAAGTTTTTGCGGGGGGTCCAGGGGGGCAGTTTTCTCGAAAAGAGCCCCCCTGGCATAATGAAAAAATATTTGCCGTTACTGGCAATCCTGTGCTGCATAGTAAGAGTCCTTTGATGTTCAACGGGATTTTTGAGCGTCAGTCCATACCTGCTGTATACGCTCGCCTGGCCGCATCCACGGCCGAGGAAGCTATTTTTCTCTTCAAACAATTAAGACTTAGCGGTATGAATGTGACTGCGCCTTTTAAACAGGATATCATCCAGTACCTGGATATTGTTGAACCGGCTGCTGTGCGAATTGGCGGGGTCAATACCGTGGTCCGGGAGAAGGAACGCTTAAAAGGGTACAATACCGATTACATCGGTGTGGTGGAGTCTTTGAAAAAGAATAACATCCCGATTCGCGATCGCAAGTGCGTAATACTGGGTGCTGGCGGTGCGGGTCGTGCGGCTGCTTACGGGCTGGTGAAAGAAAAAGCCAACGTGATTATAGTGAACCGGACCTTTTCAACAGCCCGGGTGGTGGCGCGAAGCTTTGGGGGCAAAAGATGCAGAGCGGAAAGGATCGAACGTCTGGAGGAGGTGTTAAAATCCTCGGACATCCTGGTATCTACTCTTGCTGCTGATATCGATATTGTCCCGGCAACCTGGTTGAGAAAAGACCTGGTGGTAATGGATGCTAACTACAAAAAATCCTTTCTTTCTGAAAAAGCCCAAAACCGCGGATGCCAGGTCATAAAAGGAGAAGCATGGTTGTTGAACCAGGCAGTACCTGCTTTCCAATATTTCCTGGGAGCAACTGCAAACGAAACTGTTGTAGAAATCATGAGGAAAGCACTCTTATCATCTCCACCGGGAAAACCCAAAAACATTGCACTGGTAGGTTTTATGGGCAGCGGTAAAAGCGCGGCCGGGAAGATACTGGCATCCCAAATGGGATTTAGTTTTAAAGATCTGGATGAACTCATCGAAGCCAAAGAGGGACGAAGCATACCCGATATTTTTAAAACTGATGGTGAAGATTATTTCAGGAAAATCGAAAAAACACTATTAAAAACAGAACTGGAAAGTCATTTCGGCGTGGTCTATGCTTGCGGCGGTGGTGTGGTTATTGATAAACAAAACCGGGAGATTTTAAAGCAAAACGCCCTGGTAATCTGGCTTTATTCTACTATTGATACCGCACTTAAGCGTATTCTACCGGGCACACGGCCGCTCCTGGACAGCGATGATCCGAAAAAAAAGGCACAGGAGATATTAAATAAGCGAATGGCTGCTTATGCAGCTGCTGCGGACTTAATTGTGAGCAGTGAAAAAACCGCTGACAAAGTTGCGGAGAAAATCCATGAAGAAATCCGTCGGACCTTCTATGATTAAAGGAACCATCAAAGCTCCTGCATCCAAGAGCATGATGCAGCGTGCTATTGCTGCAGCCCTGCTGGCAGAAACGCCCACCAGGCTTCTTAATCCCACTTACAGCGATGATTCCAGGGCAGCGTTGTCAGTGATCCGGCGTTTAGGAGCAACGGTAGAGGCAAAAGAACATGAAATCCGGGTCCACTGTCAGGGCGGTATGAAACCCACAGGAGAAATCCTTCACTGTGGGGAATCCGGTCTGGGTATTCGCATGTTTTCTTCTATTGCTGCGCTGTGCCGTGAAGAATTAACCCTGACTGGGAAAGGGTCTTTGTTGAAGCGGCCGGTTTCCATGATTGAGCAGCCATTAAACGAACTGGGTGTTGAAGTGACCACCAGCAGCGGCTGTCCTCCCCTTACGGTTAAAGGGCCATTAAAAGGGGGCACGGCCCATGTGGACGGCTCAGTCAGTTCCCAGGTTCTTACCGGTCTTCTCATGGCTTTACCCAGGGCGCCGGGAGATTCTCGACTCTATGTAAAAAATCTTAAAAGCACTCCTTACATCGATATGACCATTGCTTTAATGAAAGCTTTCGGTGTTGAGGTGCAGCACACCAATTACGAAACATTTTTTATAAGAGGCAGGCAGACCTACAGTATTGAAGAATACGAAGTGGAAGGGGACTGGAGTGGTGCCTCTTTTCTCCTGGTGGCCGGGGCTGTAGGTGGGTCTGTCACCGTGACCAACCTGGATATTAATTCTCGGCAGGCTGATCGAAGGATTATTGATGCACTAAAAGTGGTGGGCGCCGGGATTAAAATGACTGGAAACGCTGTAGAAGTGGTAAAAAGTGAACTTCGTGCCTTTCAATTTGATGCCACTCACTGCCCGGACTTGTTTCCACCCCTGGTGGTGTTGGCCTGTAATTGTAAAGGCACGTCTCTTATCCGGGGAGTGGAGCGGTTAATCCATAAAGAGAGCAACCGGGCAACGGCCCTACAGAAAGAATTCACTGCCCTGGGCGGTGTGATTCGTATCAGCGGTAATCAAATGGAAATCGACGAGAAAAAGCTTAAAGGTGGTACCATTGATTCTCACAACGACCACCGTATTGCCATGGCTGGTGCTTTGGCTGCTATTAATGCCGAATCAGAGGTCATCATCCGGGATTATGAATGCGTGGCCAAATCATACCCGGATTTTTTTGAAGACTTCAGGGCCATCGGAGGAGAAGTAAATGAACTCTGATTTTAGCCACGAATTTACACGAAGAAACACGAAGATAAGAAGATGAGAAGAGAAGAAAAGATGAAAATTACAAATCCCAAATCACAAATTACAAACAAATTCCAAATTACAATGACCAAAATCACAAAAATTAATAAGAAGCGAATTACAGCGATCATAATGGGGCACGATGTTTGGAGCGCAGTAACACAGGCTGACCATGTATGAAAAGTTTTTGCGGGGTCCAGGGGCGGTTTTTACTAAAAAGAGCCCCTGGTCGGAGGCAAGAAAATGAACAATTTTGGACGATTGTTTAGAATCAATATTTATGGAGAATCTCACGGTCAGGAAGTGGGAATTTTGATCGATGGTTGTCCGGCCGGGTTGGTGCTGGAAGAAGCGGATTTTGAAAAAGACCTGCTGCGCAGGAAGAGCGGTGCCAAAGGTACCACACCCCGGCTGGAACAGGATAAACCCGTAATCAAAAGCGGTGTATTTAACGGCAAAACCACGGGTGCACCCATGTTGATTGTTTTTGAAAACACCAATGTCAGGAGCAAAGATTACGAAGCAATAAAAGACACCCCTCGTCCGGGTCACGCGGATTTTACTGCTTTGAAAAAATTCGGGGGATTCAACGATTACAGGGGGGGTGGTCACTTTTCCGGCCGGCTGACCCTGGGGTTGGTCACTGCCGGGGTGGTAGCCAAAAAACTCATTCATCCTGTTACGGTTACGGCCAAGCTGATAGAGGCAGGTGGTGATACGGATATTCAACGGGCCGTTGACAAAGCTGTGGAAATGAAAGATTCTATCGGCGGTATTATTGAGTGTACAGCCCTTGATGTGCCTCCAGGCCTGGGTGAGCCTTTCTTTGACTCGGCAGAATCGGTAATGAGTCACATGATGTTTTCCATACCAGCCATTAAAGGAATCGAATTTGGTGCCGGGTTTAAAGCTGCCCGCATGACCGGATCAGAGCACAATGATCTTATCATTGACATCAATGGTAAAACCGAAACCAACCATGCCGGGGGCATTAATGGTGGAATTACTAATGGCAATCCGTTGGTTTTCCGGGTGGTGGTAAAGCCAACCTCCAGTATATCGCTTCCCCAGGATACGGTTAATATGAAAACAGGTAAACGAGTCAACCTTGTGATTGAAGGTCGTCATGATGTGTGTATTGCGCTGCGGGTGCCTGTGGTGGTAGAAAATGCCGCGGCTATTGTATTGGCAGATTTGATGCTTTTAGAGCAGAAGATACCACGAGTAGTGGAGTAGAGCCGCGGACTTACAAGGATAATTTTTTTATAAACCACGAAGGCACGAAGAGAAGAAGACAAGAAGTTGAGAAGTTGAGAAGGTAAGAAAGCAGCAAAATGTAAGCAATGGGGCAAAATGTAAAGAAGCGGGGTACAATGACTGTCCGCATATGAAAAGTTTTTGGGGGTCCAGGGACACTTACAGTGCGGTATTAAGGAATATCCATGGAGACGATACATCGTTTGAAGTGTTGTACGCAGTCCTTGCACTGCAAATGCTCCCCCACGCAGTGGGGTTTTACAAAAAGGTCCTTGGTCGCCGAAGGCTCTTTATATAATAAAGAAGAGGATGAACTTGATCGGGTTTGAAAACATGCTTTTTATATAATTTATCATTCTCAGCCGCTTCTTTAGCATGATCAAGGGCATGCTTCAACACCCGGGTCAAGCGTTCGGCATGGCTGACATAATAAACAGCATCCACTCCCCAATCCCCAGGGTTTCCTTTATTGCAGTCAAACGCATCCAAATGACAGTAGTGATCCCAACGGTCATATTGAATCACAGGAATACGATTCAGGATGGCCTCTTCAATAGTCGTTGAACCGTAACTCACCAGGACATCCGAAGCGGACAACACCTGGTCAAATGGCTCCCGGTGTAACACCAACAACCGGTCCGAATCCGGAAGAAACGATCGCATATCTGCTTCTGAAAACTCGGAAGAGGGATGCAATTTGAGAACCAGGTAGACGTTTTCCATTTGATTAACAGCATTGACAAGATCGATCATGTCCTGGAGATACTCATCCTCGGTTTCATAGACCAGGAAACGAACACTGGACCGTTTACGCTGCGCCACAGCATATACAACAACAGATGCATCTTTGGGAATCCCCAGGTTGGAGCGCAGCAGGTCCCCTGATAACGGATTGGTGCGGGCAAAAAGCACTGGACCGGTATTTAACGTTCGTTCCTGCTGACCGAAATAAGCCGCATGCTGCTCTGCCCAGGGAGTTTGCGCTGCAGTATATTGGTAGTGCGGGGCCAGCATCAGGTTCCGGGTTAACCGCCGCTGTTCAATTTCTTCTAATCGGTTCCGGGGAGGAAGATGACTGCCGTGAGTGATCAGCACGGTGGGGATGGACATTTTTTCACATTCTTCGCCAACTGCGCTGAATATCCCGGAACTAAAAGGCGATATTACAATATCCGGTTTTATTTTCTTCAACAGAGACCGCACCCCTGCCTGGAGGCGAAGCATTTCTCCCAGGTGATACCGAATACCGCTGCGCAATTGCCAGACAATATAAGGAGCCAGGTCCAGGCTTTTGTACTCAAACCGGGGACGCCACTCTCCTTCAATCTTTGCCAATAATTTCTCCAGACTTTGATCCAATTCGCTGATCTTTTGTATTACTTCCCGGCCATCATATTTAAATGCAGACACCGGGACTCGAATCGCTGCTCCCTGGAATAATTGATAAATCAACTTCAACAAACGGCGAATTGGTGGGGATTTCACTTCCGTATCAAGGGAGAGATAAAAAATTTCATCCCCCATTTGTTTCATGGCACTGCCCATCCCGTAACCATCCGCAGTAATGCAAACAAACGGTCCATGTTTCCGCTTCTTTTTGGTTTTGATAAGACCCGCCAGGACACGGGCAAAGACCCTGAGAAAAATGGAAGGAGACGAAAAAGAAAAAGCAGAAAAGGTTAATTCCTGCTCTGCTTCCCGGTTATGGTTATTAAAGCATTGGTATTTTATTCCCTTTTTTGACGCTAAATCCTGAATCATAAAACCCAGCGGCCGGTGCTGCGGGGTGAGTTTCAAATTGGTTTCATTGACCGGGACCCGGCCTTGCGGCCCCATAAGTACTCCCGGTTGAAGTGTTTCCCATGCCTGGACAATAATCTCCGACACCCATAACAGGTAGTTAATAACCGGCCGGATACAAAAACAGGTTTCTCCAAGCAAAAGTTCATCCATTCCTGTAAAGGATTCCAGGAGAGTGATCCATTTCTCCGACTGCTCCATTGCCCTGGCATGAGCATGTTTGTCAAAATAAGCAAGGGTATTTTGATAAGGGATGTTGTTGTTTTTAAGAATCAATTGCGCTGGCAAAGATAACGGGATGATGCAAGTGGAACCGGAGGCGATTTTATCTTCCTGACAGACGCTGAGGTAAGCTTCTGCCTCATCTTCAAACTCCAAAAATACCAATTGTTTAATCATAGAAATTGCCTTAAACAAACCGCCCGAAGGGCTATAAAAAGTTTTTCGGGGGGTCCAGGGGGGCGGTTTTTCAAAAAAGCCCCCCTGGTCGCCGAAGGCACCGCTTTGCTTCTTACTGCCATAAGGCATTACCTATTATTGAACCGGTCTCGAATCAACTTTACTACCTCATGGTCCTGGGGGGAACGGACTTCCATGGCGGCGAAAGGTTCGTGGATTCTCACCAAACCTACTTTATCGCCTATTAAACGGCCCTGGCGCAGGATTCCCGGTAAAGTGACACAGCCAATGCCTTTAAGCCCTACCAAAATAGGATCGCGAAATTGACGCGGCGAATCGCCACCATCGATACGGCGGTGGTCTTCTCCATCCTGCAGCCAACAGTAATTGAATTCCGCACGAACCGGGATCACTGAATCATAACCACCTCTCAACATTTCAACCACCAGGTCATCGATTAAACCTTCCGGTCGAAACGGATACGTAGGCTCCATGCATACAATCACATCCGCAAACCAGCCACCTGATTCCAAACGCTTCAAACAATATGCATAAACAGAATTGAGGTCTACATCCTCCGCGGAATATTCAGGGGGACGTAAAAAAGGAACTTCTGCACCCTGAGATTCCGCGTAACCGGCCACTTCGGAATTGTCGGTCAAAACCAGGACTTCTTTAATAAAACGAGAATTCTTTGCCGCTGCCAGGGTATGGTGGAACACCGGCTTACCCTCCACCACCGGGCTCTCTCCTCGAACCGGCACAAATGCGGCAATCTTCAGCTTCTGGGGATTAAGCTGACCGAATTCATACTTTTCATCGTTGGCATACATGTGCTCCAACACTTGAACCGTAGTTTCCAATCGATCTTCCCGGTTCCCATGATGAATGCCGTGATGATGATACACAGACGCTTCAGGTTCATAGAGGATATAGTATCCTTGAGCCAGGACAGTCTCGGCCCACAGCCGGTCCTCGATATTGGTAACGGTTTCATCAAAAGGATACTTTTCCCATACATCCCGACGGACAGCGCTGTTGGCATTATGAAAAAACGGGTCCTTCCGCTGAACCCGGCGGTCCAAACCAAAAGAAATAGTTAAATCCCGTTTATCCTGGGGAGAACTAAAGGCCATAGGCTGCTGACGTCCATATATACCAGCAACCTTATCATCTTCTTCAAAACCCTGGATCAAGGATTTTAACCAATCAGGACCAGTAGGAATGCAGTGAGCAGATAAAAATACCAAATACTTGCCTTTAGACTCTCGAACTCCCAGGTTCATAGCGCTGCCCGGGGTATAGTCAGTAATGTTAATAACCTTGACAGGAAACTGTTCGGCCTGCCGAACCGTGTCATCCGTACTCCGGTTATCCACCAGGATGATCTCATAGTCTTTGTAGGATTGCTCACTCACTGCCCGCAGACAATGGGTAATCCAGCGCTCTTCATTCCTGGACCGAATAATAATCGAAACCGAAACAGTAGAATCAGGCATGGTTAATTTACCTCTCTACAGGTTGTATATTAATATCGAAACGATTCGAATAATCTTGAAACTTTTCCCAGAGGGACCGGGAAACCGGGATACCGGTGCGGGATCGTTCAGCAGCCGCTTGTTTCTCCGGGTCGCCCGGCACCATCACCGGTTGCTCCGGCTCAGCAGCAGGCTCATTTCGCACCTCTGTCATCAGTTGTTGCAAACGGGATTTGAATTCTTTTTCATTCACAAAACAATCGATACGCATCGCCATAAAGAAATGCCCCAACAAGCGTTTTTGCTCGATCGGGTCTGCATACATCCGGCAGATATGCCGGCCAAAAGGCATACCCGTAAGTAATGCGCACAGGATTTCAATCATCATTGCCATGCCATAGCCCTTGTATTCACCAATGGGCTGCAGAGAGCTTACCAGGTTAGGGTCAGTGGTTTCCTGACCCTGTTCATCCACACCCCAGCCCATAGGAACAGATTCACCCGTCTCCCGCCGCTGAAGAACTTTATTCCAGGTTACACGACTGGTTGCCATATCCAGGCAAAAGGGTTCTTCGTCTTCGCAAGGCACAGCCATACAAATAGGATTGGTACCAAAATAAGGCCGTGTACCGCCAAAGCTGTGCATCAAAGAATCCGCATGAGTAAAGGAAAATCCCATCAATCCTTGCTGTGCCGCCTGTAGTGCATAATAAGCCGCCGCACCAAAATGGCTGGAATTGTACACAGCCACAATACCGGCACCAGCTTCTTTAGCCAATTGAACCGCTCGTTTCATTCCCTCACTCCCAGCCGCATGACCAAAGGTATGGTCACCATCCAACCGCCCCGTAGCAGCCGCGGTCTTTTCAAAACCATACGCAGGGTCAGGATTTAACCGCCCCGCTTTCAACGCTTCAAGGTAATGGGGAAACAAACGAATACCATGCGAATCCACCCCCCTCAACGACGTCTGCACTAACCCCTCTGCCACACAGTGCGCTACATCCGCACGCACCCCATGCGCCTCAAGAACCGCCAATGCAAAACGCTCCAGCTCATCAGGGTAGATGTAAATATTTTTCATTATGCCTCCGGCGGCCAAGACCCTTTTTGTAAAAAGGGTCCTGGACCCCCAAAAACTTTTCATACATGGTCAAACATCGTACTTTGCTTCCCTGTATCGTGCCCCATTGATGTCATTAAACTTTGCTCCGAGGTTACCTTCTTCTTACTTCCTACTTAGATCGACATCAATCCACTGACTGTTTTGTGCTAAACTGATATTCACCGCTTCCAAAACAGCAGTGGACGGCAGCGCCTGTTGGAAAGAAGGACGAAGGGTCTCCAGTTCTTCGAGGCTGATATTGCCTGCCTCCAGGTTCTCCACATCCGTCAAAAATTGCCGAATCGAATGGGGACCATACCCATGAACGTTAAGGTTATTTTCATTATCCCTGTACAGTTGGGTAAAATAAGGATTAATATCTTCAATACCTCCTTCTTCGGTTACCATTTGTACCCCGCGGTTCTTCTGGTCACTCTGGTAACGGCCTTTAGTTCCTACAACCATGATCTTCTGATCTGACATGGCAGAAGTGGTATCAGGATCAATCCAATTGGTTAAAATCGTAGAAACAAATCGCTTTTGTGTGGATTCCATTTGCCATTCCACCACTGCCTGGATGGCATCGTATGACCCCGGTGAAAGTTCGGAATGGGCCTGCCCAATTGCCATAACACGCAGTGGTCTCGCCCCGGTGACAAAATAAACCATATCTGCATAATGCACGCCCAGGTACTGAAAAATATTGGTACGAGCAACCCACGACTCAAAGATTTGCCGAACCCTGCGTCGCTGACTGAATTCTACAACCACATAACAGATGTCACCCAACAAACCATCCTCTACCTTTTGCCGCAGCATCAGGTTAGCGGCATCAAAACGTTTATGAAATTCCACAGCCCCATATAATTGATAATCTTTTAATAATCGGATCAACTGTTTTACTTCTTTGACCGTAGGAGCCAGGGGTTTCACTACCAGGGGATGAATCCCGGCCCGGATCACATGTTCAGTAATAGATGCATGCAGGTGATCCGGTACGGAAATAATCGCTGCAGCCGGTCGGGGAATCACTTCCAGGGCTTTTTTGTATGCTTCTTCATCACGGGCCTCGTTGCCAGGATAAGGATAGACATGAATACGCCCCTTCGTGTTCATCCGGTTGTTTAGTTGGTCTAACTTCTCCAGCAAAAGTGTAATACTTTTGGGCCGAGTCGCAGCAATGTGGATTTCCCCTACTTTTCCCTGGTGCTGTTCCTGAACCAGGGTGGGAAGAATGGTACCAAAACCCTCCGTGCCGCTGCCGCACACGTACATCCCCGCACCCACCACCAGGATATTCAATGGATTTGATGTCATCGGGGTGCTCCTCTAACCTTCCACATCAGGTACAGTAGACACGGGATAGTATTCCAATGATTTGTCGGCTTTGGCTTTCATCCCATCTAAAATATATTCACATAACCGGATGTCCTCTTCATATTTAATAATGATCGAAGACAACCATGACACCGGGTAAAAACCCATCTTGCCAAACAGCAGTGCATACCCTTTTTGGTTATAAGTTTCAACAAACGTTTCGGTTCGCCACATCATGATGGAATAAACAAATCGTTCTACAGGATCCAGGTCCTGGGTTTTGGCAAACTTTTCTCCCGAAGAATAATTTAAAGGTTCTCCGCGAAAATTGCAGTGCACCTGTTCTTTTCGCACTGTAATTAAACTATCCAGTTTCTCGTCGATAAAATAGCGCACCACAGCAGCGATTTCTTCTGCTGGCTGCAAGGGAGAAATAGGGTTCACCCAGGCCACATAGTCCCCGGAATGCTTTTGCATAAAGTCATAAATCACGTCATCGGAGCGGGTAGAGGAACTGGCAAGAGAAGAGGCACGGTGATAAAATTCCACACCATATTGGTTGGCGATCTCATTAAAAATAGGATGGTCTGCATTCACCACCACGCGATCAAACACACCCGATTCTTTGGCCTTGCGGATGATATGGCCGATCATGGGTTCATCCTTCAGCATCACCAGGTTTTTCATGCGCAGACGTTCACTGCCGATACGAGCTGGAATCATGGCAATGACTACGCCATTGGATGTAAATTTGTCAGTCATTTTTGTTTTTAGTCACCAATGCATTTTAAAAATCCATAGGGATTGGCCGTTAAAATCCATTTTTCACGACTGCGGTCGATCTCAAAACGCTTATTTTCTTTCATAAACTCAAATACCGCCTGCAATGGTTTATCCATATGAGGACGAATAAACGTCTGAAAAGGAAAATCAGAATATCTAAAACCGCGAAGGCCTTCAATGGTATCTTCTACAATCAAGTAACTGCCGGGACTCACCAGATCCTGGTAATTACGAAGATCGGTCAATACAGCGCGGTAAGAATGGTCGGCATCATGGATGACCAATACCTTTTTGCCTTTACAATATTCGTGAACTTTTTTTATGATCTCCGGGTCGCTGGAGTCGCCGGTGATCAGGTCGATGCGTTCATGTTTGGGAGTAAACCGGCTGTGATCGATATCCAACCCTAAAACCCGGCCGTGACCCATTGTCTCCAGTAAAACCGCCAGGTAAAGTGTACTGCCACCGTTTTTATTGCCAATCTCCAGTACCACATCCGGTTTGACCTCATAAACAATCTCCTGGTAAACCCAGGCATCCATGGGGTTTTTCAATGCACGATGTCCCAGGAAATGGGTATCGATACCCACTACATCGTATTGGTGATAACTTATCCAACTAATCAAGGGTTTACGACCCAGCTTATCGATGCCTTTGTTTTTTTTAATGAATGGTTGAAAGTGGCCGGTATATCGGAAGGCAAGAAAAGGTCCTACCACGCGTTTTAAAATTTTTCGAATCAATCGCACCATTATTTAATTTCCTCTCAGATATATAACAGGTCTTTTTCCTTCGAGCTTATAATAATATCGAGGCTCTATAATACCATTAATACCACGAAAAATCAACTTAGTTAACAATGGCGCCCTGCGGGCAAAATTTTAAACGCCTGACGGCGAATTAGTGAACCACGAAGACACGAAGGAACACGAAGAGAGAAGAGAAAAAAGGTGGATAAAGTACCTGGCACCTTCGATTATATCGATATTCTTGAGAGCGGCAGCATGACGTTT
>JABAOH010044581.1_pt1 | contig 21445 bp, 21 predicted proteins | sample 7062181 | NCBI WGS metagenome assembly JABAOH01 (sample SAMN14538630, study PRJNA623070) | marine sediment metagenome | biome: marine biome [ENVO:00000428]; feature: marine pelagic biome [ENVO:01000023]; material: deep marine sediment [ENVO:00002113]; isolation source: pool of 5 deep marine... | reverse complement strand
GGAAGTTCTCTCTGAGGCTCTGTGTGCTCTGTGAGAAATTTTGGAGACCCTCACTGTGCTTGGATATTTCTGACGGAAAAATCCTAATTCGCGCTCAGAGCTTCCTTTCACATTTTCTGGTGAAATGTTCTCATGAAACCTTCAAGGGCGCACACCCCATATAGAAGAATCGAATAAAGAAGGCAGGCCAAAAGGCCTGCCTGCACATCACAGAATTTCTTCCATACGATACTGCCCTATTTGAGAATCTTTGCTTCAAGCAGTTTGTCGACTAAATCGGAGACGATCTCTGGAATCTCTCCCTGAAGGATTTCTCCTCCACGCCGCTGCTCCGGTCTAAACACTCGCGCCACATAGGTGGGAGAGCCTCCAAGCCCCAGCTTATTCTGATCAACGCTCAGATCCGCAGCCGTCCATGTAGGAATGTCAACCTTGGCCGCCTTCCTTATTCCCAAAAGAGACGGAAGCCTGGGGTCATTTATATCCTTTACGACGGTCATCACCGCAGGGAGCGAGGACTTCACTACTTCTATTCCACCCTCCAGCATTCTCTCAACGACTATCCCCCCCTTTTCTGGATCTAATTCTCTCACCTTAGAAACGTAGGTAAGTTGGGGAATTTTTAACCACGCCGCTATGCCGGGGCCGACCTGTGCCGTATCGCCATCGATGGCCTGTTTCCCGCAGATCACCAGATCCACCTCGCCGATCTTTTCGATGGCCTTTGAGAGGGCGTAGGCTGTAGCCAACGTGTCAGCACCGGCAAATGCAGTATCACAAAGAAGATATGAGTGATCGGCGCCCATGGCCATCGCATTGCGAAGGACATCAATAGCTTGAGGAGGTCCCATGGTGATGACGTGAACCTCGCCCCCGTGCTTTTCACGGGTGAGGAGAGCCTCTTCAACCGCAAACTCGTCAAAAGGGTTCGTGATCGTTTCCACCCCGTCGAGATTCAGTGCGCTTGTATCTTGATCGATCTTGACCTCACTTGCTGTATCGGGAACCTGTTTGATACACACCACAATCTTCACCCGAAAACCTCCTTTATCGCTCGGTCCTGGTTTCCCAATTGATCTGTTCTCAATTCATATATCGCTAATCCCATGGGTAGACAAAATGCCGACCCCTCACTGTTACAAATCCCCAGGTTACCTAGTTTCACGTCCCAAAAGTAATCTATGAAATTCACACCAAAACTGCTCGCATATGCCAAGATGTGAGAATTTCAAATTCGAAGCACGAGCGTAGCATCCCCCTACAGAGATCAATTCGAAATCCGAAAAAACATCAGAATGCAAATGCTCCAATTTCCTAAATATGTCTAGACTTACAACGGGCCCCTCGACCTGAGCCTTCGACCCGAGCTCAGGCCGACGGGCTCAGTTCGAAGGCTCAGCCGAGTCGATTTTGGTCATTGGATATTCGGCTTTGTTTCCTATTTCGATATTTTTCCGGATTTAAGATGTCCGTTCTCAGGACACCCTACAAGCGGGTAAATGATTCAAGTTATTACTGAGACACCACACTAGTAGGATGGGCTTTAATTACCACAAATTGGATTCCTTTTGCCACCCCTGTCCACAGTATTCTTGCCATAGCATCGAGATTCCCTTGGACTTCGCCCGACACCCCCTTCTGCCGAATAGCTTGCAATTTACATAGTATCTATTCTAAATACAACTCTAATTATCAATAACCCATGCAAGAGTTTCTAATTGCCTCAGAACGCTGCTATTTTTCCACAATGTTCCGGGCGAGGGGTGTGGCTCTCCCTTTGACAATGCCGACGTGGTGGTCTATAAGACATAAACAGGTCCGTCCTCGATCAGAGAAAAAATGATTGGATAACTTCCTGATGTTTCGCAAAGAAGTTCGCGATTTGATCTGGGTCTATTTTTTCGTTTCTCTTGGAGGATTGCTGCTGCACATCCGAATCCATCCTCCCCAGGATTCCATGTTCAACTTCACCGCAACCGCCTTTGCCGGGGTGAACACCTTTATTTTACCTTTTTTGTTCAATAGCCCACGGACGGTTGCCTGGGCCTATGTTTTCACCTGGGCAACAGTGGTCACAGGTTCAGTGTTGATGGCTTATTTCTCCATAATCACCTGGGATCCCTCGAAGGTTCCACTAACCGCCAAAACCCTGATTCTGAGATCGACCCTTCCAGATATCATAATCCTTATGGCCAAACTATTTCTCGCCCATCGAATTCTGCTGATCCATCGACCGAATGGAGCGGCCGCCGACCAGGGAGGGTGCGTCGAATGACGCCGCGAGAAAACACCGCAACTCTGCTTTCACCTCCTGTCCGCCTGAGTCTGAGAATAATTCTCCTGGCTTTGGCAGCGGTCCTCTTGGCTGGTACGCCCCTCATAGCTCTCCGCGCGTACCCTGGGGATCTTGCCGAATACGGTCTGACGGCAGCACGACTGACAATCATTGGTAAGGTCTGTGCACTGCTGGCTGGGGCGCTAGTTCTTCTCCAATTTGGATTGAGCGCGAAACTCAAGTCTCTGGATCGGGTCTTTGGAACGCACCTCCTCCTCTCCGCTCACAGGGTCTTGGGCCTTTCCGCGGTGGTATCCGCCTCACTGCACCCCCTGTTCATATTCGCGCCGAGGGCAAGAGAAATCGGTGCCTTCAGGTTGGACATCTGGCCTGCCCTTATCGGCGCAGTCCTTCTCATTGGTCTTTGGACAGGAGTCTGCGCAGGCCTTTGGCGGAAGTTTCTCCGTCTTCCGTACCAGACATGGACCACCTTCCATTATCTGGGGATGTTTCTTGCAACCGTCCTGTTAGTTATTCACATTAAGAGTGTAACCGACGACCTCAAGAATGGCTGGCCCTTATATGCTCTCCTAATCACTCTAGGAGTCTACGGGGCACTGTTTGCTTGGGCGAAGGTGATCAAACCCAATGCCGTCAAGAATCAGAGATACACTGTCAACAAAGTCACAGGTGTCGGACAGGACACCTATGCGATTGACTTATCCCCCGGGAAAGGACTGGTTTTCCCCTATGCGCCGGGGCAGTTCGCATTCGTGACCTTTCATTCGGAAGCATTGCCCCTCGAGCGACATCCATGGACCATCTCCTCCACACCGACACGGCCAGAGAGTCTCGTGTTCACCATAAAATGCAGCGGGGATTTCACTGCCCGTATCAGCCGGCTCAGGCCGGGCGACACCGCCGATGTAGACGGCCCGTACGGCCTGTTCAGTTATCTCGCCCACGCTCAAGACCCGAATAGGGAGCTTGTCATGATCGCGGGGGGGGTGGGCATTACGCCGATGCTGAGCATGCTCCGCTATATGGCTGATACCGGTGACAGGCGGAAAACAACCCTTGTCTGGAGTAACCGGACAGAGGCTAACATACTCTATCGAGAGGAGCTGAAATCCCTCGAAAGTAAGCTGGAAAACCTCTCCATCCACCATGTTCTGACCCGACAGAAGGAATACCAGGGCCCCTCTGGCCACCTCGACAAAACCAGACTCACAGACCTTCTGTCAGGATGTAGCCGAGTGGCGGCTGTTTTCGTTTGCGGCCCCCCACCTATGATGGACAATGTCCGCAGGGCCCTTAAACGAATCGGCTTCAGGTCGAGCCGTGTCCATACTGAGAAGTTCTCTATCTGACCCGCCTTTGGTTGACAGCCGCCTTGCCAGATTTTGGCAGCAATAAACCCCTTTTGAGAACGGGAACGCTTGGCTTCTAGCGAGGCTGCCCAGGCCAGTTGTCTCCTAAGAAGAGCCCTGATTGTGCTACAATAAGTTAGGAGTCTAAACCGACTCGCGGTGGGTGACGTCCGGCTGGAAAAACGATCGGGAAGGTCCATAAATCTGTCACTCACCATGCGGGAAGATGGCGGTCCTAAATGATTGAGTCATATGAATTTGGCTGTATGGAGGTAGAGGGACGGACTCACCACGACGACCTCAAGATCATAGAGAACCGGCTGGTCGGGAACTGGTGGCGGAGACGAGGACATACTCTCAATCCGGAGGATATTAGGGACATCCTCGAGGCATCAGTTGAGATTCTAGTCGTTGGCACTGGAGAATACGGCAATATGACGGTCACTCGTGAAGTTTCCGAAGCGCTGTCAAAACGAGGAATCGAATTGATCTCTGCGCCGACGGGAGTGGCCGTATCCAAGTTCAATGATCTTCATGCCCAGGGGAAGCGAGTGGCCGGCGCTTTCCATCTCACCTGCTGATTTCTTCGAAGCACTGAGCTCTGCTTCTGACTCGCCTTTGACACCAAACAAGACACCTGACTCTACCAGAAGCCATTCCCGGGCTTACCTCTGGGCCATTTTCTCCAGGTTCCGAGATTCATTCCGCCAGAGGCTCTCACCGACACCAGACTTGGGAGAGACGTGTACGGCTAAAGAGGGCTAGAAATGACGGAGTAAAAGGTGTTATGAGATATCATGGGTGTTGATGGCCTTTCACCTTCACCTCAGATTAAGAGGTGGACATCATGTACTCTATAGAATCACAGAACAGCTGACCTTCGGAGGCGGTTGATGAAAGCAACAGAGAAGGAGGGACTCGACGAGCTGGTTGAGGTCGCCCTTGGAGCAGGAGCGACAGCGGCCAAGGTCATTCCGTCTCACATGGTTATCGTAGACGAAAGGGTTCGCCTCAAGTGCGAGGTACCGAGATGCTCCGGGTACGGCCAATACCTCACCTGTCCGCCTCATGTGATGGACGTTGAGGCTTTCTCAAGGGCTTTATCCCGTTATGATTGGTGCCTGATGCTTCAAGTGGAAACGAAGAATATCGATTCGACTGATAAAGGCAGGGGGAGGATTGACCACGACGTCCTAGAAGGTATCACGAAATCCCACCGGCCCTTCAAGGTCAGACTTCATGAGGTTGTCGAGATCGTGGAGGCGGAGGCCTTCAAGAGGGGAATGCGTTTCGCAACAGGGTTTGTGGGTGGAAGCTGCACCCTGTGTGACCAATGCGTTGAGGATCGTTATTCCGATCCCTGCAGACATCCTTTTCGTGCAAGGCCTGCCATGGAGGGCGTCGGCATAGACGTTTTCAAAACGGCCCAAAACGCGGGGTTGCCCATCCATCTGTCATCTTCAAAGAACGTCATCTGGACCGGGCTGGTGCTTCTCGATTGAGGTTGGCCCCCTCCCCTCCCCCCTAACGAGCAGAATCACATGAAGTCANNATTGAGGTTGACCCCCTCCCCTCCCCTCCCCCTAAGGATCACATGAAGTCACTCGCCATCGCTCAAAAAGGGCGTGAATTGTGATCCATGAAGGGCCTTTTAATCTCTCACCGAGCAACACCGGGCGTGATCTCAATCCCCAAACTTAGATCAAGGTCAATGGCTTTTCCCATACGGATGATGAGCTGTCCCCACCCGATTCGTGGTGAGATGGTTCACTGCCCGAAGGGGCGAGTTGGTGGAGAATGCTCGCTCACAATGAGGATGTAAAGTCATCTCGCACGCCTGTATTGGTTCTCACCGAGAAATGCCTGTGAGCGAATACTAGGGAGTTGTTGGCCTACCCCGTCTTGGCCAGGGGAGAGACCCTCCAAAAAAGGGGAGAGGCTCCGCTGCCTGATCCCCCACAGACGGAGGGTAAGGTTCGAGTGACCAAGACAGAGAAAGGGCCAGACACGTCGGTCGGTGATCGAGAAATACCTTTTTGAGTGAGAATTAATTAGCGAAACAGGTTTTTTATTTCTTCAATGTTCTTGGGCACGTCCGTGACAATCAGGGTGTTCGTTCGCGCATCGACAGAGACACGTCCCCGATCACTCAGAAAATTCTTGACAATCGAAGCCATTTCCGTGGCGTCAGCATACGTCAAACGGATCATCTCGGTTTCGAGATCCTCCAGCTTTTCTGCAGTCCGCTTTGAAGCCAGTCGAGCTTCTTCTTCTTTTCTCAGCCGATCCAGGGGGGCCACCCATAGCACATTCCCCGTCCTCTTCATACCTAAGGACTGTGACTGCAGTATTACATCGAGGGCCTGGTCCCAGGGAACGTCCACGAGTCTGATCGTCACTCGACCCTTCACGTCGTTTCCCACAACAATGTTGAGCTCAGCCACGTCAGCAATGAATCTGAGGACGTTTCTGATGTCCCCATCTCTGAAATCGAGAGATATCTTTCGACCCATATAACGCCCTGCCGGTTGAGCCACAAGGGTCGCTGTCGAAGACAGGATAGACATTGTGGCGAAGAAGACAATCCAGATTCTCAGGGTCTTCACTGTTGTTTACCTCACCACGGGCCATCGGTCGTTGAGAGCCGAAATGGTTCATTCGATAGATCGATCTCAGTCTCAAGCAATGATAAAAGTACCGATGTGACAACCCGCTCCTAAAGTCTTATGAATTTCGACCCATTCTATATCGACATTTATTACTTTTTCGATTATTCCAATGTTATAATTCGCCACGTCATTCGGGCTCACCCACACTTCCAAAGTAAACAGAGGGGCGAACGAAAACTCCATGCGTGGCAAAGCTGAAACCAAGGTAGGATGCTGCGGCTTCGTTGTATCACAGAAACGATACTTCGAACTCTTTAACCTAATCGAAATCCAGGCCACCTTCTACCAGATGCCCCAGCTAAAGACCGCCAAGAAATGGAAGGACTCAGCGCCTGAAGGCTTCGAATTCACGATGAAGGCCTGGCAACTCATCACTCACGAACCCACCAGCCCCACTTACCGACGCCTGAGGGATAAGATTGATCCGACTCAGTCTCACATGTATGGGCGCTTTCGGATGACACCAGAGGTCATGGCAGCATGGGGCCGAACGGCTATGTTCGCAGGGGCCTTGGGAGTTTCGGTAGTCGTCTTTCAATGTCCGGCCAGTTTTGACCCATCCGAGCAAAATGTCTCAAACATGCGTGAGTTTTTCAGCCACATAGACCGCCATGGACTTCGATTTGCCTGGGAGCCCCGTGGGTCGTGGCCAGAAACCCTGGTCCGGGATCTGTGCGTGGAGCTCGACTTAACCCACTGCGTCGATCCCTTCAAGAATAAGTGGATCTTCGGCGACTCCCGATACTTCCGCCTCCACGGCATTACCGGCTTCGCCTATCAATATACCGACTCGGATCTCGATCAGCTGGCTGGGTGGGCACAGGAAAAACCAACCTACCTTCTCTTCAACAACAACTGGATGAAAGACGACGCTTTACGCATGATGGAGCGAGTCGTTAGGGAATCATGATGGTCGATCCAGTGGTCTTCCGACCTTCCAGATCGCGATGGGCCTGGGCTGCCTCGGCCAGCGGGTATGTCTGCCCAATTTCGATCTTCACCGCCCCTTTTCCTACCACATCAAACAAATCTCGGGCGTGGGCAAGTAAATCCTCACGCTTCTCGGTATAGGTCAACAGACTGGGTCGGGTGAGAAACAGAGAACCTTTTACGGCAAGAATGCTGAGATCAAATGGTGGAACAGGACCCGAACTTTGGCCAAAGGCCACCATCATGCCAAAGGTCCTCAAACAGTCGAGAGACCCCCCGAAGGTCGTCTGACCAACAGAATCGTAAACCACATCCACGCCACGTCCCCCGGTAATCTCCCTCACCCTTAGGACAAAGTCCTCTTCTTTGTAGACAATCGGATGATCGCATCCATTCGCCCGGGCCAATTCAGCCTTCTCCCGGGAACCCACAGTTCCGATGACCGTTGCCCCAAGGTGTTTGGCCCATTGACAGGCGATCAAGCCGACACCACCTGCCGCGGCATGAATCAGGATCTGATCTCCCCTTTTCGCTTCATGACAGTTTCGTAGAAGGTATCGCGCGGTCATTCCACGAAGCATCATGCCTGCGGCCTGTCGAGCTGTGATGTTTTCAGGAAGTTTCACCAGACGATGGGTCGGGATAATCCGCTCTTCCGCGTAGGCACCGGGTGGGAGACCTGCATAGGCAACTCTATCCCCGACCGCGACCTCGGTCACGTCCTCACCAATCGCCTCGACAACGCCTGCCCCTTCAAGCCCTGGACTGCCTGGCAAAGGCATAGAATAAAGGCCCGTACGATGATAGATATCAATAAAATTCAACCCGACGGCTTCGTGGCGAACAAGCGCTTCACCTGAACCAGGCTGGCCAGGGTCAAACTCTTCCCACAGCAGGACCTCGGGCCCGCCTGTTTCAATCATTCTGATGGCTCTTCCCATATATTTCCCTTTTCTAGTCAATGGCGTTATTCAATTCACCGTCTCTGGTTACGTATCCATATGCTAAGGTATGTGGTCAATCGGTCTGCCGACCCTATTCTCTCTGGATTCTTCCTAACTGGCAAGGTCCATCGCTCGAATAGCACGTCAAAATGCTCGACTGAAAACCTTACCGATCACGTAGAGGAGAAGCTCGAGAACTGACTCGGACTGACTTTTTTCTTTCTTATTCGTAGAAGCTCATGAGTTTGTATCTTAGGTCGGGGTGTTTGAGTTTTCTCAAAGCCACGTTTTCGATCTGTCTTATTCGCTCCCTGCTGATTCCAAACTGGCGACCCAGTTCCGCCAGGGTATATTCTCTTTTCTCACCAATTCCGAAACGCATCCTCACAATCTTGGCTTCCCGTGGAGTCAGAGACGCCAAGACCTTGTGGATTTCCGAAGCCAGATTAGTCTGTATTGTCATATCCAGAGGAGAACCTGTCTTTTCATCAACGACAAAATCTCCTAACCGGGCTTCGCTTTCTCCTACGAGCGTTTCCAGCGAGGTGGGCTCTCTCATACGGGTATGGATGATCTTTCTTACCTTTTCCGAAGGCATATTTGTCGCGTCTGCTACCTCTGCGAGCGTAGGCTCTCTGCCTCGTTGATTGAGGAGATAGCGAAAGTTCTTCATTACCCGTCTTTCAATTTCGATCGCATGGACAGGAACCCTGATCGTTCTACCCTGTTCTGCAATGGCCCTCGTAATTCGCTGAAGAATCCACCAGGAGGCATAGGTGGCAAACTTATACCCCTTCCGGTAATCAAACCTATCGACCGCCTTCATCAGGCCGATATTCCCCTCTTGAATTAGATCCGATAGTGACAGTCCGCGGTCCCTGTACTGTCTGGCGATCTTGATGACTAACCTCAAGTTAGCTCTCACAAAATCATCTCTCGCTCGGTTAACCTCCTCTCGAGACCTTTGTACAGCCGATAGAATCTCCTTCAAGTTTTGCTTAAAGCCATCAGCGCGAGAGTCTTCCCTGTCAGGTTCTGTAAGATCGACCCGCCTGCAAAGTCTGATATACAAATCATCCAAGATACCCTGTTTGATGGGAATTTCACCGAAAAGGGCAGCATCGACCCGCTGATGGTGTCGCCTTTTTGCTGCGAAACCGGACCCCTCCCTCCGGGTATCGCAAGTCTTCTCCTGGAGCTCGTTGTCCTTAACCGACAGACTGAGAATTCGCCTCGTATAGTATAGAAATCGGTCTCTCAGCACAGAATCGTCCACCTGCCTTTTGCCGATGGAATGGGACGGAGTCTCCAGGACCGTTCTCGCCAGAATCTCTTCCCTCTCAATCTCACTCGCAACACGGACGAGCCACTCAAGGCCGATGGGGCTCTGTAGCAAAAGGGTCTTTATCCGTTTTTTCCCCTCTTGTATCTTTTTGGCCAGATCACATTCCTGTCCCCGACTCAGGAGGGGCACTTCTGCAACCTGCCGAAAATACAACTCCGCAGACGAATAGGGGAAGTCGAGAAGCTTTTCGGAAGGGGTAGGCTCACTGTCTTCGCTACCTGAATAGGTCTCTCCGCCTGAGTTTTCAGAATCTTCTCGACCAAACTCAGGCTCCTCCCCTTCAAAGGCTTCCAGGCTGTCCGCACTGCAAATAATCTGGTTGATATATGGCTCCATCTGCACTCTCACCCATGCCCTTAAGTCATCGAGAATCTTTAGGGCTTCAGAATAAACTCCCGAGCAATTGCCTCTCTGATTGATAACATCTCAGAAATAGGTCTTTTTTCGGCGACAGTTGCCTCTCAAGCAACTTTCTTAGGATGTTTCACCCCACCACAAAAAGGTGAGAAACACCTTCTCGCTATCTAAAAATCCCTGGAATGATCATGCCTGCGATGGCGCACGCCGATATTTCTGTATCGTTTTTCTATTTTCTGAAACAATCGAGGCAAAGAAGAGATTTTCCCGGAGGGGGGCAAGCCTCCACCATGAGCTCTTTTCCACAAGAGGCACAGACCGCCTTAAACGATTTCTTGGCCGCTCGTTTCTTTGGACTCCTCCGAGGAACGTACCGTCTTCTCCTAGCCATCGATATTCCCTTATGAGACCTATCAATCACTCCATCGCGTCACGCGCCATTTAAGCCAGCGATTGGACAAGAAGAGACCCCAGGATTCTTATCTCTTCCCGGGGCCTGAGGGTCAACTTTTCTGATTCTTAACACTTCACGACGTCCACTGCCTGCTCGCCCTTCTTCCCTTCGGCAATATTGAATTCAACCTCGTCCCCTTCATAAAGAACCTTGAATCCGTCTTGCTGAATCGAGGAAAAATGAACGAATAGATCATCGCCATCATCTCGGGAAATAAATCCAAACCCCTTCCGCTCATTGAACCACTTAACTCGACCTTTGGGCATTGCTTGTCACCTCCTTTCATCTTCGCGTCCGTAAAACGCAAGATTCCATGTTACGATCAAAAAAGTCGCATAAGCTCGCAAAGGTATTGAGCCTCTAATATCTTCGATAACCTCCTCTCTGCGCCTTTCGTGGCGGGCGAGCTTCGTTGACTCTTAGCGTCCGTCCTTCGAATTCGGAACCATCCAATGCTTCTTTGGCTTTCTCTGCCTCGGCTGGACCAGACATCTCAACAAACCCGAAACCCCTGTTTTCGATGATGTTGACTTGTTTAACTTCTCCATGACTGGAAAACAGCTCCTCCAGCTGCTCGGCCGTCACCGAATAACTGAGATTTCCTACATAAAGTTTGCTACCTTTCACGCTATCCTCCTTTTTTCTCTGTTTCTTCGTGTCCGATAGTCTTTTTCTCAGCGGTGGAAGCGAGACTGCAGCTCTAGGTCCCCGCACCTTGACCGCCTTTTTGAATACGGCGCCTAACCTCCACACCCATCGACCTTGGAATTCCATTTGGGGGATCTGCGGATATTTCTAGCTAGCAACTGGAACGAAAAGGTGTTGTTGTGGGCGCTCCTCATACGAAAAGCCCTCAGGACCCGGAAAGTCCCGAGGGCTTACAGAGACACAAACCTTTTGGGGCTTTCAAGAAGCTACGATATTTACTATATGACAAAAATACCCAGAAATCAAGCACAAATCGGGTGGGGAACTTATTGTACAATTGACTCTCATTAGGGAAGCAAGATCAAAGCGTCTCCCAACAGGGTTAACCCCTATCCTCCTGCTTTATGACATTGAGGGTCAGCCTGTCGTGGGATTGGTGCCAGAAGCGATAGTCCAGATTCATTCCATCAGAAGTTATAGCACGTGCAGGTACAAATGTGCTAAGTTCTGCACAGAGGCACGGCTCACATCTCCAACAAAACAGGGGAGGACGCGACCATGTCTTCCATAGACAATCGCAAGGCTTTTGGACTTGGACCTCGACACCTAATTGCGTTGCTGGCAATAAGTTTTCCGACGGGTGCCATAGCACAGCAGGGGGACGCACCAGGTGCCCCGTACCTCAATACCCACAAGATTGTCGTCTACAAGGGGGACGTTGCCGGCCAGAAGGCCGTCGACACATTGAAACCACGTCAGGTGATCGACTATCCCGATCGTAAGGTCCTCATCGTGGACGATACCGATATGAAGACACTTCCACTCACGGACAGGAAGAAGGTGCCAGTCCGGAACGATTTAAATAAGATCTATCTGAGGAATCGTGTCATCGACACCACTCAGCCTGTTCCAGCGGTCCCAGAGGCACTGAGAGCCCCTCCAACTTCCGGAAACCAACTGTTTCTTATCCAGTTTGCCGGTCCCATCAAAGACGAATGGCTGAAGGAGATCGAGGAGCAAGGCAAGGTTCAGTTCGTCACGTACATCCCGACCAATGCCTACCTGATCTGGACCGACGGCCCCACCCTTGAGAAACTTAAGACCCTTGCCACGACCCGCCCATTTCTCCAGTGGATGGGGGCTTTCCATCCCGCCTACAGGACTCATCCGGGTGTTCGATCGATGGCCCTCAGAGATCCTGAAAAGGATGTCGAAGTGACAGTCCAATTCGTCGCACATGACGGCGTGGATGCATCGATAAATGTCGTAAAAGGAAAGGCCAAAAAGGTGCTCCGAGACGTATGGAGTGTCGGTCCCTACAAGAATCTAATCATCGTCCTACCTCCGGATGAATTAGATAGTATTGCAGCCTTACCAGACGTCGTGAACATCGAACCCTGGATTGAACCAAAACTTTTTGGTGAGCGACAAGGGCAGATACTGGCCAACCAGGTTGACGCGTCGGGAAGCCAGCCCACCGGGCCGGGCTATCTCGCCTGGTTGAATGGTCTGGGATTCAACAATACTTTCAATTTCGTCGTGAATGTCACCGATTCTGGGTTGGACCGTGGACAGACCATAGCGGCTAATCTGCATCAGGATTTCCTCGATGGGGCTGGAAATAGCCGAGTGGCCTACGTGCAAGAAGTCACCGGCACGACGATCGACACCACGGCTGCCAATAATGTTGACATCGATGGTCACGGTACCATCAATCATGCGATCGTTGGAGGCTTTAACAATACGCCGGATACCCCAGGCGGCGGAACCGACTTCGAAGATGCTGCCGGCTTCCAATATGGCCTGGGTATCGCACCGTTCGTACGACTCGGGAGTTCGCGTATCTTCAACCCCGGTTTTACCTTTCCTGATCACACGGAATTAACCAACGCCGCCTACTCAAATGGAGCTCGCATCAGTAGCAACAGCTGGGGATCTGGGTGCCAGTTCGGATGTTGTCCACCCGGGGTACTCGGAGTCTATGACGCCACGTCACAGGAATTTGACGCGCTCGTGCGAGACGCGAGGCCCACCAACGCCTCCGACGGCGGGCAGGTAGGTAATCAGGAAATGGTCATCGTCTTCGCCGCCGGAAACGAAGGGGGATGTCCGGACGAACAGCTGGGGAATGGGGGAGCGACAGCAAAAAACACCCTGGTTGTTGGGGCAGGCGAGAACTTCAATCAAGGGGGAACCGATGGATGCGGCACGACGGACGCCGGGGCTAATGATGCCCATGACGTCATAGGTTTTTCCAGCCGAGGCCCTACAACCGACAATCGCGTTAAACCAGACATCATGGCACCGGGAACGCATATCTACGGTGCCGCCTCTCAAGATCCAGGTTATACAGGCAACGGTGTCTGTGATCAGTTTCGGCCCCCGGGCCAGACCCTATACGCATGGTCTAGTGGCACCAGCCACTCGACCCCCGCTGTAGCGGGCGGCGCCGCTTTGCTGCGCCAGTGGGTTCTGAACCAGGGTCGCCCCGCTCCCTCCCCAGCTATGACCAAGGCCTACCTGATGAACTCAACGACCTGGATGACCGGGACTGGGGCCAATGATACGTTACCATCCAACACTCAAGGTATGGGCCGTATGAATCTCGAGCGGGCCTTCGACACGGTGCCGCGCCTCGTCACCGACCAGGATATTACTTTTGACAACAGCGGGGAAACGCACACGGCCACCGGCACAATCGCCGACAGCGCGGAGCCCTTCCGTGTAACTCTCGCCTGGACCGATGCGCCTGGGCCGACGGTGGGCAACGCCTGGATCAACGATCTGGATGTCGAGGTCACGATCGACGGTGGGACCGGCCCGGTTCTCTACAGGGGAAACAACTTCAACAACGATCAGTCTCAACCTGGAGGAACTGCGGACAGCCGCAACAATGTGGAAAGCGTATGGTTGCCCGCGGGCACGACAGGGACCTTCACGATCATGGTGCGTGCCAGCAACATCGCCGGCGACGGGGTTCCCAACGCTGGGGACGGCACAGACCAGGACTTCGCCCTCCTGATCTACAATGCGCGGGCTGGCGTCATTCCGGGTCAACTCAACATAAGTGTCGCCCTCGACCCCGACGTCCGGTTAGGACCCGGTGAAACAACCACGGTGCGGGCGACGGTCAACAGAAACGGGACCCCTGAGTCAGGGAGAACAGTAACATTCAGCACAGCCGATCCCAGCCTGGCAAGCGTGTCTCCCACCTCAGCTGTGACCGATGCCAGCGGTCAGGCAACATCAACGGTCCGCGGCGAAACCTCATCGCAGGGGACAACGGCCGTCACGGCTGAAACCAATGGTGTCAGCGCCTCAGCTCCGGTCAGGGTCCCCGATATGTCACTGATCGGCGTTCTCATCCTTATGGTTGCTATTGTTCTGTATGGAGCCTTGCGGAAACGATCACCGTCAATAAAACGGTGAGGCGTGGAGCCATCCATGGTCGCACGGACGCAGCTAAATATTCGATTTGCTGCTTTGATGATTGCCTTTGTGGGCGTCGTTTTCCTCACATACCGTGAGGGCGTACTTGGGTCTCTCCTCACACCTGTAACGATCCTGACGACACGGACAACCCTGGCCCTTCTCCAACTGTCCGGAATCGAGGTGGCACAGCTCGGAACAGTGATCTACCACCCAGACGGCTTCGCCTATGAGGTCTACTACCGGTGCACTGGCGTCCTGCCCGTCGGTTTCCTTACTGTCTCGATCCTGGCTTACCCTGGAGCGCTGCCGCGCAAAATCATCGGACTCGCCGCGGGCGTGCCCTTCCTGGTGGCTCTCAATTTCGCCCGGCTCGTACACCTTTTTCACATCGGCGTTCAGAACCCGGCCATTTACGATGTGGCCCACAAAGTCCTGTGGGAAAGTGTTATCGTCCTGGCGGTTTTCGGGCTGTGGCTAGGTTGGAAGCAATGGGCTGACCTAAGATCTGAGGAGGGCCAGGTAGGAAAACGCATGCTCGCACCGGTCTCAGCGGGACCCTGAGAAGCCTGGGCGAGGTCTTTTGCCCCTGGTCAGGAACTCATCACCCCGTAAAGAGGAATGAATATCAGCTAACGGCACTGAACATCTGGTCCTTTGATCAAGAATGACCGGTTTCTGTCAGAGACAAGGACGTCGCTTTCTGTTTTTCATCCTGTTCTTCCCATCTTCTTTTCTGTTCCAAGAGCCGTCCCGCCACCCCAAAAGGGGTATGGGTGTCGAAAAAGGGAGCAAGAATGTCTCTATCCATAACATGGTTTCCTCCATCTTGGGTTCAGATAAAATCCACACAAAAGGTCATATATATCGATCCAGCTTACTTGAGGACCTACTTTGCGAAATACACCAAAAAAATCGAGTTTTCCAAGTGGCCGGATCCAATCGACGGCTTGCCTGAAGGATTGGAAAAAGCCGATCTGATCCTTGTCACGCACGATCATAAGGATCACGCCAAAGATGTCACGCTAAACAGGCTCAAGCGCACAGACACTCTGGTCATAGCGCCTAAACGCTGTATGAAACCGCTCGGCAGAGAGATCAGACCCATTGAATTGGGGGACAGGATAGATCTCGGCCATGTGAGAATATCGGCGGTGGCAGCGTACAATACCGAAAGGGGACGGTCTACCAGAAAGATCCATCGCAAGGGACATGGTGTCGGCTAGGTGATAACCATAGAAAACAAAAGGGTCTAACACGCTGGAGACACTGACTTTATTCCTGAGATGAAAGAATTGAAGGGCGTTGATGTCGCTTTGCTGCCTATTGGAGGGACCTTTACAATGGAACCTCGAGGAGGCCGTTGAGGCAGCATTGACGATTAATCCAAAAGTTGCCATCCCGATGCACCGTTCGAAGGCCGATCCCCTCCAATTCAAGAATCAAGTCGAGGCGAGTTCATCTGTCAGAGTTGCGCCCCTGCAAATCGGCGAGGTTTATCGTTTCGAATAGACAGGGCCAGAGAAATCTCCCGACCCACTTCGTAACCGCCGCCGGCCTAATCTGAGTCCGTGGCTTATTCCCTCTGTCGGCGTGACACTCACAGTAAAGTCTATCTGAAGCCGACGTGCCCTCTCGTAACTTCCAATAGACTCCCATGGTTTGACACATGGCATGCCCGTTGTTTCCCGTCCTGAATCGCATGATGTCCCGGAAGAACAGAAGCCTCAAGACAAACTGGGCTCTGAGATAGGCGCGGACTGGACCGAGACTTTTCTCGATAGCCAGCACCGTGAAGATACTGGAAGAAGACGATGATGCCCCTTTGGATGAGCGGCATGTACCTTTCGGTAATACCCGCAGTCACAGCGCTTGTAATCTGGGTGTTAGGCAATGAATTCGAGGTAGTCAAAACGCTGGCAGTTTCGATCGGGTCAGGCAGTATTGCTTTTGGTATTCTATTCATCGCGGTTGGGTTAGCCGTAACACCCATCGACGGGTCCACAGAAGACCGCGGGCCACGCAAGGGTTACCTGTTTGTTCCATGGGGAGTGAGTATACCCCTTGCTTTGCTGTGGTCATGGCAGGTTCATCAGATTCCAATATGGCCTTGGGTGGAGTCGGTATTCCTGGTCGTGGGGGGCTTTGTCTTTGGCATAGGAGCTAGCTTTCTAATCGATTTTCTACTGAGAGTAACGGTTAAAGTGTGCACAGGCAGGCCATTTGATGACAGGGATGCTTGGCTAGTCCTTCTCATAGGATTCGCCACCTTCTGCATGAGCATCGGTGCGCGGCTTGGTGTGACTTACATGAGAGAGTTCGGCCTTCCTCCTGTGTCAATCCTATATTATGTTCTAGCCGGCGGCGTGGTGTCGGTCCTGGTGTTCGTTTTGATTGTGATTGGCGTGAACCTGTGGACGTTTTTTCGTGACTGGTTCAGGCGTAAGGGGCGAGCGTCGACTTGAAGGCGCACTGCAGCGCGACGTTTTTTTCTCAGCCTGCCCTTTTGTTTCCCTGCCTGAGTGCCATCTTCACGGCCAATCCCCCCGCAAGTCCTCTAGATAGGGGCGTCCCTTCGGCATCCGAGCGCGGTCACTCTGGTTCGAGCGGTGAGGTCATCTGATCGAGCCTCGACGGTTAGGGAGAGGCTCCTGTTTTGTGGTACATTGACCAAAAGAGTTCCAGAGATTTCGTTTAATCGCCCTCTCTTCTCTCATACCGTATGTCGAACCCAAGTTCCATGCGGTACCACGGGACAGGGGCATAAATCCTAAGTGGAGGATACATATGTATTTCAAGGAAATAAAAAAAGCAAAGGCAGTTTCAGAGGAGGACCTTCAACAGCTCCAAGGCACCGTCAAGTCAATTCTCCTGAGAGTGAAAAACGACGGAGACCATGCCCTGAGGCATTATGAGAAAGAGTTTGATAACTACGAGCCTGAGTCTTTCCGGATCTCCCCAGGGGAGGCTGCCAAGGCTAAAGACCAGCTCCCAGGCGAGATCCTCGAAGAGCTGGACTTCGCCATAGAGCAGGTAAGTGCCTTCGCCCGCGCTCAAAGGGACAGTATCGTTGAGTTCGAAAAGGAGATCGGTCCAGGAATGAAAATGGGCCAGAGAATCGTGCCGGTGGACTCGTGCGGCTGCTATGTTCCAGCGGGCCGGTATCCCTGCCTGACTTCTGCCGTCATGTCTGTTATCCCGGCAAAGGCAGCTGGCGTGAAAAGAATTGTTGCCTGTAGCCCACCGGGACGGATCGGTGCCATTAATCCTGCCATCCTCTATACGATGGTCAGGATGGAGGTGGACGAAATCTACTGCCTCGGCGGTGCCCAGGCCATTGGAGCGCTGGCTTTTGGAACGGAGACCATTCAGCCCGTAGACCTTATTGTTGGGCCCGGCAATCAATATGTGGCGGAAGCCAAACGTCAGGTTTTCGGAACTGTGGGTATCGACTTTCTGGCTGGTCCCAGCGAGTGTTTGATCATTGCTGACGAAACCGGCAGGCCTGATATCATCGCTGCAGACCTTCTTGCCCAATGCGAGCACGATCCCAATGCCCGTGGGGCTCTGGTGACCACCTCTGAAAATCTTGCCATGGAGACTCTGAGCGAAATCGAGCGGCAGTTAGACGAGCGAACCACTGCTGAGGTAGCGGGCACCTCCTGGAAAAACAAAGGGGTTGTGGTTGTTGTTGAGAATATCGATGACGCTGTCACATACGCCAACGAATATGCTCCGGAACACCTCGAGATCCACACCAACACCCCACGGGAAGTTTTGCCCTGTCTGAAACACTACGGCTCCCTTTTCATCGGTGAAAGGACGGCCGAGGTTTTTGCAGACAAGGTGGCTGGCCCCAATCATATCCTTCCCACCGGACGGGCAGCCCGCTATACCGGAGGGCTCTGGGTCGGAATGTTCCTGAAGGTGATAACCCATATGGAGGTGAACGATCAAGCCTCGAGGAAACTGGCAAAATACTCGGAGACTCAGGCAGCCTATGAGGGTATGGATGCCCATCGATTTGCGGCGACGATCCGGCTAGAGAATAGAGAAGAGTAGCCTCGTCATCGCTGTATTAGAAAAGAGGGACGTGTGCAGATCAGTCGGGTCAGAACTGCCTGGGCTGTTGCCCTATTCCTTTAGAACACGCTGGTCACAGCTTGATAAGGGCATTTCACTAGAAAGGGGAAGGGAAGCTCTGAAGCAAAATTTGTTTTTGATCCGTTGTCCGTCGTTCGTTGCAAGACGATTAGGATCTAAGCCTCCATGGCTATTCACCTAAAGGGTCTGGGGAGTCTCATTTTCAATCTAGCGGCGTGAATTGATAGTCACAACTGACCACTGACAACCGACAACTGACAGCACCAAGAAAAGATTTTGAACAGCGAAAGGCGTTCCACTTGAGAATTCAAGATCAGGTCGATATATGAGAGGGTTAGAAATTTCCCGCTTTGAAAACTCAGCCAACGCTGCTGACAACGACCATTGCAAAGTTCGCCCAGAATATCCTAGAATACGAGGGACCTTGCTTCTCACCTCTACACAACAATGTTTCCCTACTATTTCCTGAGATTTAGCGGTCCGGTCCTTCTCATCTTGGTGGGGATGAAAATCCTCTCCGGGTATTCCCTTGTCGGCAGGATCGAGGGAGCCTCATGGCTCACAGGCCTTCACGACAACTGGGCTCTGGACTTCTTTCTCCTTTTTGTATTCATTTTCCACGCCCTCTATGGCCTTCGACTGTTTCTGATTGACTTCGGGTTGACTCAGGAACGGTTACTGTTCTGGGCTGCGACAATAGTGGGCGTGGTCTTGACGTTCTTTTCCTATGCCTATTTCTACTAGAGACTGGTCAAGAAAATCGTCATAACCACATAGAGAACAAAGCGTCCGCATAAGGCAGATATTTGTTGAGAGATAGGGGCAAGAGAAACCATCCGCCCTCTTTGACAGAGGATTTCGCAAAACCCTGGTGGCCCCAAGAACATCCTCCTTTTGTCCAGGCAGGGCCAGATCTTTTCCAGTGTCTGATCTCGCTCCATTTGAAAAGCCATCGTTCTCTGTGGCTCTGTGGTTAGTTCAATGGAAATTCTTTCTCACGATATCCTGATTGTTGGCGGTGGGCTGGCCGGACTGAGGGCAGCCCTGGAGGCTAAGAAAGCCGGCAGGGACGTGGCGATCCTCACAAAGGTTCATCCACTTCGATCCCATTCTGTCGCGGCGCAGGGTGGGATCAATGCCGCCTTGGGAAACGCTCCGACCCCCGTGAAAGACACATGGCAGGATCATGCCTTTGACACGATCAAAGGAAGTGACTATTTGGCGGACCAGGATGCTGTTGACGTCATGTGCCAGGAGGCCATCGAGCGGGTCATTGAGATGGAGCATTGGGGAGCCCTTTTCTCTCGAACAGAGGACAAGAAGATTGCCCAAAGACCTTTTGGAGGAGCGGGTTTCCCAAGGACATGCTATGCAGCCGACCGGACTGGGCATAACCTTTTGCATGTCCTCTACGAGCAGATAACAGGCCGCCAGGTCCCTGTCTATGAGGAATGGCATGCTGTCTCCCTTGTCGTCGAGGATGGACGGTGTGTGGGACTCCTCGGGTACGACCTCTTCAAAGGACGGATCGTGCCTATTCACGCCAGGGCAGTTCTCCTAGCGACAGGAGGCTGCGGCCGGATCTATCTCCAGTCCACCAATGCCCTGATTAATACGGGGACTGGCTGCAATCTCGCCTACCAGGCAGGTGTCCCCCTTGAGGATATGGAATTTGTTCAGTTTCATCCCACCAGCCTCTATGGAACCAACATTCTCATCACCGAGGGGGCCCGGGGTGAGGGGGGATTTCTGATCAACGGGAAAGGCGAACGCTTTTTGGAACGCTATGTCCCCAAACTCATGGAGCTGGGTCCTCGAGACATACTTGCCAGGGCAATCCAGACAGAGATCAACGAAGGCCGGGCTTTTGAGGGGGGATATGTCCACCTCGATCTCCGACACCTGGGAAAGGAGAAGATCATGGACCGCCTTCCCGGCATTCGCCAGATCGCCATGGACTTTGCTGGTGTTGACCCAATCTTGGAACCTATCCCTGTTCAGCCGGCCCAGCACTACACCATGGGAGGCATCGCCACAAACGCCGATGGAGAGACATCGCTTCTCGGGCTCCTGGCTGCCGGAGAGTGTGCGTGTGTGAGCGTCCACGGCGCCAACCGGCTGGGTGGAAACTCACTGCTGGAAGCCGTCGTCTTCGGCACCCGGGCTGGGAAAAAATTGGCCGAAACCGTCGAAAAGGAAAAACACCCCTTCGAACCGAAGGTGTTTCAAAACCAGGTGAAAACATTTGAGTCGAGGCTGGCAGAAATCTTTGAAAGAAAAAATGAGGAGCCCTGCGCCCGCTTACGGGATGAGATGAGGGCGTTGATGACCTCTCATGTGGGGCTCTTCCGAATAGAATCAAATCTTCGGGTCGCGAAGGAGAGGATGGAGGAGTACAAGATCCGGTTAAGAAATCTCGGCATCGCGCAGCGAGGACTTGCCTTCAATCATGAGCTTGTTCGATACCTGGCTCTGGAGGGAATGCTTCATTTGGCGGAGGTGGTCGTGGACGGGGCCCTGGCCCGAAAGGAAAGCCGGGGCTCCCATTTTCGGTTGGACTACCCGGATCGGGATGATGATCACTGGCTCCGTCACACAATGGCCTACAAGACGCCGGACAGATTTAGACTTGATCAGAAGGATGTGGTGATTACGACGCATCCACCCACGGAGAGAACATACTAGATGGACGGCCTCCTGGACCTGAAAATCCAACGGTTCAATCCAGATCGAGACCCTTCTCGATGGACGGAAACGTTCCACATTCAGCACTGGGGTAAAATGAATCTTCTGGAGGCACTGTTCAGGATACAGGATGAGGTCGACGGGAGTCTCTCTTTTCGCTACTCCTGCAGGGGTGCAGTGTGTGGGTCCTGCGCTATGCAGGTTAATGGCGAGGTTGTTCTGGCGTGCCGGACCC
>JABAOH010155592.1_pt2 | contig 21474 bp, 18 predicted proteins | sample 7062181 | NCBI WGS metagenome assembly JABAOH01 (sample SAMN14538630, study PRJNA623070) | marine sediment metagenome | biome: marine biome [ENVO:00000428]; feature: marine pelagic biome [ENVO:01000023]; material: deep marine sediment [ENVO:00002113]; isolation source: pool of 5 deep marine... | reverse complement strand
GCTCGGTCAGCCGGTAGGTGGTGATGATGTAAGGATAGTCGTCGTCGACTCCCGCCAGCACGTTGTCGTCGCGTCGCCAGTACTTGAGCACCGGGCTGTTCTGCTGCGCGTACAGCGGGTTCTGCACCGGCGATTCGGCGGGCTCGTAATGCGTGGGCAGCGGGCCGTCCACCAGCCCCGCCGGGTTGTAGAGCCACCCGACCCCGTCCGGCTTCATGATGAACGGGTTCGCGCCCGAGTGTGCGTCGAGGCCGATCCCGTTCGGCACGGCTCGCGCCGTCGGCGGCTTGCTGAGCGCGAAGTCGGGCGAGTCGTAACCGGTCCAGCGCCGACCGTCCCACCAGACCCAGCGCTTGCGCTCGCTCCACGGTTGGCCGCGGGGGTCGGCCGACGCGCGGTTGTAGAGCACCCGGCGGTTGGCGGGCCACGCCCAACCCCAATTCAGGTGCGCGCCGATGACGCCGGGCGGGTCGGGCTCCTTGCGCTTCGACAGGTTCTGGTCCGGCGCCGGGAAGACGCCGCAGTAGATCCACGAGGCGCAGGTCGTCGAGCCGTCGTCCTTCAGCTCGCCGAAGCCGGTGAGGTGCCGATCGGGATCGCCGGTCCAGTAGCCGTTGACCTCCTTCAGCACCTTCTCCAGGTCCGGCTCGCCGGGGATGGAGGGAGTGCGGCTCGTCGGGCTCGTAGTCCCACACCAGGTTGTTGAACCCTTCATCGCGCGGCAGCTCGCTGTCGGCGTACATCGCCTTCAGGCGCAGCCCGAGCTGATAGGTGAACCAGGGGTCGGAGCGGCAGTCGCCCGGCGGATCTGCGGCCTTGAAATGCCACTGCAGCATCCGCTGCGTGTTGGTGAAGCTCCCGTCCATCTCCGCCACCTGGGCGGAGGGGAAGAACAAGACCTCGGTCTGGATGTCCTCGGGCCGGACTTCGCCCGCCTCCACCTCCGGCGCGCGATTCCAGAACGTCGCCGTCTCCGTGAGAAAGTTGTCCTTGACGACGAGCCAGTCGAGGTTGCGCAGGCCCTTGCGCTCGACGCTGGCGTTGAGGGATGTGGCCGGGTTTTGCCCGATACAGATCATCCCCTTCACCCGCCCGTCCGCCATCGCCACGAACATCGGCAGGTGCGAGTGGTCGCCGCTGATCTTCGGGTGCCAGTCGTAGCCGAAGTCGTTCGCCGCCGTCGCCGCCTCCCCGTACATCGACTTCAAGTACGAGACCAAGAACTTCGGCATGTTCGCCCAGTAGCCCTCGGCGCTCGCCTCACTGCGCAGGTAGTCGCGCAGGCTCGCATGGTTCTCCAGCGCGGACGGGGCCGGCATGTAGCCCTGGATGCTGTGATAGAGGGTCGGGATGTCGGTGGAGCCCTGGATCGAGGCGTGGCCGCGCAGCGCCATGATCCCTCCACCCGGCCGGCCGAAGTTACCGAGCAAGAGCTGCAGGAGCGCGCAACACCCGATCATCTGCGGCCCGTAAGTGTGCTGGGTCCAGCCCACCGCGTACGACCAGGCCGTCGTCCGATCGCGGCCCGAGTTTTCGAGGATCGTCTCCGCGACTTCGATGAACGTGTTCACCGGACAGCCGGTGACCTGCGAGACCATCTCCGGTGTGTAGCGGCTGAAGTGGCGCTTGACGATCTGGAAGACGCACCGTGGATGCTGGAGCATCGGGTCCCGCAGCGGCTCCCCCTTCTTGAGCGAGCGGATGAGGTCGTCGAACGGCGGCCCGCGGCGGCCGCCCCCGCCCGGCGTGTGTGCTCGTCGCGCGTAGTCCCAGCTCGAGGAATCGTACTGGCCGAGAAACCCGTTGAACGGCCACTCCTCGGCGCCGCCCGTGTAGCTCATCAGGCCGGAGAAGACGCCATCCAGCTCCTCCGTGTCGCGGAAATCGTCGCGAACGATCGTCGCAGCGTTCGTGTAGTTGACGACGTACTCCTTGAAGAACGGGTCGCTGTTCCAGCGCTCGCTGTTGATCACGTAGTTGATCAGGCCGCCCAGGAACGCGATGTCGGAGCCGGCGCGGATCGGCGCGTAGATGTCGGCCATCGCGCTGGTGCGAGTGAAGCGGGGATCGACGTGAATGATCTTCGCCCCGTTCAGCTTGGCCTTCATCGGCCAGCGGAAGGCGACGGGGTGGCACTCCGCCATGTTGGAGCCCTCGACGACCACGCAGTCCGAGAACTCCATGTTGCGCGGATAGAGCGTCGCCGCGCCACGTCCCAGTCGCGTCCCCAGACCGGGGACGCTACTGCTGTGTCATATGCGCGCCTGGTTCTCGATCGCCACCACCCCCAGGCCCCGCATCAGCTTCTGCTGGAGGTGGTTCCACTCGTTGTCCAGCGTGGCGCCGCCCAGGGCGAAGATCGCGGTCGTTTGGTTGACCCGGGTGCCGTCGGCCAGCCGCTCGACGAACGTTTCGTCCCGCGTGTTCTTCACCAGCTCGGCCACCCGATCCATCGCCCGCTCCAGGTCCCAGACCTCCCAATCGGTCGCGCCTGGAGCCCGGCGCAGAACCTGGGTCATTCGGTTCGGATTCTTGTGGAGCTGGTAGATCGCGGCGCCCTTCGGGCAGAGCGTCCCCTCGTTGTGCGGGCTCCGCAGGTCGCCCTCGATGTTCACGATCTCGCCGTCGACCGTGTGCACGAGCGTGGCGCAGCCCACAGAGCAGTAGGGACAGATGCTGGGGGTCGCCTTCGCCTCCTTGATGCGTAGCTCCTGAGCGCGGGCGACGGCGGGCGCGAGGCTGACGCCGAGTCCGAGGAGCGAGCCCAAAGCCGTCCCCGTGCCGGCGCCGAGAGTGGATTGGAGGAATTGTCTTCGGGTGAGTACCATTCGAACCGCTCCGATGGTTGGGGCTCGATCAAAAAAGCTGAAGCGGGCCGCAGTCCGACTGGATCGGTGCTGAGCTTGAACGGGGACGCGATCATAATAGGCGCCTCCTATCACCGCGCGCAACAACCAGTCGTTTCGCCCCCACGGCGCTCGACCGCCTTCCCCTTTCTTTTCCCCCTGCCGGGCCCTATGCTGAGGCGACTCCCAACATAGCGGCGGCCTGGACGGCCCGGCTCGACCACGCAAGACCTTGCCCCTCGCCGGACGATCAGGGAGAGCGAGATGAGAACGGTGCAGGTCACGACGACTTCCGGAGAACTCGGCTTTCTCGATGAAGCGGCACTTGCGGGTTTCCGGGCCAGTCTCCAGGGGCAGATCCTGTTGCCGGGCGACGAGGACTACGACAGCGCCCGGACGATCTGGAACGGGATGATCGATCGCCGTCCGGGCTTGATCGTGCGCTGTGCGGACGCGGGCGACGTCGCCCACTCGGTCAACCTCGCCCGCTATCACGACATCCTCGTCGCGGTCAAGGGGGGAGGCCACAACGTTGCGGGCAACGCGGTTTGTCACGGCGGCCTGGTGATCGACCTCTCATCTATGAAGGCGATCGAGATCGACAGCGCCCGGCGCGAGGCGCGTGTGCAGCCCGGGTGCCTTCTGGGTGACCTGGATCAGGCGACTCAGGCTCACGGCCTCGCGACGCCGGGCGGCATCGTCTCGACCACCGGCGTATCCGGGCTCACGTTGGGAGGCGGCTTCGGCTGGCTGAGCCGCAAGTTCGGGCTGAGCGTCGATAACTTGATCTCGGTCGAGCTGGTCACCGCCGAGGGACAAACGGGGACCGTCAGCGCCAGCGAGAACGCGGACCTCTTCTGGGGCATCCGGGGCGGCGGCGGCAACTTCGGGGTCGTCACCTCATTCCGATTCCGCCTGCACGAGGTCGGTCCACAAGTGTATGCCGGGCTGATCGTTCAGCCGTTCTCCGTCGCGCGAGATTACATGCGCTTTCACCGCGACTTCGTGGCGGCCGCGCCGGACGAGCTGTCCGTTTGGCTGGTCGTTCGTCACGCGCCTCCTCTGCCCTTCCTGCCGGCATCCGTTCACGGCCAGCTCGTGCTGCTGATTCCGTTTCTGTTCCTTGGCGAGGCCACCGAGGGCGAGCGGTTGATGAAGCCGATCAGCAGGTTCGGAACGCCGCACGGCGCGCATGTGGGGATCGCCTCCTTCACCGGCTGGCAGAAGGGCTTCGACCCGCTGAACGCGCCCGGGGCCCGTAACTATTGGAAGTCGTGCAACCTGAACGATCTGAACGACGGGGCGATCGACTCGGTGCTCGAATACACCCAGAAATTCCCCTCGCCGCACTGCGAGATCTTCATCCCGCACCTGGCGGGAGCGGTGAGCCGCGTCCCGGCGGACGCCACGGCGTACGGACACCGGGATGCGCCGTTCCTGATCAACGTCCACACGCGCTGGGAGAGCCCCGCCGACGACCGGAGGTGTGTGAGCTGGGCGCGTGAGCTGTTTGACGCACTCCGACCGTACTCGGCCGGCAGCGTCTACGTGAACTTCATCAGCGATGAAGGTCCCGAGCGAGTGCAGGATGCGTACACAGGAGCGACCTGGGAGCGATTGGTCGACCTCAAGACAAAGTACGATCCCAGCAATCTGTTCCGCATGAACCAGAACATCAAACCGCGCGCCTAGAGTCCCGGGCCGCGCAGCTCCAGCCTCACCGGTTGCCGGCAGGAGCTTGCCGGGCCATCGTGTGCGGCACGCTGGCCGGCTCGAGGTGCCAGCAGTCAACGCGGCTGGGGGGACACAGCGATGGAATTTCAGACGGATGCGCAGCGGGGCTGCTTCGAGAAGGTGGCGCCGTGGATAAAAGAGATCTTCGGCGGCTCGGTACTCCGCAAGCCCGATCAACCGATCCTCGGCGTGATGCACGGATCGGCCTTCGCCCAGGTCGGCGTCTTTCCCTGGGGCACGGAAGACGCGATCATCACCACCCGCGCTTACGTGGTGACCGGCGCCGAGCTCAGTCCGGATCTCATGCGATTCCTGCTGGAGGAGAACGCCGGCATGCACTTTGGCGGCTTTGGAATCGATGACGATGGCGACATCATCTTCGAGCACTCCATCGTCGGCTCGACCTGCGACCAGAAAGAGCTGGAGGCTTCGGTCATCGCCGTGGCGCGCACCGCCGACGACTACGATGACCGCATCGTCGAGCGCTGGGGCGGCGAACGGGCCCTCGACCAGGTCCGCTAGGCACCCCTCGACTCCGCTCTACGCCACCTCTCGTCTGGCCTACTACCTGGTGGGCACCGCTTCGCCTCAGGCAGCCCCGACCTCGGTGGCCTCCTTCTCGATGTAGAGCGTTCGCGTCGGGTAGGCGAAATCGATCCCCTCTTCCTGGAAACGCCGGTAGATCTCCAGGTTGATCGCCTGCTGNNTGTAGTAGACCACCTCGAAGTCGAGCGACGAGTCGCCGTACGCCTTGAAGTGCGCGCGGTCGAACCGTGTTTGATCCTGCGCCTCGATGATCTCTCGCACCATACCCGGAATCTTGACCAGCTTCTCGTAGGGCGTCTGATAGATGACGCCGAAGGAAAAGAGGATCCGCCGCTCGGCCATCCGCTTGTAGTTGCGGATGCGGCTGCCGAGCAGATCGGAGTTCGAGAACACCAGCTGCTCGCCCGACAGGCTTCGCACCCGGGTCGTCTTGAGGCCGATGTGCTCGACCGTGCCCGGGAACTCGCCAACGATGATGAAATCGCCGATCACGAACGGCTTGTCGAGCACGATCGACAGCGAAGCGAACAGGTCGCCCAACACGTTCTGCAGCGCCAGAGCCACAGCGATCCCGCCGACCCCCAGCCCCGTCACCAGGGCGGTGACGTCGATACCCAGGTTGTCGAGGGCCAGCAGTAACACGAAGGTCCAGAGCAGGAGCTTGCCGACGAAGCGGAGCGCGCCAATGCTCGTGGCCGCCGCCGCGTCCTCCTCCATTCGCGCCTGCATGTAGCGGGTGATCCAGAAAGAGATCACCGCGTTGCCCCAGAGCGCCGCCTGGAGCAACAAGCCGATGACCATCACGCCGCGGAAGACTTTGTCGCCCGTCGGCGGCAGCGCCAGCGGCTGCACGCCGGCGTACAGCGCGATGATGAGGGGGAAGAAGAACCTCGTCCTTCGCACCAGATCGAGAACGAGATCGTCCAAGTCGGTCTTGGTCCGCTCCGCCAGTCGGGTGAGCCGCCGCTCCAGCACGCCCCGGACCACTCGGAAGACGATCAGGGTGAGCAGAAAGATCGCGGCCGAGATGAGCCAGGTTCGAACGCTGTTGCCCAAATAGGTCCATTCGAGAAAGTCCCTCAAACTTCGATCCTCCTCCGATAGCGTTCGCAGGAAGCTGAACAGTTGTTTACTCCGACTTGTTTGCAGAGAAGCTATTTAACTCCTCGGCGTGAGCCCGGGCAACGCCCTCGGGCACGCTTGCAATGAGACGACGGCGTCCCGGCTGTCGGAGCACGCTTCGGTGGTGATCGGCTGGCGCGGCGACCGCGGAAGACGCTAGCATGTCGGCAGCCGCGCGCGCGGCACCTGCGGGCGGCCGTCGGGGTTTCGGACCGACAACCAAGCGATGGGAAGGGAAGGCATGTCAGCGGACAAGAGACCAGCCGATCAGAGAGAGGTCGCGACGCTAGCCGGCGGCTGCTTCTGGTGCCTGGAAGCGGTCTTCGACGAGTTGCGCGGAGTGGAGAACGTCGATTCGGGTTATGCCGGAGGTTTGCTTCCCAACCCTAGCTATAAGCAGGTCTGCACCGGCACCACCGGGCACGCCGAGGTGGTTCAGATCTCCTTCGATCCCGCGCTGATCTCGTACCGCGACTTGCTTGAGGTCTTTTTCACCATCCACGACCCGACCACACTCAACCGCCAAGGTCCCGATGTCGGCACTCAGTATCGCTCGGCCATCTTCTATCACGACGAGCGCCAGAAGGCTATCGCCGAGGAGGTGATCGCCGAGCTGAATGACGCCGGTCTCTGGGACGCCCGGATCGTGACCGAGGTGACGCCGCTCGAGACATTCTATCCGGCCGAGGACTATCACCGGGACTACTTCCGTAGAAACCCGGACCAGAGCTACTGCGCCGTCGTGATCGCGCCCAAGGTCGCCAAGGCGCGGAGCAAGTTCCTGGAGAGATTGAAGGGATAGAGGCGCAGAGCTAGGTCGCCGCCGCCAGCCGGCTCGAGGCGATGCGTGCCGTCTCGGCGAGCACCGCGGCGCCGACTAGGATGCTCTCGTCCGCCGCGTAGAAGCGCGGCGTGTGCACCGGTATGAACTCACCGCCCGGCTCGCGCGCGCCGACGCGCAGGAAGCAGCCGGCCATCCGCTGGAGATAGAAGGCGAAATCTTCGCCCGCCATGTTGTGAGTGCCGAGCGGCACCACGGCCCCGTCGCCCAGTAGCGCGGCGACCGCCTCGCGCGCCCACCCCACCGGCTCCTCGGCGTTCAGGATGGGGGGCGGCCCCAGCTCGAGCTCTAACCGCGCTTCGAGTCCATGAGCGTCGGCGACCGCTCTGACAATGTGGCCGACCTCCTGATGGAGGAGCTCCCGCGTCACGGGGTCGAGCGCGCGCACGGTGCCCTCCAGCTGCGCGCTCTCGGGGATGATGTTGGGCGCGGTCCCGGCCCGCAGGACGCCGACGGAGACGACGGCCGGCGTGCCCGGGCTCAAGCGACGCGACACGATCGTCTGCAGCGCTCCGACCAGGGCGGCGGCGCCGACGATGGGATCTCTGCCCTCGTGAGGCCGGGCGCCATGAGAACCGCGGCCCTTCAGTTCGATGGCGAAGCTGTCAGCCGCCGCGGCCAGTGGACCGGACTGCACCACCACCCGCCCCACGTCGAAGCGCCGGTCCACATGCGCCCCGAAGATCGCCACGGCCGGGTCGAGGGCACCGCTCTTCAGGACAGCCTCGGCGCCCTGTCCCGTCTCCTCCGCCGGTTGCAACACGACCAGCACATCCCCCCGGGCCGGGCGCTCGCTCAGGAGATAGGCGGCGCCGACGGCCCAGGTGGCGTGCACGTCGTGCCCGCAGGCGTGCATCACCCCCGGGTTCTCGGAGCTGAATTCCAGCCCGGTGTCTTCCTGGATCGGCAGCGCGTCGATGTCACCACGCACGGCGACCACGGGAGCCGCCGCGTCCTCTCCTTTGATTCGCGCAATGACGCCGGTCCCGGCGACGCGCTCGAGTGAGACGGGGTCCAGCGTCGCCAGCTCGTCGTGCAGCCGGGTCGCCGTTCGCTCTTCCTGAAAGGCGAGCTCGGGGTGGCGGTGGATGTCGCGCCGCAGGTTCAGCAAACGCTCGCGAACTTGGGCGGCCGCCAATCGTTCAGCGTTCGTCATGACACCTCGAAGCCGAAACGGAGACCCAACCGGGTGGATTCAGCAGCGACACACACGGGGTTGCTCAGTTTGAAGCATCGGGTTGCGTGCGGAGGTCTCCGGCCTAGCTGAACCCCAACGGCAGGTCGATGGAGCTGTAGAAGCCGGGCGGCGTCTGGTTGTAGCGGCCGATGGCATTCACCACCTCGGCCGTCGTCCCCTCGTCGCCGTGGTACCCTCCGGGGATCTCCACCCGCATGTCGGGAGAGCCGTGCACGTGGATGGTGTCCCCGGGTTCGTCCACCTTCCAGGCCATCACCAGGTCGAAGTCGAGCACGCCTCCCTCCGGCGTGGTGAGGACCGCCCGCTGGTGCAGGCCCGCCACCGTCCCGTCGTCGGCGATCACCGGTTCGATCGACACGTCCAGGTCTCGGGCGGGCCAGCGCAGCGCCCGCGCCACCAGCTGGGCCGAGGCGTCCAGGCCGACGTGGCCCAGGCGTTCTGCGGCCACCCGAGCGGCGAACTCCTCCGGGGTGAGGCCGCGGCCGGTCTTGGCGACCAGCGGGCCGCGGCGCTTCGAGGTGTCCACGCGCCGTCTCACGTCGATCCGCCGCACCGCCCGGGCCCCGCCCGCCACCGCCACGACCAGCCGATCCATGACGAAGCCAGGGTTGGCGCCCGTGGCGATCACTCGGCGCCCGTTCGATACCGCTGCCCTGTGCACCTCCGCCTGCTCCGGTCGTTCAGGTGCGGACAGCTCCTCGCAGGTGGTGACTACATGGTAGCCGAGCGCCAGCAGCCGCAGGATCACGGGGGTCGTCACGTCAGCGCGCGACGAGAACGCGGCCAGCGCCCAGTCGCCTTCCCCGGCGCGGGGAAGCGCCTCCGCCGACTCATACCCTTCGGCGCCGAACCGCTCCATCGCGGCGTGCCGGGCCTCGTCGTTGGGATCGACCACCGCGAACACGCCCGCCACCATCCCGTCGCTGACTGCGGCATCGGCGGCTGCGACGCCGATCGGACCGGCTCCGACCAGGACGAGACGACTCACCGGCAACTACCGCAGTCGGGCATGGGACCTCCCTTATAGGTCGTGGAAACGAGCGCCAGAACCTACAGCGCGGCTCCTGGGAGCGTCAAGCAAAGCGGCAGCGGGCGATCGCCGGCCGCGCCCCCGATCACGGGTCCGAGATCACGGCGCCGTGAGCGCCCGCTCACGCACGGTCAGGTCCGCCACCCGATCCCGATCGACCATGACACCCAGACCCGGCTGAGCACTCGGGACCGTGACCATCCCGTCCTCCATCGTCCACTCCGGGATGACGATGTCGCGCTCCCAGTACCGGGCGCTGGGGCTCACGTCACCGGGGATGACGAAATTGGGCAGCGAGGCCAGCGCGACATTGTAGGCGCGCCCGATTCCCGTCTCCAGCATGCCACCGCACCAAACCGGGACGTCCCGGGCCGCGCACAGGTCATGGATGGCCCGGGCCGGTCCCAGACCGCCGACGCGGGCCGGTTTGATGTTGATGATCTTGCCGCTGCCCAGCGCCAGCATGTCCTCGGCTCGATCCACGCCCGTGATCGACTCGTCCAAACAGATCGGCGTGCGCAGCCGCCGTTGCAACTCGGCGTGGCGAACCAGATCATCGTTGGCGAGAGGCTGCTCGATCATCATGAGCCCGAACTCATCCAGCCGTGCCAGGTGCGCGGCATCCTCCAGGCGGTAAGCGCTGTTGGCATCCGCCATCAGCGGGGCGTCGGGACCCAGCTCCTGGCGGGCAGCGGCGATGTATTCGATGTCGGCGCCCGGCTCGATCTTGCACTTGATCTTGCGGTAGCCCTCGGCGAGGGCGGCGCCCGCCCGCGCCGCCAGAGCCGCGGGGTCAGGCTGAATGCCGAGTGAGATGCCGGTCGCGATCTCGTCCCGCGTGCCACCCAGCAGGCGGGCCAGGCTGACACCGGCACGCTCGGCGGCCAGGCCCCAGATCCCCATCTCGACGGCGGCCTTCGCCATATTGTGGCCGCGAAAGCCGCGCGCCAGGATGGGAGTCACGTCCGCCGCTTCGGCGATGGGCTGACCCAGCACACGAGGCGCGGTCCACTTCGAGATCGCCAGCCAGGCGCTGTCGATGGTCTCGTACGAGTAGTTGGGGTGCTCGGCGGCCGTGCACTCGGACCAGGTGACGAACCCGTCCGCGTCGAAGAGCTCCAGCAGCAGAATGCGCCGTCGGGTCGTCTGACCCGACGAGATACGGAACGACTCGCGCAGCGGCAGGCGGATCTCGCGCAGCGTGATCCGGGTGACCGTGATGCTCATCCGTGTCTCAATCCCACTGCTGGCTCAGCAGGTAGAAGCAGCGGCCCGATGAATCCTCGCGAATGAAACCTGTCACGCGATAATCTCGCGCCAGGCAGTAGAGCAGCGTCCGACGCGTGGATCGGCGCCACGCCTGGGCCTGTTCCATCGACCGGCGTTTGACTCGCTGGATGTCAGCCGGCACCTCGACCCGGAGCACGGGCAGCTCGGGCGGATCGGCCTCGATCGGCACCACGGACCCGCCCCTCACCTCGCTGTTGACGACCGGGGCGTCGCTTCCACCGGGGTCGCCGGGCTCGGAGGAAGCGAGCGCGGCCTCGACCCGCGGATGGCGGAGCTGCCACTCGACGACGAAGCGGTCGGTGCCGAGACCCGAGTGCAGCGCGCTTCCCGTGCGGCTGCCGTACATGTCGGGCACATACTCCACGGGCCAGGCGCCCAGCCGAACGATGTTGAGGTGAGCGTTGCGAGCCTCGAGCGGATCGTAGGTCCAGTAGGCGACTTCGATGCCCAGCGCGAGCAGCCGCTCTCGCTGATACATCTTCAGGCGGCGTCCGAGCCCCTGGCGGCGCGCCTCCTCACGGACCGCCAGCATGTCCGACCAGTGCGCCAGTCGCCCCTCCCGCACCCCGCTGATGCCAAAGACGAAGCCGAGCAGCCGGCCCTGCGCGTCAAAAGCGCCGGCGGCGACACCGCCGACCTTCTGCGTGGCGAGCAGAATGGATGGCGGCGCGCACTCGCCGAAACTGTCGCCCCACGTCTCGTACTGGAGCGCCACGCACTGCTGGAAATCTTCCTGGCTCTGTAATGGCCTGATCGTGATGTGGCCGCCCATATACCGCCTGTGCCCGGCTAGACCCGATCGGCCGGCGCCGCCGCCACCGCCGCCCCTTCGATCGAGCGCGCCCGTATGAGATAGACACCCCAGGTGAGGATCGGGATGACGAAGATCACCAGGAACAGCCAGGTCAACGTGCCGTAGCCGCGCGCGATCAGGCCGATCAGCCCGAAGCTGGCCAGAGCCGAACCGATGACGAGCAGAGCTAACGCCGTGGCCGGCCGCAGGTAATCCGGCATCGTGACCCCCTCTCGCGGTAAACCGCCGCGATCCGCTCGTTCACCGCGTGGATCAGCCCGGTCCCCGTCTCGATCAGCGTGCCGAACAGCACGACCTGAAAGATCAGCTGAAGCGCGGGCGAGCCCAGCGCCTCGAGCAGGAAGTTGGCTGGCACCGGGCGGTCGAGGATCGCCGGGTAATGAGCGCTCATGGCAACGAAGAACAAGAGCCCCGGCAAGATGGCGATGCCGCCGGCGGCGATCCCGGCGCCCACCGCCTCGCGCCGGGTCTCTACGTCGTGGAGCGCGAAGAAGACGGCCGGGATGATCGCCAGGTTGTAGGCGGCATAGCGAACCCCTCCCACCGCCCACCCGCTGCCGGCCTCGGTCGCGGCGAAGGCCGAGCGGATCTGCGGCGCGAACTCGATGAACGACCAGATGAAGACGGCCAAGTAGACGGCGTAAAGCACAAAAGACCAGAAGGCCAGGGCCCGCTCGATCGTCGCGCTGCCGCGAAAGACCAGGAACCCGACCGCCCCCATGATGCCCAGCACACCGAGCGCGTAGGGGAGCGCGAACGTCTCACTCAAGATCGACCCCGCTGCCGCCGCGATCACCGCGAGGATGATGGCCAGCAGCACGAAGTAACAGGCTTCGTACAGAAACCAGGCCGGGCCCAGCAGATGGTTGAAGAAGCTGCGGTAGTCGTAGGCACGGAACACCCGCACGAACTCAAAGCTCGCCGCACAGACGGCGCTCCAGATGAGCGTCGCGACCAGGATGGCCAGCAAGCCGCCGGTTGGACCGTGGCTGAGAAAGAACTCCACCAGCTCGCGGCCGGTGCCGTAGCCGCCGGCGATGACCACCGACTGGAAGATGAAGCCGGGCAGCAGGTACTTCTTGAAGATGGCCGACGCGCGCATCGCTCCGGTGCCCAGAGGGTCGTACCACAACGCTCCGCAGAAGATGGGCGATCGGCCTGCTCCGCGCGATGGGGGCCTCAGCCCGACCGCGCGGCCGCCCTACGCCACGTCGAACGGCCGGCTTCAAGCTTCAGGATGCTGAAGGTCGGGCGTCCAAAAGTTGTGGAAACGGCGAGACAGGCGGTGGACCCGCGACGATCGGCGCTTTGCCAAACCGGTTGCGGCGCAATGACATGGACCGTGCATCGCGGAGATCGGCCGCCGGGCACGAGGGTTGCCACCCCAGGGACTAAGAGAGCTCGGAGTATGAGCCCGCCGGGCCCCAACGCCATCCGGCTGGCGCCGAGGCTTAGGAGAGTCAGATGAGACCGCGCATCCCCTTTTCGGTCATAGTCCCCTTCATCCTCGCCGCACTGCTCGTGCTGCTGGCCTGAGCTTCGGCCGCGAGCGGCGCCTGCGCTCAGTCACGGACGGCCCCTCCCGAGCGAAAGCTGAGCAGCGCGCTGAAGCCGAATCGCTGAAAGTACAAATCGCGAAACCCACTCTCGCTTCGTGACCACTCACCGCGGAGGTGCAGGTTGGTCGAAGCGCCCAGCGGTTGGATCACCTGCGCGATGACGAAGGAGCCGGTGTCGCGGTCCGACGGCGCCACCCGAGCGCCGGGAGGGCCCGGGTTCGTGTAGGTCTTCGAGGCGACGGCACTGTAAAGCTGAGCCGATCCGCGGCCCAAAGGCGCCGAGATCAGAACGGCGGCTCGCCCTGACCGATAATCGAAGCCGTCGCGGCTCGAGCCGTTCCAGGCGAACCCGGCATCGAGCTGAATGAAGATCGGTTCACCGGTCACCCATTGCGCCTGCAGCGACCAATTCGTGTCGTCCCGCTCGGCCACGGCCCGATCCGCGTACGCCTCGCCGCCTCCCGCCAAAGTCAGGCGCGCCAACCCCGGACCCAGCGCATGCAGCAGCGCCACGGATCCCTGGTAGCCGTTACGGTCGAGGACCTGCCATGGGTCCGGCGTGTAGCGAACCAGACCGCCGGAGCCGCGCGCTTCGATCTCCCAACCCGGGGCGATCGACGCCGTGACTGAGCCGCCCGTCCAAAGTTCAGCACGACCCGGATCCAGATAGGCGGGAAGATCCGGCGGGTTCGAGACGGCGCGAAGCTTCGGCGCGACCTCCACCTGCCAGCGGACACCCCGGTCGGGAGATGACGACGCGAGGATCGCGGCCGCATCCAGGACCAGCTCTGAGGAAGTGCGATCGGCGAAGTCGAGCACACGCAGACCGGCCCGCGGCTCGAATATCAGTTCCTGTTGCCGACCGAGTCGCGAACGCCAGCTGAGGCCGGCGCTGGCACGACCGGCGATCGAGGCCTCGCTGGAAAAATCGTCTTGGAAGATCAGTAGCTCGGGACCGACCATCACATCGTGCCGAACCGTTTGCGAGTGGGACGGCGCGGCGGTCAAAAAAAAGACCGCCGCAGTCGCGGCGGAGATCGTCAGCAGCGGACGAGTCATCGCTCGTCTCTGAGCAAGAGTCGAAAGCTCTGGGCCTGGCTCTCCAGCGCCTCGGCGCGCCGCAACAGGTCCGCCCGCAGCAAGGCCAGCTGTTCCATCAGGCTCCGCGGTTCGGCACGGACCGGTGGGTTCGTTTCCAGCGACCGCAGCGTCAAGTCCAGCGGCACGTTGGCGGGCGCGGCCGTCGCCTCGTCAGCGCTGAGCTGAGTCCTCTCGCTTACGACGGCCGGAGCCTCGGAACCGGCAGCGGCGGCTGCTGCGGGCGGGACGCCGGTCTGATCGAAGAGGCGAACCTCAGCCACCAATCGGCGCATCTCCTCGCGCAGCTGGTTGCGCCTTTGAACCCTGGACACTTCTTCCGCGACGGCATCGGCCGCGCGTCGATACTGCGCGGCGCGATCGGCGAGAAAATCCGCCTTCAGCGCTATCTCCTCCGGCCCGTCCCCAGCTTCGACCGCCACGGCAGGCAACTCGGCGGCCGGGACCTGTAGCGGCCGCTGCGACGCCGCCAACTCGGCCGATAAACGGCTGGCTCGTTCAAGCAGCGCGGTCTTGCGGTCGGGCGGCGACCGCTCAGCAGCGGATATCGTCCGTTCGAGCTCGGCCTCGAGGGCCGTGGCGAGCGCTTGACGCGTTCCTCGCTCAAGAGCGACCGCGACGCTCAGCCGCTGATCCAGGACCGCGAGGCTGTCCGAAGAGATCTGAGCCGCCGCCAGCGCATCGCGAAGCGCGTCCCTTCCCTGCTCGCGAGCATCGGCGATCAGCCGATAGCGCTCTTCCGCCCAGGCGGCGGCACGCTCGCGCGCGGCGGCCAAGTCGGCCACGCGGCGTGCCGCCAACTCCTGGCCCTGTCTGAGCGAGTCGAGGACCGCAAAGCTTTGAGGCAGGTCGGCCGAATCCGGCGTGCCACGATCCGATTGGCCCGCCAGCGGCGCGGCGCACAGCCAAAGGCCGATTGCGATCAGCGAAGTCGCGCGTCTCACGGCAGCTCGATCCCGTACTTCTGCAGCTTGTAATGCAGTGTCGCCGGCGGGATGCCGAGCAGGCGCGCAGCCTCCGCTTTGACCCCGCGCGCCTGAACGAGCGAGCGCCGAATCAGCTCACGCTCGAACGACTCCACCGACTCGGCCAACGTCCCCGGGGGCTCGGCCTCCGCAAGCGGCCGTGCCGCCGCTGGCGAAAGCGCGGGCAGGTCCGCCGGCATGATCGTCGTCCCCCGAGCGAGGACGAGGGCACGCTCGATCACGTTCTCCAGTTCACGGACGTTGCCGGGCCAGTCGTAAGCCTCGAGGGCAGCCATCGCCTCGTCGGAGATCCCGGTCGCGCGGCCGCGCGTGCGGGGTCGCAGCCGCTCGATGAAATGGCAGGCCAATGGCGCAATGTCTTCTCTCCGCTCCCTGAGCGGCGGCAGCGTGATCGGAACCACGTGCAGCCGGTAGTAAAGGTCCTCACGGAACTCGCGGCTCGTCCTGAGCGCCTCCGGCCCCAGGTTCGTGGCCGCGACGATCCGCACATCGACCGGAATGGTCTCCTCAGCGCCCAGCCGCTCGATCTCGCGCTCCTGCAACACGCGCAGCAGTCGGACCTGCGTCTCGGGACGGATCGTACCGATCTCATCCAGCAGGATGGTGCCGCCGTCGGCGAGCTCGAAGCGGCCGCGCCGCCGGCGTTCGGCCCCGGTGAAGGCGCCACGCTCGTGGCCGAAGAGCTCGGAGTCGAGCAACCCTTCGGGCAGCGCTCCGCAGTTCACGCGGATGAACGGTCCCTGTGATCGGGGAGAAGCGGCGTGGATGGCGCGCGCCACCAGTTCTTTCCCGGTGCCGGATTCGCCGTAGATCATCAAGGTCGAATCGGAAGGCGCGACCCGCTCGATCCAATCGAAAACGGCCCGCATCGCCGGCGAGCGACCGACGATCTCGCCGTACTCGCGGTCGATCTCCTGCCGCAGATAGCGGTTCTCATCACGAAGCCGCTCGCGCTCCAGGCGCGACCGCAAGATGCTCTCGACCCGCGCCGCGAACGCCTCGCTGCGAAACGGCTTCTCGATGAAGTCGACAGCCCCGGCCTTCATCGCGTCTACGGCAACGTCGACGGAGCCGTAGGCGGTGATGATCAGCACATCGGTGTTGGGCGAGCGGGCACGGGCCTGCTTGAGGACTTCCATCCCGCCGACCGGCTCCATCTTCAGGTCCGCGACGACGAGATCCACGTCCTCTTGCTCCGCCAACAGCTCGAGCCCCTCCGCCCCGTTACGGGCTCCCAGGGTGCGATGACCCCGGCGTCGCAGAAGAAGCTCCAGCCCCTCGCGCATGGAGTCGTGATCGTCGATCACCAGAACGCGCGCCATGTCGATTACTCTCGGCTCACCGCCTGGCGAGCGCAATCCCCAAGGCCTCCTTTGCGGCGGCGCGCCGTGAGCTTTGGGACATCACCCGCGCAGCCGCTCTCGGATCGCCTCCGGTTACGGCACAACCACCCGCACCCTGGCCGCCAGCCGTTCCGCCCATCCCGTGTCCGGATACGTATGGATCACCTCGACGTCGTATTCGCCCGGGTCCAGGTCGCGGACTCGAAGCTGGTAGGGAAAGGCATGAAGCACCTGGATGCAGGCGTCCACGTCCCGCTCCCGCGCGATGATGAGAAGCGTCAGAGCAGTCGGAGGCTCGCGCACCGTTCCCGGCTTCAGATCGTAGCAGGGTGTCGGCGTAGTGATCCGGCCCAGAACCTCGAGTCCGCCGGGCACCGGGGAAACCAGGGCCGTGTCGTTACCCGGAAACGACAGCGTATCGCGGTCGAGGACCCGAAGCGTGAGCGGCCCCGGATCCGGGTCCGGGCCCGACGGCGAATCGTCGCCACAGCCCCCCACGGCCACGCTCCACGCCAAGACCACTGCAGCCACGCGCCACCGCCGGCTCCACGAGTTGCTCAACAGGGTCATCTTACCGACCTCCAACCCGATCGAATCTGCCCGCTAAAAGGGCTGCCGGGGCCTGCCTGCTGCGACAACCGGACTTCTCCCCCAAAACGCTGACAGGCCCACAGCAGCCCTACTTGTCAAACCTCACCAAGAAACGCGTCTCACCGGGCCGCGTCTCGAAGCCCACGCTACCCGAGTTAGCCTCCGCCAGCTGGCGCACGATCGCCAGACCTAGACCCGCACCGTCCGCCCGAGTGGTGAAGAACGGCTCGAAGATGCGCTCTCGAACCTCTTCCGCGATCCCCGGTCCGTCGTCCATCACGGCGAAGCTCGCCCGACCGTCTTCCCCTTCCGCCGTCAGCCGTACGCACCGTTCCGCCGCCGCGACCGCGTTCCGCAACAGGTTGACCGCGATCCGCTTCACCTGGTCGGGGTCGGCGGTGACCCAAACGGGGCCGGGCGGCATCCCCACCTCGACCAACTTCCCCCGGGCCACGGCCCCGACCATCTCGGCCGCGTCACCCAGCGGCCCCCGAAGGTCGATCTTTCGCACCGCCGGCGCTTGCGGTCGGGCGAAGGCGAGGAAGTCGCTGATCACCCGGTCCAGCTCCTGGGCCTCGGCCCGAATCCGCTCCAGGTGCCCGCGCCGCTCGTCGCCTTCCGCCAGACCTTCCGCCGCCGCGCCGGCAAACAGCTCAATGCCGCCCAGCGGGTTGCGTATCTCGTGCGCGACCTGCGCCAGCATCAGCCGCAGCTCTTCCTCACGCCGGATGATCGCGACCCGCATCTCCTCCATCGCCCGCGCCAGCTCGCCGACCTCTCCACCCGCCGACGTCGGCACGGGCTCGTCCCAGCGCCCCTCGCCGATCCGACGAGCCGAGCCCGCCAGCTGCTCCAGAGCGCCGGTTAGCCGGCGGCTGAGCAGACCCGCCGCCAACGCCACCGCCGCCAGGGCGATCAGCGCGAAGCTGACCATGCCGTTGCGCAGGCTGCGGAGCGGCGCCAGAAACGACGCCGGCATCTCCACGGCCAGCAGCGCGTCAGCGCCGGCGAGCCGCGCGAATCCCAGCTTGTACCAGCGCCCCTCGGCCCCCTGGAAGAGCGTCGTCGTCGCGGCCCCGCGCGAGCGGGCCTCGGCGATCTCCGTCCCGTACATCGCCAGCACGTGCACGGGATCGCCGATCGAAGCCGGAGCCCAGGAGGCCACCAGCAGACCCCCCGCCGAGTCGAACACGAACGCCCGTGCCGACACCGGCGCGAGGGCACGCAATCTGGCCTGGTACGCTTGATACAGTCGCGTGCCCTCATCGCCAGGCCGGAGCTGGCTGGCCAACCCGCCGTCCAAGCCCGACGACGCAGCCAGCGCCACGGCCTCCAGCGTGCCATCGAGCTCCCGCTCCAGCAGGTCGCGGGTCGACTCGTAGAGGACCCAACCACCGATCCCCAGAGCGCCGGCCGCGAAGGCCACGAACGCGACGGCGAGCCGATGGCGAAGCGTCATGCCGCTCACTCTGTCCCAGGGAAAGCGCAAGGCCTGTGCCCGACTCGTCTCGGAGGGGCTAGACACGTAACGCAATATAACGCGGCCAGTTACAAACGTCGCCCCTTCGACGGCAGCCGCTCGCGCCGCGGCCCGGGCTCAGGTTTCTGACGGGTGGCCTCAGATTCTCGTCGGAAACCGAGTTCGCGCCGAAGCCCGGTCTCCGCTGCNNCCGAAGCCCGGTCTCCGCTGCCATCACGTTCGGCGGTTTGGTTGCTGGCGCGGGCTGGCTGGTGGGACTCGCCATCCGCAGCGAACGCGGGTAGAGAATTCCGCTCGAGAGCATCCGCATCGGTCCGGCAGCCGGGGCTGGATGCCGGTGTCGCGGTTTCGGCCTCCGTCCGGTTCTAAACGGGTGGCGCGGCCCCGGACTCCTTTTTCCAGCGGCGGATGAGGTCCTCGATCCGCTCGGGGATGAGCAGTCTATCGGCGATCGACGCGACCTCTTCGGCCTCACGCCACGCTTCCTCGAGGACCGCCAACTCGCCCTCCAGTGCTCGTCGCTCGCTCTCCTCGTGAGCGGCCATCTCGAGAGCCAGCCGCACGTTGGTGTCCATCTTCTTCAAGAAGATGCTCCCCGCCCGAACGCGCCCCGTGGTTCGCACCGTGTCCGGATCCCCGGCGACTCGGGCGAAGAGACGTTCGGGGCTGCGCGACTCGTCCACCAGCTTGACCGCCTCTCTCACCTGAGAGTCGGTTCCGCCCCAGGAGTTCACCTTTGGCAGGATGCGGCCAGCGGCCTGAACCGCGGTGGGCCCCGTGAGCACGGTGGTATGACGTTTACCCTTGCCGCGCGCTCCCAGGAGGCCGACACGCTCTGACAGGTGGTGCGGGAGGACGAGCGACCAACCGTCCGGCGCTTCGCCGCGGGTCAACTCGGTACGGGTAAGATCCTTGCGCGTCACGCAGAGACGCATGCCTCCCTCGTCCCGGACCCGGGCCACTACCTGCTTGTCGCGCCCGAGGATGAAGACCCAGAAAATGTCCGCGCCCAGCGCCGCACCCACCGCCGAGACCGCGACCTTCGTCCCCGTCACGATCATCGTGCGGATGCGTCGACGTAAGAACTCACGACCATAACGCCAAGCCGCGAACTCATCCCGCTTGGGTCGACCGATTCGAACCAGCTCCAGTCCGGAGTTCAGCCGGGCCAGACCGATATTGTCGGTGGAGAAGCGCTGCGGGGTGCCGTGAAACTGCCGTTCGCACTCCTCGATGGCCTCCCAGCGCTCCTCCAGCGGGCTCAAGTTCCAGCGCCGGCAAAGCTCGCAGATCACCCACAGCCGCCCCCGCTCGCCGTCGAAAGCGAGCCGGCGGCCGACGGGAAAATACTCGATCCCTTCGTTAGCGCCGAGGTTGCGGTTGCAGTAGATGCAGGTTTTGAACATGCGGCGTCGCGCCTATCAACGAGGCGGGGCAACGAGGCCCCATCAGCCCCCCTTGATCCATACGCCGCGGGGGGTGAGGAGTTTCCCCTCGACCGAAGCACCAGGTGACCTTACGGGCGCTTCAATCGTCTTCTATGCAGACCGGCTAAGACCATGACTCGAGACAGACGCCCCGCCTCGGCGGGCGTCTTTCCGACCCCGGTCGGGCAGTTGTACGTAACGTCAAGCTGGAACGAGGCTTACGAGGACAGGTGAAAGGGAGGTTGTGATGCGGCTTGTTCGGCTGAAACCTCATTTCGCGCCCCTGGCGTTGATGCTGGGCCTGACGCTGAGTGTTGGCGCGTGTGATAAGACGTCGAGCACCGAGCTCACCGGCGACGGGAGTGGGCTGGCGCGAATCTCGATCCTGCTGACCGACGCCCCGGGCGAGATCGCTGAGGCGTGGGTCAAGTTCGACGCCATCTACCTGCAGCGCCAAGACGATGACGACATGGGTATGGGTTCGGGACGCGTCTTCCTGCTGGAGGATCCCACCGATTGGATCGACCTCAAGAGCCTGACGGGCGGCGTGGTGGTGCAGCTGGTCAGCGGCGTGACCGTTCCCGACGGGTTTTACGGCCAACTGCGCTTCGTGATCACCCGCGCGGTGCTGGTCACGGGCGATGGGATGGCCATCGACAAGGTGTACGCTACGTCGGACGTGAGCAGCGACGACCTGGCGGAGCTCAACGCGTTGCGGGACCCCGAGCCGCCGCTCGATCCGATGGACCAGCTTCACTGTCCCAGCTGCAGCAAGAGCGGTCTCAAGCTGAACTTCCGGGACGGTGGCCTCGAGGTGACGGGCGAGACGCTGGTGCTGGCCGACTTCGACGTGAGCCAGAGCTTTGGCCATCAGGCCGGGATGTCGGGTCGTTGGATCATGCATCCGGTGATCAACGCCATGGTGATGGGCGGTGGTAGCGGGTCGATCGCCGGGACCGTGTCGCCGGCGCAAGGCGTGAGCCTGCCGGCGAGCTGCGGCGGCCAGACTATTGATTTGAGCTACTTCTCGCCGACGGCGGAATCGGGGAGCATGACCTGGTCCGGGGAGGTCGACGCGAACGACGGCAGTTATGAGATCGCGAATCTGCCGCCCGCCGACGACTACGTCCTGAGCTACCTGGCGGAGGTCCAGGTCGGTAACCAGAAGCTGACGTTCAGCGCGGACATTCTCGACGCCAGCGACAACCAGATCACCGGCGCGGTGGAGGTGACGGCCGGTATGGTCTTCACCGCCAACTACATGATCCTCAGCGCCGCGTGCATGTAGTCTAGCGGACGCGATGACGCCGGGCACGCCACGGTGAGCGGGCCCGGCGCTTCGCATCCCGAGGCGGCAAGCCAGCCCCGCGAGACGGGCGGTTTTGGAGAAGCACGGCGGATTTGATTATTTTTCAGTCCCCCCGGCCCGCCCTGTGCCCCGCTCCCGGTGACCGGAGCGTACCGCCAATCGTCTACAGTGTGGGGAGTTACAGAGCGCGTGACGGCGCGAGACAGCGAACCGAGCGATGCCGCCGTCGTCCACGACGTGCTGAACGGTAACGAGCAGGC
>JABAOH010001170.1_pt2 | contig 21475 bp, 27 predicted proteins | sample 7062181 | NCBI WGS metagenome assembly JABAOH01 (sample SAMN14538630, study PRJNA623070) | marine sediment metagenome | biome: marine biome [ENVO:00000428]; feature: marine pelagic biome [ENVO:01000023]; material: deep marine sediment [ENVO:00002113]; isolation source: pool of 5 deep marine... | reverse complement strand
TTCTCTCGACCTCGTCAGAAATGACCAGACAGCACGCACGCGGCGATGTTGTCCATCTCGCGAAATTAAATGATAAAAAAATAGGGCGCGCGCGCGAGTATCGCAAGAAAAATCGTTGACCATGAGATGGAGTTGTACGCAAGATTTTTATTAGGAATGAGTTGGCCTCTGGCCTTCGTAGGCGGACAGCTTGGTCGAGTTCTCCTGAGCCCATACCTCTTCGTCTTCGGAGACAAGGAAAACACCGTAAGCAAGCGCATCTTCATTTTCGAGAAAAAAGAGAACATCTTCAAACTCATTGATAAAATAGATGAGTTCACCGAAGAAAGAGAAATTTCAAAAAAACAAAGAAAAAGAGAAAAAGACAACGAAAAAGGAGTAGATGATGGGGCAGGAAAAATTGATTTATGGAGAAGGCTTAGAGAGTTTTTTCGTCTTTAGCCGTTTGATCCACGTACTTGACCGATGTGCTCCTGATCACGATCCTAGGCTTTGAAGTAATCGTACACGACTCTTTAAGCCTTTGCTATCGCTTCCACTTCCGTAACACCATAAAAACCAACAAACTAATTCTAAGACTATCTTACCCTAATAATTAGATAACCTTAATAAATAGTTAAGATTTTTTTCCCTAGGTAATTCAGAGTGTGGATCCCGAGGTGGCTCGGGGAGATCTACTCCCTGCTCTATCGCAGTTTCGAGGCCGAGCTATTCACATTTACACAGGCGAGGAAAGCCCTAAACATCGACCCTGGGAAGCTGAGCGTGGCCTTCAGCAAGCTCCACTCGGAGAGGATCCTCACAGTGTTCAGGCGCAGCAGGCCCAGGGCCTACAGGCTCCTCGACCCCTCAGAATTTATACTGTTAACTTCCGAGACCATACTGAACATCCAAGAGCTGATTCAGGAGAGGTACCTCCCCCTCATCCTTAAAGGCTACCGCCAGGCCTCAAAGATCGTCAACATCAATTCCTACGCCGTATACGGCTCGGTGGCGCGGGGGAAGGCGAAGGAGGACAGCGACATCGACGTCCTCATAGTGTCTGGCGACTTCCGGGGGAGCCTTGGGAGCAGGATCGAGCGGCTGATGGGGGTTGAGGACGCTGTCAAAGACGAGATAAAGTGGCTCAAGAGGCACGAGATCAGGACGGGGCTCAGCTTCTACACCATGAATCCCGAAGAGGCCGAGAGGCTCCCGTACCTCTTCCTCGACCTCACAGAGGACGCCGTCGTCATGCGCGACGAGGGGCGCTTCCTAGAGGGGCTTCTTATGGAGCTGGGGGCGAAGCTGCTGAAGAGAGGGGCTGTCCGGGTCTTCGTGGACGAGGACAGGTGGTACTGGGACCTGAAGCCCGACTACAGGTTCGGTGAGATAGTTGAGATCGCTTAGGGTGGCGAGGTCCTTCCTACGCCAGGCCAGAGCGCGGCTCGAAGACGCCGAGGACGCCCACACTGAGGGGAACCACCCTTACGCCGTCAGGCTGAGCCAGGAGTGCGTCGAGCTCTCCCTGAAGGCCGTGCTGAAGTCCGTGGGGATCGAGTACCCGAAGGTCCACGAGGTCTCGTACGTCCTCGAGGAGATCGGGGAAAGGTTTCCCAGGTGGTTCAGGGCGGAGATAGGGTACATGGCCGAGTCCTCGAGGCTCCTCTTCAAGAAGCGGGAGCCTAGCCTTTACGGAGACGAGGAAGCCCTCCTCCCCCCCAACGGCGTGATGAGCGAGGAGGACGCGAGGGACGCCACCCAGAGAGCTGAAAAGACTTACCACCTATGTGAAAGGCTCATAGGGGAGCTCGAAGAAATGGTAGAGAAACCTCTTTAAAACATTTTAATGGTCAATTCCTTGCCAATGAAAGCCACTATATATAAGGATGCAGAGTGCATACAAGACATTCTTCTGTGGGTCATCCCTAGCGTCAGAGACGTTAAAATCTTTATTTTATCTTTTTCTCGAAGGCCATTAATTCATTGGGAGTTGGACATAAAACATATGCATATTCTATGTATAGGCTTAATCAAATGCACTATGTGACACGCCTCTATCTCTCACGCTCTTCGGGTTCCTTCACCCTCAGGAAAGCCGCGAACGACCCGATGATCAGGAGAACCGCGCTCAGGTTGAAGATCAGCCTCTTCGAGTAGTTCTGGTACACCGCTCCTCCCGCGGCGTTGCCGGTCCCCCAGATGAGGGACCAGCAGATGGCTGCTATGGCGTTGAACCTTCCCCTATATTCCTTTGGAACATAGTCCACGAAGAGCGCCTCCCAGGCGGGGTCGCCGATGCTCCCCAACGTGGCCATCATCAGCTGGGCCAGCAAGACGCCGTGGAAGCCCTTGGAGTTCACGAACAGGATGAAGGTTACGGGCGATAGGAACATGCATGGAAGTATAAACTTTAGCCGCCCGTGTCGGTCCGAGGCTAATGCGGCAGGGGGTTTCAGCGTCGTTCTGAGCAGGATCATGAGCATCGTGGCGAGACCCCATTGGGCCGCCGTCACGCCGACCTCCTCCCTCGCATATGTCACGAAGTAGAGCTCTGTTAGGCCCCAGGCGAACGTGAAGACGAAGTCGATGGCGAGGAAGACCCAGAGATGGATCGGTAGGCTACTCAAGGTCTCCCTGAAGTCCGCAAGGATCTCCGATGGTGCTACTGTGAGATCTCCACCGTTTCCACTCTCGTTGAAGAGTGTCTCCTTGATGAATAGGTATCTGACTGTCGAAGCGACGATGCTAATGCCGAAAGTGAACATGTAGGCCCACCTCATCGCTGTGACGATCCCATGGGTATCCATCACCAGCCCGATGGCGTAGGGGGAAAGTAGGCCGAAGAGGGGCGGGACCACCTGCCACAGGGCGAGGGAGAAGGCCCTGTTCTCTGGTGCGTGGAGTCGCCCAGAATCGAGGAGAAGGATGGGCCTCTGATCCCTGCGATGAGAGCCTGCAGGGTTGCCGCCAGGTAAATGTACCTGTAATGGGGGGCGAAGGCGAAGATTAGCTCGTTCCATGCCAGTAGGAAGCTCATAGTATAGATTATCTTCTTCCGACCAAGGGTGTCCGCTAGGTAGCCGCCTAGAAAGGTGGGGGCGATCCTGGCGACGGCCCCTATCGCCGAGATGAGGCCTATGTCGATGTGGCTACCGCCGAGTTCGAGGACGTATAGGGAGTAAAAGGGCCATGTCATAGCGCTTGCGATGTTCCAAAAACCTGAGCTGAGAAGCATAACACCGATATTACCCTTTAGTATAGCCCATCTTCCCGATGGTCTATCAGGCATCTCTATCAGCGGACATGGATCGTGTCATCTACGCTCAGGTTCTAGACCTATGGTTATCAGTTTGTAAATATAAAAATTCCTGAGCAGACACAACCATTCGAGATTTTCACGGATCATTTATGTTAAGCGTCCCAAAAAAGGGAAAGAGATGGGGAAACTTCTCGGACACAAGCTAATTATTTTTCTCTTCTCTCTTTTATTAGCCGCTCACTGTGCTCCTCCATTATCCTCTCAAGCTCCTGCAACACTAGATCCCTGTCATCCGGAAAGTCCCTCCATCTCTTGTCGTACTCCCTCCTCTGCTCAGCCGACATCAGGCCCCTGCCCCGGATGACGTTCAACAACCCAACAAACTGACCATATCTCAGCTTCTCGTCATGCTTAATTTCGACCATCTACAACCAACGCCAGTTTTTACTTTGACTCTATCTCCTATGGGATGACTCAGGATATTAATTCTCTTGCTACTCAAGTGCATATAGCCGGGATCGTAGTGCCAAAGACCATCATGCTTGGAGACGATGCATGAGAACTCCTCATCCATTTCCCTGTCGAGGCGTTCCATGGCAATTTCATTTAGGATAGTACGATGCTATACGCTCATGGATTGCGAGAAGAAGTAGATTAAACATTCAGAAAATACTTGCCTCGATCACTCATGAGGAGAGCCAACATCTGCGTGCGCATGTAAAAACCTATACAAACCCAACTTCTCATAAAATCGTAACCGGATCAACGAAAGGGTCAGTCTCTGGACACAAAGAAGAGCTCTTCATGGATTCGCGCGTGCGTACGGATATTGAAGCTGAAGAACAATATGATAGCTCTCAAGATGTAAAAAAAATAGAGCTTAGTTTAGGTGACAATATCCTCGATCATCTTAGGAGTCTTCACGAGCCCAGGTTGCACAGCATCGAACATGAACCATGGGCATTGGACCCGCGTTTCAGAACGGGCTTGGCTTCGCGAAAATTCCTTCACGGATAGATCTAGGTTTGCGTATTCGCCTGCATCTATGCCTCCACTGGCTGCGGTCTCTTAGCGGCCTCCATCAGCTCCTTCAGGGCTTTATCGACCAATTTTGCCGAGACGTCCGAGTCGAACTCGTGCGTCCCGCCCTCGGAATCGATTAACCTCAGCTTGTTTCTATCGACGGCCGTGATCTCCCCTACACTTTCATACGGCATATCCAAGACGACCGTATGGGTCTTGCTTATGAATCCCTTCTCCTCGATGAAGAAGAGCTTTCTATTGGACGCCATCAGCATTCCGCCCCTCCTGTCCAATCTTCCGGTATAGCTTCTCTGCACTTCGTCTCCAGGCTCCAGCCTCTCTTTCACGATCTCCAACCGCTTGCTAGAGATTTCCATCACCTCCCTGCAAGAAATCCGTCCGCTTCCTAACTTATATCTTTAACAGTAAGTAAGTCGTGAACGATTGGACATCTGGCAGGATTGACGATACAATATACGATACTACAATGAAATGAAAAAGGCCGTGCACGCGCACCGAGGTCAGAACCAGCCACGGCAGGCTCAGGGGAGGCTTCGGTGCCGTCAGGTAATATAGTATGCTCTGCAAGGAGGGAAGCCTTACCTTCACAGCTGGTGGATCACAATATTCGCCGTGGGGCACAGCCGGCGGAATGATGGGAACACCTAACTACGCGGTCGCCAACAAGAAGGAAGAAAAGCCGAAGGAGTACAGGAAGGTCGCAGTGCTGAAGATGTTGAAGGACGCATGATGAGCCTCCGCACCTGCAGTGGAGGAAGATGGGGAGACCTCCAGGAAAGGGACTCTGATCGCGTCTTATGGGACGTGGTAAACGATTATGTGACTTATGAATATGCGCTAAAAATATACGGAGTAGTAATCGACGAAAAGACCCTTAAGTTAGATAGGAGGAAAAAAGACAAGTACAAGAGAGATAAAAGGAAGTACAAATAATCCATTTACGAGTGCGTAAGCCATACAGAGTATAATGACTTAGGATAGATAATCATGAGCAATACTAACGACGATGTCGTTGCCTGGTACGAGAGAAAGACAGAGTCAATAATACGCAAGTATGGGCCCGGCCCAAGGATACACTTCCACACTGGGCTGGTGGATCAAAATACTAAGCCCGCACCAGACATCCATGGGCTTAAGCGACAATTGGTCCAATCCCAGGAAGATCTACTCCACGAGGCCGCTCGGTTCTGGGAAGCAAAAAGTCATCTATGTGGGACGATCCTAGATGTGGGTTGTGGTCTTGGAGGAAGCTCCATCTTTTTGGCCCAGGAGTATGGAGCCTTTGTTCATGCTCTCACGAACGTGCCAGGACACGTGCCATGGATATCACTTTTCTCAAACCAAGCTGGAGTGGCCGAAAGGGTTAAACCAGTTCTCGGAGACGCTTGTGCAATACCTGGGAATCAGATTTACGATGCGGCGATGGCCATAGAAAGCTCATGCTATCTTGATCGTGCGGCATGGTTCAGACACCTGATAAATCGGGTGCATACGGGAGGTCATTTGTTTATCGCAGATTGCTTCACAAGTAGTGACGAGGTTAGCAGGCCATTCGACAGATATTGGTTGACACAAATAGGTTCTATCAGAGAGTATATGTCCACAGCAGAAGGAGTAGGCTTTAAGGTAGAGGGCCTGTTGGATCTTACCTCTCGAACCTCTCGCTTCTGGGAGTTAAGTATACTCTATTCACGCCGTTTACTCAGAGACTTCGATGAATCGGAGCAGGAAGCTGACAGACTTCGACGGAGCATTAAGTGGCAGATCCAACTTCTTGACATATGGAATAGTGGAAAGATCATGTGTGCCCTGCTTCGCTTCGTACATCCCTAGTTGATCGTGTATATATTAGGCCCTTAACCGAAACTCCGTGTAGCGCTGTGTGTAGACATAGGTTCAGATAAAATATGCGTCCCTGAAATTCACTAACTTTACACATTACCATTATACAAATAACATAATTTTTTTCTAAGAGTAAAGTAATTTTTCATTGTTGGATCTCGAATGGTAAATTTATCAACTATATTTGCCGCAATGGAATGTTTAGGAATACTTATCGGCGTCGCGATAGCCATAGTGCAGTTGCGTAATATTAACAAGACCACTCAGGCGGAGCTATTCATGCAGCTCTACCATCAATTTCACAACACAGAGTTCATGAGGCAAAACATCGACATTATGATGCTAGAGTGGAAGGACTTCGAAGATTATTGGAGTAAATACGGCATGAATATCAATCCCGAAGCTACCTCCATGATCTATTCGGTAGGGAACTTCTTTGAAGGTATAGGCGTGCTGGTGAATAAGAAATTAATTGACGTGGAACTTGTGGATGATCTGATGAGTGGCCTCGCCTTGCGTTACTGGGAGAAGTTAGGACCCATCATCGAAAAACAAAGAGAGATATTCAACTGGCCCGAAGCTTATGAATGGACAGAATATCTGTATAACAAAATAAAATCCTTTACTGAAAAAGAAAGGTCTTCGCCAAAAAAAACAAAGGTAACCTAACTTTTTTAATTTACTCGTGAACTAAACATGCGCACCAACGATATGAAAAAAAGGTGATGTATATTATCTCCTGTACCAGTATTTCCACGTTATTTCTTCATTAACCCACTTTTTTATGAATTCATCTGCGCCCATAATGGGCATAATCTTTTTCACTTGAAGAACTTCTCCGTAGTGTTTAAGCCAATTATTCAATTGTTTTTCAGTGGCCTCGAATATCGTAAACCAATCTGGTGAGGTATCACCATGCGACGAACCATGGGATGTTGGATATATTCTTCTTGACATATCTTCCTCTTTCAAATCGGCCTCTTTCAGTTCATTCATTTTATAATATAAATCAATGCCTTTATCAGTATCTGCGAAGTTCCATGTCCAAAACACTATGTACTTTTTTATCTCCTCAGACATTTTCCTATCCTATCTCCTTTTCTTTCCCTGAATAACGCCTCATTTAGACGCTAAGGTTCCACTATCAGTAGCAGAACCTTTATGAATATTAGTCGAATCTGGATTTAACAGTTGCGCCCCCTTTTACGCGCGCGCAGGAGATTAACGCCTACGCTGAGACTGAGGGCTTCATTACTTTTGTAACGTGCGTCTCGTCTTAGAGAATCCTGCTAAAACTTGGACAACAATCTTCGAGTTGCCAATCGGGTTGCCGAGTCAGTGGTTACGGCTGCGGCTACCGAACTGGATGTCTTCCTCGATACCTTCGTGGATCTCGACAGGGACTATTTTCCCCAGGTCGGCCTCTACGACAGACGGCTCAACCCCCGCATGGGGAGCCACGTTCTCGCCCATCTGCAGGGGGTACTGAACGACTATGGCCCAGAAGTCATATAGGCGATCGCTCCGCAGGCTGGAATGGTTTTGCTTTTAAGACCGTCAGGGCGGTCTTCAACATGTTCTTACCATCCTCAGACGATACACAAGAATCTAGGATAACCCCTTCCATAAGAACGCGTGCGATCACACCGACACTTCTAAGTCTACACTCGATAATGTTTACTGCCGCGAAGCAACCCCTAGCTACTCCATCATCAACATTGAACCCGATGACAACTTAATCGGGCACAAGTGGCATTTGGAATGTCAAGGCTTTCCCGTACTTCCTCCCCATGACGATACGTATCTCCCCAGTATCCAAATTATAGACGATTGACCAGATCGTACTAGACTGTGAGGAGACCTCCAGGAGGTCCATGGCCTCCTGCACGGATACATTGCCGTCAGCTTCATGCAGCGTAATGTAAGTAGACCTATACCGCACACAACCACAAGTAAAAACCTATGTCCCAAGCCAGCCGCACAAGCCAAACTAACACTGCCTACTCTAGGCTATATAACGTGAATGATCACAGCCGAGGGCATGCAAAACACAGAAATACCATCCATGAAGAATATGGGTAGAGCGTCAAGAGAGGAGAGAAGATGAAAGCGTTTGTTTTAATAAACACGGAGCTCGGGCAGGAGGAGTCGGTCGTCGAAGCACTGAGTGAGGTGCCTGGGATAACGAGCATCCACTCCCTCTATGGCATATACGACGTGATAGCCCAGGTCGAGGCCGAGTCCATGGACAAAGTGAAGGAGATCGTCTTCAACAACATAAGGCGCCTGAGTAGCGTCAAGACAACCATAACACTCATCACGTACGGCGAAGGGGTAGAACGAGAGTAGATAGAGACACCAAATTCACGCGAGATGCGTCAAAATAGATCACAGATTCTCCAAAGAACGGTCCATGTCACCTACCGAGCCCGTTTTATTTCGCATCAAAGGGAAATAAACGTTCAAACTGCGCACGGCGCTGTCACACTCCTTGATTCCAACCCTGGCTCCAACTGTCCCCTTCCATGGGCCACCGAACTCCGGAGACACTAAGCCTCAAAAGCCCACTATAACGACGGCGGCGATCGGAAAAACTTTCACAAACGAGCATCGAATACTAAAGGTTTTTTTCTCACCCCTAGACCTTCATCCAAGTGCAAGCAATGAGGAACCCTAGAGGTCTAGGATTCGGCGGCTTCCTGTTAGGCCTTGGCGTCGGATGGATCGTATTTACTACAGTAGACATCTCATCCCAGATTCTGGCTTGGCTCATTATCTTTGCGGGTTGTGCCATCGTCGCATCAACTCTCATATCGTATTTGAGCCCTGGGTTTAAACTAACGGGGATGACGACCTCCCTCATAGTTGGGCTTGTCATCGCCCTCGTCTCCACCTCCGGATTTGGAGACCTGGGGCCGGGTCCATGGAATGGTGGAGACTACCCGTACTCCGTTGAGGAGACGAGGGATTTCAGCGGTGTAGCGACTGCCGGTGACCTCCTCTTCAAGGTGGACAATGTAAACGGGAACATCGAGATCTCCACTTGGGAAAGGGCAGAATACGAGGTCGAACTCACCGTGAAGGCCAGGGGGACATCTGATTCCGATGCACAGAGCAACCTGGGGAAGGTGGATACTTCTCTGGATGATCAACTGGTTGGTGGGCGCCTGGAGCTTGTACTCACCATCTCGGTGCCTAGACTGACATGGAACAGGATAAGCATCAACATTGCGGTGACTCTACCCGCTGATGCGAAAGTTGACTTGGATGTCGAGACCACAAATGGCCAGATCTCCGTAGCCCAACTGCAGGGTGAAACGCTGAGACTGAGGACCACCAACGGGGATTTGAGTTTCGATAGCGTCGAGGCCAGGACGATAACAGGGTCGACAACAAATGGGCGCATAGAGGGCGTCGCTGAGGCCGAGGACATGACTGCGAGCACAACCAACGGAGGCATTGAACTAAGCATCCCCTCCACACTAAGCGGGGAGTACGATCTGGAGACGACGAACGGCAACGTGAAGATCACGGTGACACGGTCAGATGAGACCGGATTCAACCTCGACATGAGAACGACCAGCGCCACCGTTACATTCGACCTAGAGGGCCTCACATACGAAGTCAACACTAACACGCACAAGAAGGCCTATACAGAGGGCTATGATACCAAGCCGATACAGATATCGATAGAGGCCTCAACGACCAACGGAAGCGTAAAAGTGGACGAATAGCAGACGGTCAAACTCCAACATTAATGTAACATCTTATTGAGTAGATCCCGACACGGGGGTCATTGTGAACTTTACCTCGCGGATGCCCCTTACAGCCCGAACCCTCGATGTGAAGTCGAGCACCACTTCAGAGAGCCCCTGGATCACGAAGATGTCGACGCACTGACCGCCTCCGATGTGGAGGTGCATGTTGCTGAAGACGCTCTCCTCGAAAACGTGCCTGAGTTCCATGAGGTGGGAGTTTATGTCGTCCCTCTCTCTGTCGGATATCACCGTAACCGTCGCCACAACCTGCCCCCTCTCCAGCCTCTGGAGGGCATACTGTGAGAGCGTGTCCCTGACTGCAAGCCTGATGGCCTCAGATCTGCTTGAGTAACCCGATTCCTCGACGAAGCTATCCAACCTCTCAAGGAGATCGGGGGTGAGGGAGACGCTGATCACCGTCAAAAGGCATCTTATTAATCCTCTCATCATTTCTTATTAAATATTAGCAATTCAACACAGATTTGTAACATTAAATTAATAAATAAACCCGTTGCCGTTCTGCAGATAACAGGACTAGGCGGAAAAACTGTGAACATACAGGAGCAGGATAGTAAGGAAAAAGGGCAAACTCACGAACACTCTGAGGGAGGCTGGCTCCCACTCGTATTGTCAGGCGTCGCGATATCAGCCGGCCTCATACTCAGGTATATTCGGGGGCCTGAATTAGCCTCTGACCTGCTCCTGTTGGCGACCATGATCCTCTCGGGCTACAAGATAGCCGAGATGGGGGTACGGAGCCTCATAAGACGCCACATAAGCATCAACCTGCTCATCACGATCGCCGCCATCGGGGCCCTTCTGATCGGCCACCTGGAGGAGGGAGCGGCCGTCGTATTCCTTTTCAACATCGCCGAGAGGCTCGAGGACTACGCCACGGACAGGGCACGCCACTCAATCGAGGCGCTCATGGAGCTGAAGCCGGAGATCGCGACCGTCAGGAGGGAGGGCGAGGAGGTCACTGTACCTGTTGACGAGGTCTGGCCTGGAGAGACCTTCATCTTACGGCCCGGCGACAGAGTCCCACTGGATGGCCTTGTATTAGAGGGATCGTCGAGCGTTGACCAGTCCACCATAACGGGAGAATCAGCGCCCGTTTACAGGAGGGTTGGCGACGAAGTTTACGCTGGGACCATGAACATAGACGGCTTCCTCGCCGTTGAGGTCACGCGGATGGCCGGCGAGACGATGCTTTCGAGGATACTGCAGATGGTTGAGGAGGCCGAGGAGGGGCGCTCACCGACGGAGGCCTTCGTCGACCGCTTCGCCGGATTGTACACCCCCACGGTTATCATCCTTGCCGTACTAGTTGCGGTGATCCCGCCAATTCTGCTGCAGCAGGTCTTCAGTCAATGGATCTACAGGGCTCTGGTGATGCTGGTAGTAGCCTGCCCGTGCGCCCTGGCCATATCAACCCCCGTCGCCATGGTCTCAGCGATAACGAGCGCAGGGAGGAACGGCGTCCTCGTCAAGGGCAGCGCATACTTAGAGCAGGTGAGCAAGACCAGGGCCATCGCCTTCGACAAGACAGGGACGCTCACAAGGGGGGAGCTCGGTGTCACGGACATCGTCTCCCAGGGCCTCACAGAGCGGGAAGTGCTGAGGATGGCCGTATCCCTCGAGGCGAAGGCCGAGCACCCGATCGCGAGGGCCATAATCGAGAAGGCCAGGGAGGAGGGTGTCGAGGTCGCAGAGACCACGGACTTCAAGGCGTATGTGGGAAGGGGCGTCGAGGCCTGCATAGATGACAGAACATGTTGCATAGGTAACCAGAGGCTATTCGAAGAACTCGGGATAGCCCCCATGGACGGAGTCGTTGAAAAGCTCGAGGCCGAGGGGAAGACGGTTGTCCTCGTCTCAGACGGGGACTGCGCAGTGGGGGCCATAGCGCTGATGGACAAGGTCAGGGAGGGAGTGGAGGGGACCATCCACATACTCAAGCGGAGGGGAATCAGGGTCGAGATGCTCACAGGGGACAACGAGACAACGGCGAGGGCGATCGCCGAGAAGCTCGGGATGGACGGGTACATATCCCACCTCCTCCCCGAGGAGAAGGTCGAGGCATTGGAGAAGATCCGCAAAGAGCACGGGCTTGTGGCCATGGTTGGGGACGGCGTAAACGATGCCCCGGCCCTCGCCGCAGCGGATGTTGGCATCGCTATGGGTGCTATAGGGAGCGACGTTGCCCTTGAGACAGCCGACATCGCCCTGATGGAGGACGAGGTCGACCGCATAGCCTACCTAGTCGACCTCAGCAGAGCGACTATGGGACGCATCAGGGAGAACATCGCCGCCTCCATAACTGTGAAGCTGGCCGTGGCCGCTCTCGCCTTCCCAGGCCTCGTCAGCCTCTGGATGGCGGTCGCAATAGGGGACATGGGACTCAGTCTAGCAGTGATCCTCAACTCGTTAAGGCTAGGAGGCGTAAAGGCTAAACACCCTAGCAATGACCATAAATAAATGTAGAAAAACCCACGCTTCGTTTCTCTGGATCATTAGCACCTTGATGGCAGTTACCAACTGCGCGTGTTCACTGAGTTTACATTAAAATACTCCAATAGTTCACAACTAAACATGGTATCTCAGCAGATAACGATAGTTTTTGCCACTATTATCGTGAGCATATTCTCCCTGAGCGGCATCTTCGCGCTTTCCCTAAGAGAGAAGACACTTCATTCGATCCTTTTCTTCCTTGTTGCATTCTCGGCAGGTTCCATACTGGGAGCTTCCCTGTTCGACTTGCTGCCAGAGGCCGTCGAGCTCGTGGACGAGTCTGTTGTCTTCATCTACATTGCTGTGGGATATCTAGCATTCTTCGTCCTAGAACGATTCGTCTATTGGTATCACGGCCACGGGCACATAGATGACATTGAGGAGATGGGGGACGAGAGGGCTCCAACAAAAAACTTCGCCTACCTGAATATCTTGGGCGACGGCATCCACAACTTCATCGACGGCATGATCATCGCCGCAACCTTTACAGTTGGATTCCAAGTCGGCATCGCCACCACAATCGCAGTCATATTCCACGAGCTTCCCCAGGAGATGGGGGACTACGGCATACTCATTTACGCGGGCTTCGAGCGGACAAGGGCCCTCATCCTCAACTTCCTGGCAGCCCTTTCGGTCGTTATAGGAAGCGTCTTCGCGATCTTTTACATAGAAGCCGTTGAAGTACTGAGTGGTGTCCTCGTGGCCTTCTCAGCGGGAGCCTTCATCTACCTGGCCGCCTCTGAACTAATACCAGAACTCCAAAAGGAGGACGACTTCCAGAGGTCCATCGTCCAGTTCGCAGTCTTCCTTATCGGTCTGGCGGTAATATGGTATCTAGGCCTAGTATTCCATCACGAGTAAACATAGCGCTCCGAGAATATTTCAAAAGACCCCTGCGAAGAAACTATCTTGTTTTCTCTTCTATTAGGATATTCAGGAATTCGATATGTTTTTAATAATGTTTTTATGCTTTACGTTTACCTACTGAGTCGGGAGATTTCCGCGTGTCCAGAGAGTTCAACTACATCGTCAGGTTGCACGGGTCGAACCTGGACGGGACGAAACTGATTCCATACGCCCTATGTGAAATAAAGGGGGTAGGCATCAGAGTGGCCAGGGCCATAGTCAAGAACCTGGGCCTCGACCCGTTCGAAAGGCTTGGGGCCCTATCAGATGGCGACATACGACAGCTGGAGGAGATACTCGAAAACCCTGCCAGTAGGGGAATACCCACTTGGATGCTCAACAGGAGGAAGGACATGTACACGGGTGAAGACGTCCACCTCCTTACATCCGATCTCACCCTCAGGGAGAAGGAGGACATCGACCTCATGAGGGAGACCAGGAGTTGGAAGGGGGAGCGCCACGCCCGTGGTCTCAAGGTGAGGGGGCAGAAGACCAAGACAACTGCCCGCAAGGGGCGGAGCATCGGGGTCAGCAGGAGAGTCGTCAGGCAGCGATAGGAGGATAAGACGACGGGAGACCCAAAGAAGAAACATAAACTCTACACGACACCTAAGCGTCCATACGACGTCAGCAACCTGGAGGAAGAGCTCAGGCTCATCGGTGCCTACGGCTTAAGGAACAAAAGGGAGCTCTGGCGAATCCGTACCGAACTCAGCACAATGAGGAGGAGGGCGAGGGAGATGCTCTCCATGGACCCAGTCGAGAGGGCTGAGAGGGAGAGGGAGATGATCCGGAGGCACCAAGGCCTTGGTTTAATCCCAGAGAACGCGACCGTCGAGGACATCCTCGGCCTTAGCGTCCAAGACATCATGGAGAGGAGGCTCCAGACCGTAGTTTTCCGTCGCGGGATGGCCAAGTCCCTTTTCCAAGCGAGGCAGCTCATCACACACGGCCACATCGCCGTCGACGGTAGGAAGGTCAAGGCCCCAAGCTACATGGTGACCCGGGAAGACGAATCAAACCTGGATTACGCCGAATCGAGCCCTCTAAACGCCAGGGACCACCCCTTGAGGCAGGATCTAAGCCCGATGGACATGAGGGGAGGACAGCAGGTTGAGTAAAAGTGAGAGGTGGGCTGTCGCCCACATTTACAGCAGCTTCAACAACACAATAATCCACATGACTGATCTCACGGGCGCCGAGACCATCGCCTTCGCATCCGGGGGCATGTTCGTCAAGGCCGATAGGCTTAAGCCAACCCCATACGCTGCGATGAAGGCGGCCCAACAGGTGGCAGAGACGGCCAGGGACAAGGGCGTCAACGCCATACACATAAAGGTGAGGGCGCCAGGGGGCTCAGGCTCCAAGACTCCTGGGCCTGGGGCCCAGGCCGCCATAAGGGCCCTCGCCAGGAGCAACTTCCAGATAGGCAGGATCGAGGAGACGACGCCGGTCCCCCACGACGGAACACGTAAGCCCGGAGGCAGAAGGGGCCGGAGGCCATAAAGCAGGGTCGAAGTGGTCATGAGGGTCGAGATCCTAAGCCTGGACGCCGACACTACCCGCTTCGTCTTGGAGGGGGTGGACTTCGCATTTGCCAATGCCCTGAGACGGACAATGATCGCCGAGGTCCCATGCATGACCATAGACGACGTATTCGTCTTCGACAACTCCTCCGTAATCCCTGACGAGGCCCTCGCCCACAGGATAGGCCTCGTGCCCATCGTCACGGACCTAGATAGCTATGTCCTACCGGAAAATTGCGAGTGCAGGAGCGACCTCGGCTGCAGTCTTTGTAGGGTCGTCCTCACCTTGGACGTCGAGGCAGAGATCGAAAGCAGGACGGTGACCTCGGGGGACCTCGTATCAGAGGACCCGAGGGTGGTCCCCGTGAGCCCCGACATCCCGCTGGCGAAGCTTGCGCCGGGCCAATCGATCCGACTAGAGGCATACGCCCGGTTAGGCATAGGTAAAATCCATGCAAAGTGGCAGCCAGTATCAACAGCCATCTACCAGCACATAGCCGACATAAGCGTCGACAAGAAGAAGTGCAACGCCTGTGCTAAGTGCGTCGAGGCCTGCCCCCGTGAGATTCTGTCCTTAGAGGGCGGGAAGGTAAGTGTAGGAGATATATATGCATGCACCCTCTGCGGTGAGTGTGCAGAGGCCTGTCCTGAACAACCGCCTGTTATAACCCAGGGCTTCAAAGAGGATTCTTTCCTCTTCACCGTCGAGTCCACAGGTTGCCTCCCGCCAGAGAGGATCGTCTCCGAGGCAGGTAAAATCTTGACATCCAAGCTCAACGAGTTCACAGAGAAGATCAGAAGGGGCGAGACGGACGACGAGATCACGGACTTCGAGGTGGTGGAGGAGGCCGCCCGCAGGCTCTACAGTGTGGGAGTGGGGGACATCGACGAGGATGAGGAGGAGGAACCGGGATGATGAACCCGGAGCTGAAGAGAACGATCCAATCGTTGAGGTCCGCATCTAGGAAGGGGGGTCCGGCGATCTGGGCGGCTCTTGCCGACGAGCTTGAAAAGCCTAAGAGGAGGAGAAACTCCCTGAATCTGAGCAGGATCGAAAGGCACACGCAGGCAGAGGACGTGGTGGCTGTCCCGGGAAAGGTACTGGCGTCGGGCTCACTCACCCACCCGGTTACGGTCGCCGCCTTCTCCTTCTCCGAAGGAGCCAGGGAGAAGATAGCCCTCGTGAAAGGTCGCCCAATCTCTCTTATGACCCTCTTAGAAGAAGAAGTCGAGCCCTCAAAGATTAAAATATTAAAATAAACCTCTACTCATCAACACACTTCATTCCATATCATCTGTATTCTTCCAAGTCGACGTAGGCGACTCGCCTCCTCAGTTTGGGCCTCATGACTTTTGAAAGGACAATGCCGACCACGAAGCCACCGACGTGGGCCCAGTACGCGACGCCGGTGTTTAGTGGTACAGCGGCGAGGATAAACTGGTACGCGAACCAGAGGCCGATCATCGTGTAGGCTCTGATCCTGATAACTCTCCAGAAAAAACCAAACCCCACAAGTGTGCGGATTCGGGCCGAAGGGTAGAGCACGAAGTAGGCGCCCAGGACTCCTGAGATGGCTCCCGAGGCCCCTACGGCAGGATAAGGCGAGTTCCAAGCCGTGAGCATCCAGAAGGCCGATGCTACGACGCCACAGGCAACGTAGAACAATAGATATCTTAGGCTCCCGCAACAATCTTCGATGTTGTCTCCGAATATCCAGAGGAAGAGCATGTTCCCGAGCAGGTGGGACCAGCCTCCGTGGAGGAACATGTTGGTCACGAAGGTGTAGAGGCCATCCCCTGAGACAATCCTGTCAGGCACAAGACCGAATGTAAACAGAGTATAGGAGAAGAAACGGCTCCCAGAGGAGGTCTGCCATAGGAAGACCAAGACGCAGCTAATGATGATTGACCAGTTGACAACCGGTTTCAGCCTCGTCGGATTATCATCGCCGATGGGAAGCATCTTAAAACTATTTATGCAGCGGGCTTAGATTAACCTGTCTGATAAATAGTTACCGCATCTTAACAGTTGTCATTTATCCAACAATGCACGCTGGAACAGGTATCAACTGGATAAAGTGTCCTCCTGGGTAGCAGGGACTACGCCACGAATCTGAGGGAGGCCTCGGAGAAGGCGAAGGAGGAAGAAGAGGACGTTGAGACAGAACTCGACAGAACTCTGCTCTGTGTAAACCTTGATATTCATGGTGCCTACCTCGGCACCAATTCGTCCAAGGTACTTGGGCCGCCGGAGCTGACGGCCTCTGTCAAGCTCCTCTCCAAGGAGACGGGCGTCGTGTTTAATGTCGAAGAGGCTGTCTACTCTTCGGACGGGACCTCCCTTTCAGCCGTCGGTGTCCCCAGCCTCTCCTTTTCCAGGCGTGCACCAACCAACGTCTTAATGCACAGCACAGAAGACAGTATCAGATGGCTCAGCCCCAAGACCCTCCGGACTCAGGGGGAATTTATTGAACTCTACCTTACAAGGTATGTGGCTGAGGCGCCAGCTTTTCCTTTCAAGAAGGAGATACCGGAGAAACAGAAAAAGGAGATAGAGGAGTACTTCAAGAGGGCATTGCGGAAGCTGCCGTGACCCCTCTTGCCATTAAGGAATTTTAAATATTTGCGATGGAATCCGGTCTTTAAAAACCTCATTTCTTCAGTAAAAATGTGTAGAATCCCACCTTAAGTTGCTCTTCCACTTATATGTCTACCTTAGTATTATCCTCAGACACCACGTTCCTTAAATGAGTAATCTACCTACAACATAAGACATTAGTTTGATTGGGCGGAGAGAGCTCACCTCGGAAGATGTAAAGAGGCTTGTCTTTGAGTCCATGGACCTCATCGCAGAGGCCCAGAAAGAGCTCGATCTGCCAATATGCCCGAACATCTATGAGACCCGGGAGAGGCTCAGGGGTGGAAGGTTTCGGGCAAGGCGCTTGCCACGGAGTCAAACCTGGTCCTATAAGATGGCCTATGGGTCATTCAATCCCCCCTCCACCATAACTTTAGACAGGGATCTTCTATATTGTGATTGGCCCCTCGAAATCCCAGAACTCCCACACACCATGTCCTACTATACCGCAACTAAGGAGGTAATCCACGCAGACGATCACACAGGAGGCGACGCCGTCTACAAGGCGACGAGAGATCACATCCTGGCTGACCATTGGGATAAGTTGGTTAGAGGGATGGGGATCATTGAAGGAGAGGGGGGTTGCGACATCATCCATGGTTACAACGACCTCGCCCATCTTTGGGCGACACAATATGTAGACATGATCACGCATTTCAGAACTTACGTAACACTCAGGAGGCAGAACTTCCCGAAACTGGATATGATATGGGAAGGCCTCCAGGACGATTTCTTCCCACCAAACATACTCACGAAGATCGAATCAGAGAAGGGCATCCGATACGTATTTAACACTACCCTTTGCCGGGCTGGAGAGTACTGCCTAATAGACGCGTTGATAGAGTCTCAGAGCATAAGAGACAAGAGAGCCTACAAGTACATATTGTAAACCATTCGGAACAGTTTTTATCCCGGACTTATCACCTGTTCCCTGATCCAGTATGCTGTATGCCACCCTCGTCCAAACCTACGAGAGGCTAGAGGCCACCACGAAGCGGCTGGAGATGACTGACATCCTTGCCAGCCTCCTCAGAGAGGCCAGCCCCGACGAGCTAGAGAATGTGGTCTACCTCACCCAGGGAAAGATCCACCCCGACTGGACGGGGGAGCCCGAGATAGGGATGGCGGAGAGGATGGTTATCGAGACCATCGTCAAGGCCTCGGGGCTTGGGAAGCAGGAGGTGGAGGCCCTTGTCGCCGAGACGGGGGACATCGGATTCGCAGCCGAGAGGGCCCTTAAGGGGAAGAGGACCGGTAAGCTGGGAGGGAAGGAACTCACAGTCTCCGATGTCTATATGGCCCTAGACCAGATAGCGAATGAGTCCGGTAAGGGGAGCACCGGGAGGAAGATAGACAGGCTGGTGCGCCTAATGGTAAACGTCGCACCCCTCAGCGCCAGATACCTGGCGAGGACCGTGGTCGGAACCCTGAGGCTAGGTGTCGGGGACATGACAATGCTCGACGCCCTCGCCGCCGCACACACAGATTCGACTGAGAACAGGGAAATCTTGGAGAGGGCCTATAACCTCACAAGCGATCTGGGATACGTCGCAAGAACACTGGCGGAGGAGGGTCTAGAAGCCTTAGAGAACGTGCAGGTCGTGGTCGGGAAGCCCATCAGAATGATGCTAGCCCAGCGCCTCTCCACCCCAGAGGAGACGATAGAGAAGCTCGGGGTTTGCTCAGCCGAATACAAGTTGGATGGGGAGAGGTTCCAAATCCATAAGAGTGGCGACCGAATTCAGATATTCTCACGCCGCCTCGAGAACATAACTCGAATGTACCCCGAGGCTGTTGAGATGGCCCGTGGCCTAGTCAAGGCGAAGGAGGCAATTCTAGAGGGAGAGGCCGTAGCCATAGACCCGGACACTGGCGAGACCAAGCCCTTCCAGACGCTTATGCAGCGCCGTAGGAAGTACAGGATAAGAGAGATGATGGAGAAGTTCCCGGTCGCCGTCTTTCTATTCGAGTGCCTCTACGTAGACGGCGAAGACCTTACCCTGAAGCCCTACCCAATCCGGAGGGCGCGGCTTAAGGAGATCGTCGAGGAGACGGACAGATTTAAGCTGGTGATAGCCACGGAGACAGAAACGGCGAAGGAGATGGAGAAGTTCTTCGAGGAGTCCATCACAGACGGAACCGAAGGGCTCGTAGTCAAGTCGATGGCTGAAGAGTCGATCTACAGGGCGGGCGCCAGATCATGGCTGTGGGTGAAGCTGAAGAGGAGCTACCAGAGTAAGATGGTGGAGCCAGTCGACTTGGTGGTCGTAGGAGCCTTCCACGGGCGGGGGAGGCGGGCGGGGAGCTATGGGGCCCTCTTGATGGCTACGTACGAACCCGACGAGGACATCTTCCGGACCGTGTGCAAGGTGGGCTCGGGTTTTACAGACGAAAACCTGGCAACTCTGCCCGATAAACTTGGAGAATACCAGAGACGTGAGAAACATCCGCGCGTCGACTCACTGCTGGAAGCAGATATCTGGTTCAGCCCCAGCCTGGTCATGGAGGTGCTGGGGGACGAGATAACTTTGAGCCCGATCCACACCAGTGCCTTCAACCGCCTCAGGGAGGATTCTGGCCTCGCCATCAGGTTCCCAAGGTTTATCCGGTGGAGGGAGGACAAGGCTCCTGAGGACTCGACAACAGTCGAAGAAGTCGTAGACATGTACAACGCCCAGCTAAAGACACTCTGAGGAAGACATATAGCATTCATTCCAAGATTTTGTTAAGACCCTGAATGACAGAGGAACTAGTATCTAAGTTAGACGACGCATACACACTCCGCCTCCTAAAGGAGATGATCGCCATCGACTCAGTCGTGGGCCACGAGGGTGAATTGGCTGACTACTTGAGGAACGAGCTCGAGGCCCTCGGTTTAGTGGTGGAACTACATGAGGTCAAGCCTGGTAGGCCAAACGTATACGCCAAGATGGAGGGGAAATACCCTGGGCGGAGATTGAACTTCAATGGCCATACCGACACAGTGCCTGTGGTAGAAGGGTGGGAGACAGACCCCTTTAAGTCGGTCATCAAGGGGGGGAAGCTCCATGGTCTAGGGGCCTGCGACATGAAGGCTGGCATCGCCTGCATCCTCAATATGCTTAGGGCCTTCGCGGAGTCAGGCCATGGATTCAAAGGTGAGCTGTCTTTCTCAGGGGTAATAGACGAGGAGGCCTACGGAAAAGGAGCCAAGGCAATGCTTAGGACAGACTTCGCTAAGGTCGATGCCATCGTGCTCGGGGAGCCATACCCAGGGGACGAAACGAAGCCCATACCCCTCGGCATCACCGGCAAGATCCTGTATGACATCCAAGTTAAGGGGAGGGCAGCCCACGGATTCAGGCCCCACCTCGGCGTGAACGCAATAGAAGAGGCTGGAAGGATATTAGCTAACTTGGACAAGCTTAACTTCAAAGAACACCCGGACTTCGGCAGGGGGAACTACTGCACCTTGAAAATCGAGGGGGGATACGAGTTATACTCCGTTGTCATCCCTGAGAGGTGTCGCTTCGAGGTGAACAGGCTTCTTGTCCCCGGCGAAACGGTGCGGACAGCGATCGAGGACATGGAGAGGCTAGTAGACTCTCTTAACCTTGGGGCAGACGTCGAGGTGAGGACGAAGCCCCCACAGTATGAGGCGTTTGTCATAGAGAAGCGTGAACCCATCATTCGGGTCTTCGACAGGGTATACAGAGAGGTGATGGGCGTTGAGCCCCATTACGAGCACGCCTATGGTATCACCGATGCAAACATATTCGCGGGCGAGGGTGGCATCCCCTGCCTCCATCTCGGTCCCCGGAGAGGAGGAGCCCACCAGAGGAACGAGCACGTGCCCCTCGAATGGCTCCCTAGGATATCGGAGATGTACGCCCTCATCGCGGCGAGGTTCCTTACCAGAGATCGATGAGTTCGCTTCTCCCCCATATGTAGATAAATTTTAACTATAAAAACATCATAATTTTTCATAATTTATAAAAAAGTAATACAATGAAGGTTGGATTAAACTTAA
>JABAOH010019625.1_pt1 | contig 21481 bp, 15 predicted proteins | sample 7062181 | NCBI WGS metagenome assembly JABAOH01 (sample SAMN14538630, study PRJNA623070) | marine sediment metagenome | biome: marine biome [ENVO:00000428]; feature: marine pelagic biome [ENVO:01000023]; material: deep marine sediment [ENVO:00002113]; isolation source: pool of 5 deep marine... | reverse complement strand
AAACATTAAGATATCTAACAAAGAATTATCTTCCCTATATCCTTATTTGAGGTATATCCTAATAGGAATTGCCGCAATTGAAATCCTCATCATGCCGATTCTCAAAAGTCGGATTATATCGGGAAAATCAACTGTAAGAAAGTTCAAGCCATCGATCTTCTCCGATTACCCGCTTGAGTTGGATGAAATGCCAGATACATATGAGCCTCCCGGAGGTAGAGATAACGAGTTTATTAGCCGTATGCATTCAGCTTCTATCAAAGTACTCAATATGTGTATCTCTATCGCTTGTTTTGGCGTTATCCTATTTTTAATAAAAAAAAATAGCGTTGAATTGTATGGTTTTTTAGCCGTTTCATTTCTCCTGTCGTTAATACATTTTCCCAGGTACAATGACTGGAAACGCAAACTGAATAATTTTTCAAGAAGATAAAAAAAAGGATGAAAAAAAGGGAAGAGTCGCTCATGATGCTGCCGCCTCGACTGGAGACGTAAGATTTTTTGCTTGGCAACTTTTTGCCTTGATTTTTCTTGTTTCTTAAAATCACCCCTGCCACATTTCTTGCATTGTCAACTTTTGTGTCACTCCCCCTGCATTCAATTTCAATATGACCGATACCTCTTAAAACCATGTTATATTTATGCTGTTACTGCTATTTAAGGATTACAAATCTACCTGGCATTAGAATTGCCATTAAGTAGACCTGGGAAAATCTGAGCTAAGAAGGTGATGAAATGACATATGTTTCAACGACTGATAAACAGGGTTATATACGGCTGACATCAGCCACTGAAGGACCAAAAAAAGTTGCGGATTAAGAAATGAGAAAAGTATTTTACTTAATTAGAGTTAGTTTTGTTCTATTACTTCTTTCTACCAATATATATACGTTTCATCCTTACCTCAATTCACCCCAGCGCTTATTTGACGGTAATTGGTCGTTTACTGCTGACCACAATGTAAAACGGATTTTACCAGAATCAGGGCCAAGTAGAGGCGTACCTTACGATTTTGATTTTGCCGGGATTGTTAATACTCACTATGCCGTTCCAATAAGAATTGCAAAAGCTGCTTCCACAAAGGACCGATTTTATCGAGGTTATTGTCAATCGCCGGAAGTATTCGCTCAAATTTTTGCTCATTTTCAAAAGCATAAGCAAGAAATATTTTCACTTTATAAAAATTTTCCCCTTATTAGTAAGAAGTATAAAAAAAGGTATTTAAATTCCTGGAAAAGTTTTATAAGATTATCAATACCCCTCGTTTGATTAAGCGTTATATACTCGATAATTGTGTTCAAAAAACCATTAAAATATCAACAGAATGATCAGCCAGAACGGGGAAATTAATAACTATTGACTTCCACTAATACTTCCTTTAAAATATCCCGATGTTTATGCAAACAATTTGTTTATCAGCATAAGGAGATATGATTTATGAGTATAATAAAGGAAGCTTCGCAGCAAACTGGCTTATCCATTGAAAGCCTGCAGAAAATAGAAGAAATGATAAAATCCCAGGGCAGCTTTTGCCTGGATCGAATTAAAAACGGACTTTATACGTTTTGCTGTAAACTTGGGATGAATCGTTACTACTTTCAAACCACACCGTTAGAAACAATCGCAAAACACATCGAATCGATTATGGCAGCGGAAATCGTCGCCATAAATCGGGGCAGTAAAGAGCTTGATGTTGATTTTGTCAGTGAGCGGGAAGATTCGTCTATGTATCTTGTCAACGATGACCATGAGAAAACAGTCGAGATTGAGAGACGATTGGAAGACAAATTTCCTATTTATCGTTTACAGAGCTATCGCACGCCGGGAATCGCTTTGGAATCGCATTTCCGCAGCTATTTTGTGACCCGGCCGGATTTCCCTGTACCGGATGCATTATCAACCGAAGATGATATCAACAACGTCGCTGCAAAAGAATTCATTGAAGCCACAACCGATGAAGCGCGGGAACGTTATCAACGAGTACTGCGCGAATCCATCGGCATGATCCAGCCATATATCGAAGTTACGGACCAGGTGCGCGACGAAATCCGCATCATGGTTTCTATCCCCCAGGCAGGAAGTTATCGCTTCCTCTCCGGCATCTCGGATATCATCAACTACTACGGACTGGTCAGCAAACACAAATATGCCGAGCCGTTTTCCAATGGCCGCTTGATCGTCTCCATTTACCTGGATGCCGAATCCACCCGGCCCTATATCGATGATATGGTCACCGATATCAGTTTAATTTATGTCAACCCGGAAAACGAACTATCACCGTTAATTCGAAACAATGTACTGTCGGTGCACGAAGCATTTTACGCCTGCAGCGCCTGGAAATTCACCCATCAATTCCTGAGCAGTTTTAACACGGAATACATTGCTCTCACCAAAGTTCTCCAGGACCGGCCCTATTTGATCGACATTTTAAATACCTTAAGGGGGCGGTTGGTGAAAGATACCTACACTGAATCACGCATTGTGAAGACAATTTTCGAGCATCCGCAGAAGATTCGCCAATTGTATAAACGTTTTGCCCATAGGTTTGAAAAGAACAGTCAGTCTAAATCAAAGCCGGAAGAGATTTTCCTGGAAGATGTGCCCCATGATGTTGACCGTGATATCCTGAGATTCTTCAGATTGTTTAATGATGCGGTGGTTAAAACCAATTTCTATAAAAAGAACAAAACATCGTTGGCGTTCCGGTTCGATCCGGGCAAATTTCTCGATCCCATTGAATATAAAGAAACGCCGTATGGGGTTTTCATGATTTTGGGCAAGGAATTTCGGGGCTTTCATGTACGATTCCGCGATATTTCCCGCGGCGGTATTCGTATCGTCACGTCCCGTGACCCGGAAAATTACGATCAAAATTCGGATTCCATATTCGATGAAAATTACAACCTGGCCTTCACCCAGCAAAAGAAAAACAAAGATATCCCCGAAGGCGGGTCCAAAGGGACCATTTTGCTGAACCTGGAATATCAGGATATGGGCGAAACGGCATTTGAAAAATACGTGGATGGACTGCTGGACGTGATTCAGCCTGATGAAAAAATAAAGGATTATCTCGGCAAGAAAGAAATCTTGTTCCTGGGCCCGGATGAAGGGACCGCCGAAGTAATGAGCCGGGCCTCGCAGCGGGCCCGAAAACGCGGTTACAAATTCTGGAAGGCTTTTTCTACCGGGAAACCGTTATCGGAAGGAGGTATCCCTCATGATGTGTACGGCATGACCACCAATTCCGTTCATGAATATGTGCTGGGCATTTTGAAGAAGTTGGCTGTCGATGAGGAAGCTGTGACCAAAGTCATGACCGGCGGCCCGGATGGCGATCTTGGCAGCAACGAAATCCTGATCTCCAAAGATAAGACCCTTTGTGTGATCGATGGCAGCGGTGTGTTGTTTGATCCCGAAGGCTTGGACCGGCCTGAATTGATAAAGCTGGCCAAAAAGCGGGTGATGTCGGAACATTTTGACAGGTCTAAACTGTCGCGGATGGGTTTCTTTGTTCATATTAACGACCGCAGCATGACCTTACCCAATGGACAGACCATAGAAAACGGCCTTGATTTCAGGAACACCTTCCATTTGAACCCGATGCTCAAGTCTGATCTATTTGTGCCCTGCGGCGGACGGCCCAAGTCTATCAATATCCAGAACTGGCAAGAGCTGCTGGATGAAAAAGGTACACCCCGGTTCAAATTTATCGTAGAGGGAGCCAACCTGTTCCTGACCCAACCGGCCCGGCTGGCGCTGGAGGAGAAAGGAGTTATTATCTTCAAAGACGCCTCGGCCAACAAGGGCGGTGTAACTTCTTCGTCGCTGGAAGTATTGGCTTCGTTGGTGCTGACGGATGACGAATATGATAAACATATGTGCGAGAAAGATGCCCGGGTTCCTGAATTCCGCAAAAATTATGTCTCCGATGTGATCGGCATCATTCGGAATAATGCCTGCCTGGAGTTCGAAGTGCTGTGGCAAGAAAATAAATCCACAGGTACACCGCTTTCGATTTTGACGGATCAATTGAGTGATAAAATTAATAAATTAACCGATTCCATCCATGAATCCGATCTAGGGAATGATAAAGCACTGTTGAGAGCTGTTGTAGAACAGCATTGTCCCCCGACGCTGGTAAAAATGGTAGGTATCGATGAGATTTTGCGCCGTGTCCCGGAAAATTATTTACAGGCGATATTCTCATCATGGCTTGCCAGTCATTTCATTTATAATTGCGGACTGCAAGGTGATGAAATCGATTTTCATAAATTCCTGGAACGGCTGGTTCGATAATTGACCCTTTTCGTCACTCACCTCACTAAGTTGTTCCCACAAAAAAGTTATAATGTTAGGCACCGTCCCCTCTTTCCACGGGCTGTTCTTAACTCATGATATAAATCATCCCTTAATTTCCTGGCCACCATGGCAGCACCTTTGGCTTTTTCCTGTTCCTCGTTCAAATCCCTCAATTGTTCAAGTCCATTTAATCTCTCTTGAAATGTCTCAGTGGTAACGGCGAACTCTGCGAACCCGGCCATAATCTCACTTTTTTTAATGGTGGTATCGTAAAGTTGTTTGATCTGCTCGACCACTCCGTCAAAGGAATCTTTTAGCCTGATATCAATTCCCAACTGGCTGCGGATTCCCTTATTCTCCTCTCCTGGAAACACTTGAAACGCCAGTCTACGGTAAGTCGAATAAAAGCCCATTTCCTCATATAGTTTTTCTTCCAACCGCCTGGTGGCCTGGAGTTGTTCACCATACAACCTCTCGTAATCGTGGTATTTCCCATCAGTACGGGCATTGAGGTCCAATAATTCATCTAACCTGACATCATCGTACCCAAACGAGATAATCTTTTCTTTAATTTCACTGTGAGATTTGGCATTGTTAAAGCCAACATCACTTACTCCAATCAATCTTTCAATTACTTTTGGATAAGCTGACATTTTATCCTCCTTATTTTTTGTTCACCGGTCTTCGGGAGTGGTTCCCCGGCGTTCGGGAATGCTCCTCCGATCTTCGGGAATACTCCCCCAGTCCTCGGGAAAGGTTCCCAGGCGTTCGGGAATAGTCCCCCGGTGTTGGGATAAAAATTCCGAATGAAGGGGGTAGGCAAATTTTCTTCCGGGTGATGATCCGGACCTGAAAATATTACCCGGCGCCGCGCCGGATGACTATTTCTTTCTAATTCCATTTTTCTTACTCATTTTTACATCGATTCATCTTCAAATTCATTTTTAGAATATCATTTATATGTATAAGATGCAAAAAAAGACCAAAAAGTTGCAAAAAAAATAAAGTTTTTTTTTAACCTAATAATCTTAGGTGCAGATTCTACAATCTATTGGTCCCCTACTTTCTAATCTTTTCTTCTTTGTGTATTTTCGTGTATCTTTGTGGATAAAAAATCAAAATGAGAATTGCTGCCTGGCAACTTTTTGCCTTTACTTTTCTTGTTTCTTGTGATATGGTATAATTTAATGCGGTTAATGATTGAAAAAAGTAAAAGGAGGTTTTTATATTGGCTGATAAAGGAAACGTTTTCTATGTAGCTCCATTTACCCCTGATGGCAAACTTCTCGGTGTAAGGAAATGGAAAGTGAAAAGATTGTCTCCAAAATGGTTAGGTGTATGTGAAAGCATACTTGAGCAACATGGTTCCACTTTCAGAATATCGATGGGACAAATGCTAGACCACCTGGAAATAAAGCTTACGTCGTCAAGTGGGGCGGGGCTAGGCACATTTTATGCCCACGGGGAAATCGCTCTTTCAGCAGCATATTTCCGAGGAGAAAAAGAGGAAACCGAAAATGATGTAATGCGTATGTTTGTTGACTCTATGCGAAAAATTGACATAGTACAACAAATGAAAAAGACCGAGACGCCTTTTGAAAAAATATTTTCAATTAAAAAAAGACCGCTGGCAGTCGTTGTGATTTGGGCCAATTCGAATATTTCAGACCAGGATTATCAATTGATCAACGAACTGTTTAACCATTTCGCCGGTGCCTATTTAACCAAATACACCGACTAAGATTAAAATGAAAAAAATGAAGGAAGGAAGGGGAGAGGCAGAAATATACTCCAATAAACGGGTTAAACGAAGCGATGCCTATTATACAATCTATTTAAACATCATAGGCATTAATATGTAATTTTATCTTCCCGTTGTTTTGGCCCTTTTTTAGAAGCGTTTGCTTATCTTTAATTATCTTAGTGGGGCGATCTTTTTCGTATGCATAAAACTCCCGTTCAATTGTCTTGGGTGCTACCAATTCCAATTCAAGTGGATTATCAGGGATGTTATTCACGTCAATTTTTTTCTCAGCTTTCCCTATAACGTCGATGCTTTCATCTTTATCGATCGTTAAGGATTCTTTGTATTCACTTAGACTCAGGTTGACAATTGCTCCGAGAAAAGCATTCGAAATCGTTCCGGAAATTGCTCCGAAACCAGCGCCCATCAAAGCTTTTGCCAGTTTTGCAAAGATTTTTGAAAACGTGCTTATTTTATCCCTGTCCGTCACTTCAATTTTTAATATAGTCTCACCTTCAACTTCCTCTTTAAAGAGGCCACTTTCCCAAAAGTCACTCAAATTAAAGGTGAATTCTTCTTGATTCTTTAAATCAAGAAATTTCGCTGAAGTTACATTGGGCGCCCCTGATCTTGTGAGAAAATAGTGCCAGGTATTTTATTAGGTTGGAAGGTATTTGGGTACTTTGGAACTGATAAAACCTACAGCATTGAATTAAGAGCATAGTTCGCTTCGCTCACAATTGATTGGAGTGATGGAATGTTGGAATAATGGAATATTAACCGCCCCGGAAATCGGCGCCGATGAGGTCAGGTAATATCTTTACTCTTCCAGTTCCTTGAATTCTCCAAGGGTCCGGGTAAATATGGAAATGGCGATTATTCCCACTATTAAGTGAGCGGCCAATACAAACCACACATATTCCGGGTGGTTCATATTGCGGAACTGCCCATAAATGAACGTATAAAGCCCGCTCACTAATCCTCCTATACCAATTGCCAGGAAGTTTGATCCCATGTACAAACCTGCTTTTTCTTTCGGGGCAATCCAGGTAATATATTCCTGGATCCGTGGGGAAGAGATCATCTCACCGACGGCAAATAATAAAATACCCAGGAAAACCCATGAAGGGCTCGATATCATTGAATATCCCAGGAAACAGTACCCCACAGCCGCCACCACCAGGCCAAACAAAAATGACGGAATAGCTCTAAATTTTTCAAATATCCGGGATACGAAAATCTGCAAAATCATGATGATATAACCAGTATGAGATATGGTTTCACCCAATATCTTTCTTGTGCCTGCCTCATCTACCTGGGAAAAAAAGTTGGCAAAGCCGGTACCGAAAACGCTCTTTAAATCAAGATAGAGCTTTGCTGTATCAAGGTTTTTATCTACATACAACGCCAGTAAATTGAAGAATGCCCAAAAAGGAAGCCAAAAAAACAAACCCAGCAGCACCAAGAATATGGCAAATTTTACATCTGAAAGGGCTGAAAGTATATCCTTGAACTTCTGCTTCAATGTAATTCCTTCGATTTCCCTTTCGGGTTCCTTGTAAAAAAAGATGGTAATAAATAACATTAAACCGATGGAAATGGCAGCCGCATAAAATGCATAGTCCCAGGATATTGCTCTCAGCTTACCGGCAACAATCGGGCCGAATGAACCGCCAACATTTACCATCGCATAAAAGATTCCAAAACCGAGGGTTTTATTGGTTTTATCCGTCACGGTTCTAACTGTGCCGGATATCAGCGGTTTAAAAATACCGGCAGCAAGGCCGATACTTAGCATGGTCAGTGCAATACCTGAAAAAGATTTTGTAATGATTAACAGTAAAATGGACGGCAGGTAGGCCAGGTAAGATACAATCAACACTTTTTTAAAACCGTACTTGTCAGCGAATGTGCCGGATATCACAGGAATCGCATATGAAATAAATAAAAATACACTTTGCACGATCCCCAGTTGACCTTTGGTATATCCCAGGTGTTCCATGTAAATACCAAAACCAAAATAGATTCCATAATAGGCAAACCGTTCCAGGACTTCAATTGTATTGGCAACCCAAAAAACTCTTGGAAAAGGTGTTCTGTTCATTGTTTAGCTCCTTTGTTAATACTGAATTTACATTGATCACTATCCATTATCACGATTCTCGTTTACGCTTGATTAATGTGAAAAGATGTCTTTTAGGAACGTATTTTACAGGAAATCAGGTTGCTTTTCAATACGTGAGGTAATTTTGGACGGAGGCCTCCCCACCGGGGGTGGTGGGAGAGGCTGTCCTAATTAAATGGAGAGGTTTTATGTTGCTTATAATATAGTACAAAAATTTGGGAAACGCAATGAAAATAACCGTTAATTACCGTTAATTTATGTTAACGATTTTGCACTTCAAGTAAAGCAAAAATAACAGTGCCTTTAAGCCAATAGCCTTCTCCTCCGCCTGGCTTTTGCCTGGGAATCAGATCTTCGGCACCTATGTTTTCCAATTTTTTCCGGGTTGAATAGATCGCTTGCCGTATTGTTCCGTCCGAATCCAGACTGTCTTTGGATATCGGTGATATATGACCTTCTTGATTCATTGTATCTACAAACATACTCCACTCCGGTTCATGTTTTAAGTTATTTCTGGGAACCGAGGATAGGTGATATTTGCGTAGGGAAGGAGAACCGCCAGCCAGGTTTGCTTTATAGTTTTCGTAAGACAGGTAGCAAAATATCAATTTTTCCGTACGATTTAGATCAATCTCCTGGAGGAGTACGTCATCCTTTTTAATTTGAAATTTTATGGCGCTAATGTCAAATAAACATTTAAGAAATTTTATTTCCTCTTCCTTCGATGAGAATGGGCGCGGCATCTCTTTGAGGTAAATCGTGGTGGTAAAATTTGCATTGCCTTCCAGTATCTTCTCTAACGGTGAAAGCACATACAATTCATCTTCTTCTAACGTTTGAAGCACATTTTTCATCATTTCTTCGTAGATTTCGTTCCTGATGGCACAATTCTGGCCGTTTTGAACAATGGGACCGGTCCCGGTTATAGACAGGTCCCGATAAGGCATATNNATTTGCCTGGTCAGATCTTCAAGAACTTTGTTCGTTTTTATTTCTATTTCAAGGGCCTTCAGGTTCGTATTTTCAATCATTATTCTTCGTATTGCATTATCGACATCCTCTAGTGAAATACTTTTCTTTCTTTTTTCTTCTGATTCTAATGCGGGTTCGATCAACATATAACATAGGTGCTGCATAAGCTGCGGATGCCCTGATACTTGAGAAATTAATTTTTCTTTGGCTTCAGGTTCTAATTCTATATTATATTCTTCGAATGGCTCGTTAACCAGTTCTTCCGACTCCACTTCTGTGAAGTTACTTAGTTCCAATTTTTGGGCGATGTTAAATGGAGAGGTTTCACCAATTGTTAGCGAACTGAGATCAACTTTCCCGGTGATTACAACCGCATATTTTTTCAGTTCGTGCCGGTGATACCGTTCATGAAAAACTTTTCGCCATAAGTGCAAAAAAGACCTTACGCAGTGTGCTTTCTCCATATCGTCAAAAAAGAACACAATCCGTTTATTTTCTTTTGGCTGAAATTTCTCCAGGAAATTGAGGAAATTTAACTCCGGACCAAACGCCTCCCATTTTTCTGTTACTTCCACAGGAGACTCAGCAGGAATGGTATCAATAATTAGCTGCGTAATCCATTCGTAAAATTTTTCATCCTCTTTCGGGGAAACTGCAAAATTAAGATAAATACAGTGATAAACCGAAAGTTCATGCATGAGTTGACGGAGAAACGTGGTTTTTCCTATCTGCCTGGGGCCCAGGATTGTCCAATAATCACCATTGATAATACCCCTAATCACCTTTTCTTTTTCTTTTGTCCTGGGAATACAGACCATCTCGTCTTCAATCGGATCCAAAGGGCCTATAAATTTGTAAGGGTTCTTTATCATCCAATATCACCTCAAATTTTTAGTAAAAAATTACCTTTCTTCATTTTTTACAACTCCTATTACAGGTATCTTCTATCTATTACGATGAACCATTTAATTAGCTGCCAATCCTGCGCTTTCGGTCAACCTATATTTTAATGAATGGCGATCAGAATGTCAATGAAATAATACATTTTCATGGCAGAAAAGTGTAAAATTTTTTTACAGGTTGTTTCTTTTATGGTTGGAAAACATCTTGTACAGCACGGGTACAACGATAAGCGTCAGGAATGTAGAGGTTAACAGCCCGCCGATGATGGTCCAACCCATGGGCGCCCACAGGGTTCCCCCTTGCAGGGTTAAGGGCAAAAGACCGCCAATGGTGGTCATGGTGGTGAGTATAATCGGCAAGAACCGTGTTTCTCCGGCCTGTTTGATGGCGGTCACCAATTCTTTGCCCCCCCGCCTTAGTTGGTTGGTGTAATCCACCAGGATGATGGAATTGTTCACCACAATGCCTACCAAACTGGTAATGCCAATAAAAGCTGTAAATGAAAAGGTATAACCGGTGATCAATAAGGCAAGTATCGAGCCGATAATGGCCAATGGCAGCGCCGCAAATACAATCAGGGGCTGTTTAAACGATTTAAATTGCAGCACCAATACAGCAAATATGGAAATAATCGCAATCACTACGGCTTCTCCCATGCCGCCGAAAGACTCTTCCCGACTTTCTTGTTCGCCTCCTACAAAATAGTGGTATCCTACCGGCCACCGGTATTGTTCCAGTTTTGATATGACTTCCCTGGTCACCTTGTTTACCGAATAACCGCGCAGCACATCTGCGGTAATCGTGGCACTGCGGTCCAGGTTAAAATGACTGATTTTGGAAGAACTCAATTTCAACTCCACGGTGGCTACCTGGTTCAGGGGAATCAATGCCCCCATGGCAGTGGTAAAATATATCTTATCAAAAATATCCAGTTTGGGTCTACCCTCTTTCTCAAAATCGGAACGCACCACGATATTGTACTCCTTTCCATCTTTGTCCCTGTATTTGGATACGGTGATACCCGCAATACTCATGCGCACCGTGCGGTCGATATCCACCAGGGGAATACCGTACATGGCTGCTTTGTCCCGGTTAACCTTCACCCGGATATCGCTTTTAGAGGTGCCCAGGGGATTGCTAACATTGATCAACCCAGGGGTGCGGCGAAAGATGTTTTCAATATCCCGGGCGATTTTTTCCAAAACGTCTATCTTTTCTCCCCGGACTTTGATTTCCACCGGTGCATTGACGGGTGGACCCTGTTCCAACTCCTTGATCTCAATCCGGGCACCTGGATAAAGGTCAAATTCATCCCTCATCTTTTGAATGAATTGTGCCATTTGCTTCCTGGATACCGTTTCTTTTACCCTTACAAACACGTGACCGATATTACTTTGCGGCCGCCTTGAAATCACATTGTAATAGATCCTGGGATTGCTGCGGCCAATATTGGCTGCGTACCGGTCTACTTCGTCCCTGTTTTGTAAATATTTTTCGACATCCCCAACCACATTGTCGGTTTGAAGGATACTGGAACCTTCTGGTAAATTCACTTCGATGAAAAACATTTTTTTCTCCGCTTTGGGAAACATACTCACTCCCACCAGGGGGAAAAGCGCTAAACTGCCAAAGAAGAAACCCAATGCCAGCACCACAATGACAGCGGGTTTCCGAAGCGCAAAATCCAACCATTTGCGGTAACGTTTCTCAATAAAACGCTCAAAAAGCTTCATCAGTTTGCTCTCTTTCCGCTTCTCAGTGGTGCGTAAAATTTTGCTGGATAGGAAAGGGGTAAAGGTAAGGGCAATAAATAACGATGCCGTGAGGGTATAAATAACGGTCAACGGCATACTGCGAATAAAGTCCCCCGACACATCCCGCATCATCACAATGGGCAAAAAGGCCAGGATGGTGGTGGCAGTTGCGGAAACGATGGCCCAACCGATCTGGGAAGTACCTTTGACTGCGGCATCCAGGTTGGTTTCTCCTTTCTTAATAAACCGGGTTATGTTTTCCACCACCACGATGGCATTATCCACCAGCAGCCCCAGGGTGATCACCAGTCCTGCAATAGTCATCTGCTGTATACCGTAACCGCTTTTATATACAAAGCCAATGGCCATCAATAAAGATATGGGTATAGCCATCATTACGATTATAGACCCCCGGATACCAATGGCAATTAAAATAACGATTCCCACCAGGATGATTCCTTGTACCAGGTTGGAGAAAAAAACCGTCAGTCGGCCCGTGACACTTGCGGATTGATCGTATACATAAGCCAATTTTATGTTTTCCGGCAGTTTTTTCTCAAATTCCGCCACTTTTTCTTTTAATGCTTTCATAATATTAAAAATATTGGTGTCCTCCTTTTGGGTGGCAGTCACAAACACACAGCGCTGTCCATTGAAACGAGCAAAGTAGTTGGTGTCTTCATGGGTAGGATAAACATCTGCCACGTCCTTTAAATAAACAACCTTGGTTCCCTCAGAATGAATAACTGTATATTTGATTTGTTCGATGGATTCATAGGAACCGCTGGTTTGGATGGAGAAACGTTTAATCCCGGCATCGATGGTTCCTCCGGGGATGTTCATATTGGCGGCATGCACCGCCCCCAGGACCCGTTTGAAGGGTATTTTTAACTGGGCCATTTTTTCCTGGTCCAGGGAAACCCGCACCTCTTGCTCCGGGAACGCCCAGATGTCTGCTCGCTTGATACCGGGAATCTTTTTGAGTATCTTTTCCAATCGCTGGGCTTGCTTTTCTAACTCCCTATAATCCGCATCTTCTGAAACCAGGGCAATTTGCAAGAATTTGGTCTCTGCGATCGACCATTTCATGGTTTCCAGCCTGAGAATGTCAGGCGGTAATTTTTCCCGGATGCTGTTAATCTGTTCAGTAACTTCTGAATATTTATCATCCGGATCACTCCCGGCCAGAAACTCGACAGCAATAGCAGCCAGGCCATCATAGCAGTTGGATTCGATTTTTTTTATGTCATCCAACTCGTTCAACACCTCTTCAACGGGGTCCACCACCAACTGCTCCAGGTCCGCGGACGTGGCACCCGCGTAAATAATAAAAATACTGGCGCCAGGTTTGGCGACTGCCGGGTCTTCGGATTTGGGCATCTGGATCACCGAAATGATACCGGAAAGCACCAGCAGGATTACCACAATGATGGTAAACTGGTAATTCTGTATCGATATTCCTGGTATTTTCATTTTTCTCCCCCCATAACTTTAACCACTGAGCCGCCTCGTAAATAAGCGGCACCGGATGTGACCACATTGTTAATGCCTTCAAGCCCGGAACGAACCGCCACGGTTTCCGGGAAGATATGAGCCACGTTGACATTCACCCTCACGGCTTTATTATCTTTGATAGTAAACACAATACCCTCGTCACCTTCTCCTTCCACAATGGAATCCACTGGTATCATAAAATAAGTTCCCCTGGCCGAAGGTTCGATCCTGGCTTTTCCCACAAAACCGGCTGCTAACTTTAAACCTTGTTCTTCTCCGTTGTCAAGGGATAACTCCACTTCGTATGTTCCACTGGCCCGGTCAATAGCATGGGAAATTTCAGTCACAGAAGCGGTAAATTCTTTACCAGGGTATGCATCAAACCGAACCGATGCTGTGTCCCGGAGGGCAATACGAACAATGTCCCTTTCGGAAACCCCCACTTTTATCACCCACTGGTCCTCGGTGGACCCAAAAAGAAATACCGGCATGCCCACGCCAATTATTTCTCCTTCTTCAGTCAGCCGTTTCAAGATTTTACCGTTAGCCGGGGCCTTGATGCGGGAATAGTCCAGGTTAAATTTTGCAATTTTTAAATTGGATTCCGCCACCGCAAACGCGGTTTCCACATTCTGGAGCTGTTCCAGGGTGGCAGCCCGGTCATTGTACAGGTTCTTGACCCGCTTTAAATCCCGCTGGGCCTTTTGCCAGGCATTCCTGGCCTGGTTGTAATGGGCCTGGATTTCCGATAAATCCAATGACGCCAGCAACTCCCCCTTTTTAACGTTTTCTCCTTCCTCTGCGTGCAACTTTTCAATAATTCCACCCACTTTAAAGGACAACTTGACCATCTCTTTGGGATAAAGCTGCCCACTGGTATAAATCGGGATTGCTAACTCCTGGCGGGTGACCGGAACAATCTTTACTGGAATGATGTCTTCTTTGGGCTGCTCTTTTTTTTTGCCCCCGCAATGGCAATAATATGACTTATCCCGGCATTGGTGTAATCGTTCCGGGCTTTGGTGTATTCGATCTGCGGCACCATGCCTTGTTTGTATTTTTTCGAAACTATAAAAAAAGCTTGTTTGCGGCTGTTCAGGGTATCTTCGCTGGAAGTCACAGCTTTTTTTGCCACGTTCATGTTGTGATACGCTTCTTTCACCTGGAGCTTGATTTTGGTTTCTAATTCGGCGTGTTGGGCTTCCAATTGTTTTTTTTGGATCACGGCCTGTTTTTTCTTTGCCAAATCCTGTCCGCCGCAGAACAGGTTCCAGCTCAATACCAGGGACCCCATCCAGTAATCATCTTCGCCGGTAAAACTGTACGTTTCACCCTGGAAACCATAATCAAACACTGCTGTCACTGTAGGGAGAATGGAAGAGCGATGCAGCCCAATGGTGTGCCGGGCCGCATCGATGGCCCCTTGAAGCTGCTGAAACTCACTGCGACGCTTCAACGCACGGGCGGTGAGCGTTTCCAAATCATAGGCTCTAAATACCGGTTTTTGATCAAGGGAATCCACTACTATTTCTGCATCCAGGGACCGGTTCAAAAGAAAATTAAAATAAGATGCCGCCAGCCGAACACTTTTTTCAGCCTCTGCCCGCTGCTGCTCCAGTTTGCTCAATTCCGCCTCGGACCGAAACACGACCTCTTCCGTCACTTTGTGATTCTTAAACAGGCTTTTACTTAACCGGACATTTTCCTCCAACAGCTCTTTGGTGTTGTCCAACAATTGCATTACCTTAACCGTTTTCAAGTACGTGTAATACGCATTTTTGATGTCTGCCACCAACTGTCGTTTAAATACATTTAACTTGGCCTTTTCAATGCCGGTTAAATCCTTTTTAATTTTCAGGTTGTAATAGATGGCTGGTTGGAATAGCGGTTGGATGACTCTCAATTTGGTGTCGTGCTCGGTCTCGCGCAGGAATGGCACCTGTTCGTTGGGGATATTGGTGGGAAAATTTCCCGGGATTCCGTGCAGGGTCAGCAGTTGGTTTAATGTTTGATAAATAGGATTCACCATATCACCGATGGGGATATCGATGACTCGTCCCCCCCCTGCCCTGGAATACCGGGCTTCGATGGAAATTAAAGGCAAAAACATGCCCCTGGCTTCCCGCAAGGCTTGCAAACTTTTATCTAATGAAAATCGCTGCTGCTTCAGCGCCAGGTTGTTGGACAAACCCATTTCTATGTATTTGTCCAATTTCTGCAACCGCCTCCCGGTTTCATTTTTGTTAGCAGTTGCCCCGGCACCAGACCCACAAAATCCACCCAATAAGATCACGGCTAAAATTAAATGTGCGATTTTTGTAATTTTCCTTTTTTTCTTCATTTACATTACCTCGCTTTATATCTTTATTGTTTATCCTCTTTATTTTCAAGGTAATCGCTGATTAACCGGAAAGAGTATTCCACGATCTCATCAATCGTAATTCCGAACATCTTATCAAATACCTTTTCTTTGGCTTTAAAAATATGTAAAACCCCTGCCGAATGTCCCCACAGTACCAGGGAAAGTTTGAGGGGGTCCAGGTCTTTCCGTACCGTTCCATCCCGGATTCCCAACTTCACTGTTTCCTGGAGCAGCGAGAAAATCTCATTTCCCAGTTCATGGCAGCGGGCAAAATTGGGAGTATCCTCAAGTCCCTCCGGGTCAACGTCATGGATTTCCTGGTGAAGCATGGCACTAAAATAATCAGGCTCTTTTTTGTAAAATTCATAATACGCCCTGCCAATAGCCCTGATCTTATCAAACCCGGTTTTCTCCTTTTCCGCGGCAGTCTTAAACAAGCCGTAAAGAGCTTCCAAAGCCCGCGCAATAATAGCATGAAACAGATCATTTTTATTTTTAAAATAAAGATATAATGTTCCTTTACTGAACTCCGCCAGTTCTGCCACTTCATCCATGGTGGAATTTTCTATTCCTTTGGAGAAAAATACCTTCTCCGCCGCATCGATAATAGCATTACGACGCTGTTCCTTTTCTCGTTCTTTTCGTTCGGCAACACCCATTTAAACCTCCTTCAAAAAAATGACTGCCGGTCATTTTTTAGAACGTATTATAGTGTCATTTTTTTGTTCTGTCAACAAAAAAACAAAAAAAATATTTTTTTTTGCCTTCGGCGACCAGGGGCTCTTTTTAGTAAAAACCGCCCCTGGACCCCGCAAAAACTTTTCATATGCGGACAGCCATCGTACCACGCTTTTCAACATATTGCCCCATTGGGATCATCTGGATTCCGTTTCCAAAGAAGGGTTTGTAATTTTGGTCATTGTAATTTGTTTGTAATTTGTGATTTGGAATTTGTAATTTTTATCTTTTCTTCTCTTCGTGCTCCATTGAAATCACTCTGAAATGTGTTAAAATAACTTTCTGTTTACTAAATTCATAAGGAAGTACGAGACTATGATGAGAATCGGCATCGATACAGGTGGTACGTTTACGGATTTTGTGTTTTTTGACGATGAGACTGGTGCCATAGAACCGCTAAAATTGCCTTCCACGCCGGAAAACCCGGCAAGAGCTATCCTGGAAGGTCTGGACGCTTATATGGATGGCTCTTTTGAACTGATACACGGCACCACGGTTTCCACCAATGCGTTCTTGCAAAAAAAGATGGCCAAAACCGCGTTTGTCTGCACCAAAGGCTTTGAACATATTCTCCATATCGGCAGGCAAAACCGGACTGAGCTATTTTCATTAGAAGTAAAAAAACCCACGTCGATTGTTCCCCTTTCTCTCTGTTACGGCGTCCATGAACGTACCTTAAAAGATGGAACCGTTGTCAAAGAACCGGAAGAACCGGAAGTCATTCAACTGGCGGAATCACTACGAGAACAAGAGGTTGAATCTATCGGCATTGTGTTTTTGCACTCTTACCGGAATCCCCAGAATGAGCAATTGGCAGCAGCGATATTGAGAGATTATGGTTTTTATGTGACGGCTTCCCATGAAATCATGCCGGAATACAGGGAATATGAACGCTCTGTAGTGACTATCCTCAATGCAGCCTTGAAACCTGTTATTGCCGATTATGTCGATAATCTGAAGGAAGCTTTGGCAGGGAAGAAACTCTCTATTATTCAATCCAATGGTGGAATCCTGTCGCCGGATCGTATTATTAACGAGCCCGTTCGTACTATTATGTCCGGACCGGCCGGGGGTGTCATTGCTGCTCAAAAAATAGCGGGATTAACCGGGGATACCAATTTAGTGACCCTTGATATGGGGGGCACGTCCACCGATGTATCGGTGATTAAGAATGGTGAAATTATACTCACCCGTGAGGGTGCGGTGGAGTATCTTCCACTGCGGTTTCCTATGATCGATATTGTCACAGTGGGAGCAGGAGGTGGTTCTATTGCCCGGGTGGACCGGGGCGGCGTGCTGCAAGTGGGCCCGGAAAGCGCGGGGGCGGACCCCGGTCCCGCCTGTTACGGCAGCGACGATAATGTCACGGTCACCGACGCCTTTGTGGTCACCGGCGCTGTTCTCCCGGAAATGTTCCTGGGGGGAAAAATGAAAATTTTCCCCAAACGAAGTGTCAAGGCTGTCAAACGAATTTCAGAGGAAATCGGTAAAAGCCTGTATGAAACTGCGGAAGGTATTATCCGGATTTCTGTATCTACCATGGAACGGGCCCTGCGTTCCGTTACTCTTGAAAAAGGCGAGGACCCCAGGTTTTACACGTTAATGCCTTTTGGAGGTGCCGGCGGCCTGGTGGCTGCGCTGCTGGCAGATAGACTCGGCATGCAGCGGATTTTAGTTCCCCCCAACCAGGGGGTTTTTTCTGCGCTGGGAATGCTGGTTGCGGATGTTAAAAAGGAACTCTCCCATTCCTTTTTGAAAATGGTCTCACCGGGTATCGATGATGAATGGAATGCCGCGTTTTTAACGTTGGAACAGGAGGTGCGCCAAATCCTGTATGAAGAGGGATTCCCGGAACCCCAAATCCTGGAGCACCTGGACATGAGATACAAGGGTCAATCGTACGAATTGACTGTTCCTTATTCCCGGGACTTCTTAAAGGCATTCCACCAAATGCATCAACAGTATTATTCTTATTCATTGACAGATGAGCACTGCGAGATTGTTAACCTGCGGGTGGTGGGAATCGGTAAAACCCCGGAGTTTGAAGTCGAGAAAAAGCCAATTATCGAGGAGGATGCAAAAGTATTTTATCGAAAACAGGTCTATTTTAACGGGGGGTCTCAAAATTTTTATATCTACAGCAGGAGTGAACTGATGCCGGGACACCGCTTAAAGAATCCATGCATTATTGCAGCGGACGATTCCACGGTTATTGTTCCCGGGACTTTCGAGGCCTCGGTTGACCCGTATGCCAATATAATATTAACGGCAAAACCCGACAGGAAGCGCAGATGATAATGAGGGTGATCAAATGGATGTCATTGAAATAACCATATTTAAAAATATTTTCCAGTCCATTGCGGATGAGATGGGAAAGATATTACAGTATTCGGCCTTTTCGCCCAATATAAAAGAGAGGAAAGATTTTTCTTGTGCATTATTTACCGGGGGAGGGGAAAGTTTTGCTTTTGGCACTCATATCCCGGTTCACCTGGGTGCCATGCCCCTTTCGGTGAAGACCGCCTTATCTGAAGTCCGGATTCAAGTTGGGGATATGGTGATTGTCAACGACCCTTACCGGGGGGGTAGTCATTTGCCGGATATCACCCTGATTTCCCCGGTATTCCGGAGTAACAAGATTGTTTTTTTTACTGCCAACCGGGCGCACCACAGTGATGTGGGGGGCATGCAGGCGGGTTCCATGCCTCTCTCTTGCGAAATCTACCAGGAGGGATTGATCATCCCGCCGGTCAAGTTGGTAAAACGGGATATCATCGATGAGGAAATATTTAATTTTATTCTTGCCAATGTTCGCACCCCGAAGGAACGGAGAGGCGACTTGCTGGCGCAAATTGCCGCCAACAAAAGAGGGATGCGGCGACTGGAAGAAAATATCCAGAAATACGGTTTCGATGCCATCGATAACTATGCGAATTTTCTCATCGATTATACGGAACGCATGTTTCGATCGTTTATCCGGGAAATACCGGACGGCAAATACTGCTTTGAAGATTACCTGGATGATGATGGATTTGAAACAGAAGATATTTCCATAAACGTATGTGTGGAAGTAAAGGATAATCGCTTAATCATTGATTTTACCGGTTCTTCTCCGCAAGTGAAAGGAGGTATCAACACCAATGCAGCGGTCACTTATTCGGCAGTGTTGTACGTATTGACCACACTGTTGGATGAAGAAGTGCCCATCAATTCCGGGCTTATGCGTGCTGTGGACCTGGTGCTTCCCGCCGGGAGTATTGTAAATGCCTCCAAGCCTTTTGGGCTGGCAGGGGGTAATGTGGAAACCTCCCAGCGTATTACGGATGTACTGATGGGTGCGCTTGCCCAGGCACTGCCCGGGAAAATACCGGCTGCCTCCCAGGGCACCATGAACAATGTCTCCTTTGGCGGCCATGGCTTTGCTTATTATGAAACATTGGGCGGTGGTGCAGGTGCAGGCCCCTCTTACCACGGCGCATCCGGTGTTCATACCCACATGACCAATTCGTTAAATACGCCCGTGGAGGCACTGGAAATTGACTTTCCTATTGAAATTGAAAATTACTCTTTTCGGGAGGATTCCGGTGGAAAAGGAAAATTCAACGGCGGTGAAGGGTTAATTAGAATGTATAAATTTCTGGAAAACACCCACGTCAGTATCCTTTCGGAGCGCAGGCGAAATCGCCCCTATGGTCTACACGATGGGGAACCGGGAAAAAGAGGAGAGAATATTTTAATTCGAAGTCCTCAAAAGGGAAGTACCCAGAACGGTGAAGAAATCAAATTGAATTCTAAAGTTAACGTGGAAGTAAATGCTGGAGATGTTTTAGTGGTAAAAACTCCGGGTGGAGGTGGATATGGAAAACCGGAACGGCGAGAAGAAGACCAAAAGGAGTAAATTGGGCCCCGGTTTTTTGGTAGCGGCGGCGTTTATTGGTCCCGGCACCGTAACCACTGCCACATTGGCTGGTGCTCAACATGGATATGCGCTGATGTGGGTGGTGGTTATTGCCACGTTGGCGACCATTGTTTTACAGGAAATGGTGGGCCGGTTTTCCCTGGCCACCAAAATAGATGTGGCTTCCGCGCTGGTGCGATTGACAGCGGTCAAATGGTTGAAATGGGGATTTCAAATCCTGGGGTTTTTAGCGATAATTGTCGGGTGTGCTGCCTATGAAACAGGCAATATCATTGGCGGCAGCCTTGGCCTGGAGATATTGACCGATCGCCCCCGTTATGTGTGGGTGATTTTAATCAGTGGTGCCGCGGTGGTCCTGTTGTGGCAGCGTAGTTATAAATTCATTGAGAAATTTCTCATTGCTCTTGTGGTGGTCATGGGGATTAGTTTTTTTATAACCGTTGTCATTGTGAAGCCTGATTTTTCCGGGATCATGAAGGGGTTTATTCCTGTTATTCCCCCGAAATCCATACTGCTGGTTTTGGCACTTTTGGGCACCACGGTGGTCCCTTACAATCTTTTTCTACATTCCTCCACTATTTTAAAAAAGTGGAAAGGAAAACAAGACATGTCGTTGATGCGAAAAGACACGTATTTATCTATTGGGCTTGGGGGTGTGATAACTGCTTCCATTATCGTGACTGCTGCCGTGGCTTTCTTTTTGCAAGAAAAGGGAATAAAAACTCCAGACATAGAAACTCCGGTCATAAAAACTCCGGCTGACCTGGCGGTGCAATTGACTCCGTTGTATGGCAAACTGGCAAAGGTATTTTTCGGTATCGGCTTATTCGGTGCCGGGCTGTCGTCTGCTATTACAGCCCCTTATGCTGCGGCCTGGACAGCGTCGGGGCTTTTTGGCTGGGAAAAAAAGGAAGAAAACTGGCGATTCCGGGTGGTTTTTTTAGTGGTTATTCTTTTTGGTGCGGTGGTGAGTATCCTGGACCTGGAACCGCTGCATATGATTGTGGTGGCGCAAGTGACCAATGCGGTGCTGCTGCCGGTGGTGGCGTTATTTATTCTTTATCTTCTTAACAAGAGGGAGGTGGGGGAATACAAAAACAGGCTGGTGCAGAATATTCTTTTTGTTATTGTATTTATTATTATTGTATTGATCAATTTAAAGAATTTTATG
>JABAOH010006533.1_pt3 | contig 21495 bp, 15 predicted proteins | sample 7062181 | NCBI WGS metagenome assembly JABAOH01 (sample SAMN14538630, study PRJNA623070) | marine sediment metagenome | biome: marine biome [ENVO:00000428]; feature: marine pelagic biome [ENVO:01000023]; material: deep marine sediment [ENVO:00002113]; isolation source: pool of 5 deep marine... | reverse complement strand
AGGTTCTTTCGAACCCTCAGAGTGCGGAGCAGAGTGGGCAGGTGGGTCGGGGAAATCAATGAAGAAAAGACTGACGCTTTTGATTGCTCTTTTTTTCGTACTGTCCGTTGGCCATAGTCTGGCCGTGACAACTCGCGAGGTGGTCGATAGGGTCCAAGAGCAGTACGAGAGTATCTCGAGTCTTACGGCAGATTTCACACAGGAATCAACAAACAAGATGCTCGGACAGACTCAAATCACGAAGGGCAGAGTCTATTTTGAAAAGGCTGGTCTCATGCGCTGGGAGTACACCGCATCGCCCAAAGATACGTGGGTGAGTGACGGAAAAACACTCTGGTTTTACCAGCCCGAGGAAAATCAGGTTATCGTTGAGAACGTGAATCCCGAAGACGGGAGACTTTTCCTCGCTTTCCTGGTCGGTCAGGGGAATCTAACACAGGACTTTAACGTTCATCGGTGGGACGAGGAGGTGGATCAGACGAAATATGGGTATCGAATAGAGCTTACCCCCAAGAAGCCACATGCGATGATGGATCGGCTGATTCTGACGATCGATAAGAAAACCAGCTATGTGCGCCGGGCGGAATTTTACGACGCCTATGGAAATCCGACGCTTATCCTTTTCAAACATATTCGTGTCAATAGAAAGCTGCCAAAAGACCTCTTCACTTTTGTCATCCCACCGGGAACAGAGGTTATTGAGAACCCCGGTCCGTCTGGCTCGGAGGCTCAAGGCACAGGGCACTAGACCAAAGGCAATGCAAAATCCTTAGCCTTACGCCCGAAGTCCGATGCCTCAAACTTGTGCAAAAAGATGTTTTTCCATTGCACGGCCAGTAATCGCTATTCTGCCAGTAAACTTTCACCCTGATCGCCCATGCCTCTGAAACGCGCCACAGGTATCGTGATTCATTCTTTCGACTATGGAGAGTCGGACCGAATTGTTACGTTCTTTACAACAGAATATGGAAAAATCAAGGGGATCGCAAAAGGGGCACGAAGGAGTAGGAGGCGTTTTAGTAATAGCCTTGACCTGTTTTGCCATGTAAGGATCCTTTTCTTTGAGAAAGAGGATCGGTCCCTCACGAGAATCGATCAGTCCGACGTGGTCGAGTTTTTTCCCGCACTCAGTGGGGACATCTCGAAGATGGGCTACGGCAGTTACTTCATTGAGTTGGTAGACGGTATGACTGGAGAGCGAGAGGCTCACCAGGGCGTCTTCGATCTGTTGAGAGTATTCCTATCAACGATCAATAGCATGGAGCCGAGGGAGGAGATGCTACGCATTTTTGAAATTCGTCTTCTGTCTCTCTTGGGATACCGACCTAACCTGGTCTCATGTACCCGCTGTGGGAGGCCGTTTGACCGGCTGGGAAAGATCTACTTCGTTCCAGATCGAGGAGGAATTTTCTGTGATAGGTGTTGTCCAACCAACGTGAGTTTTCACGGTCTTTCGATGGGAACCATCAAGGTTTTAGAGAAATCGGTCGAAACCGACCTTTCGAAGATTCATCGCTTGCGGTTCTCGCATAGCTCGCTCACGGAAAGCCGGGAGATACTGCCCCGGTTCATCCAGCATCATCTCAACCGAGAGTTGAGGTCTCTACAGTTCTTGGAGAGCGTCAAGCCAGTCGTGTCGTCTTGACACGCCATAGGCAAAGTGTTAGACACCCTATGACTGTTCGCAGTTATGGGGGAACGGGAGCCAGTAAGAGCCAGTCTGGCAGTCGATAGGGGTCAATGTTCTTTGGGTTTCTGCTCACCGATCCCAGTCCTCTGTCAAGTGCACAGAGAGGTGGAGTTTCCTGAGTTTTTTGGATGCTCATGTCGCTGAGGGACGTTTGTGGTGGAAGGATGTGAGTATTCCTCGGGCCGTTCCCAAATCCCTTTTCTCGGACTTTGTCTGATGAAAGTGGAAAAGGAGCGCTCTTCGCTGCTCAAAAGCTTTTTTGCTGGTGTCAGTTGTCGGTTGTCAGGGGTCAGTTGTAACGATCATTTCACGTCATTCGGTTGGAAATCAAATTCCCCGGGCCCAATACTTGAATGGCCGTGGATGCGCAAATCTTAGTCTTTAAACAACGAACCACGGACGACGGACCACGAACACCGACTTTTGGTTCAGAGCTTCCTTTCCCACTTTCTAGCGAACTACTCTTGCAGAGCCATGCCCCGAGTGTTCTAAAGGTATTTGGGCAACAGCCCGGGGAATACTGACCCCATTCGAGGAGTTCCCGCATTTTTGAGGGGGAGCCTCTTGTCTCTGAGCGACGTTGTCCAGCCAAAGGCTGGTACGGGGTCAACGCGAGGGCAAGGGAGCGAAGGGATATGAGGGTCTTATGAAAAGGTTCAAAATTGCCTTGAAAGATGAGAAGGTTCCAAACTTCTTGCGTTGAAAACTCAGGAAACTTCACAATAGAGAGGTAGACTTGTGACTTTTCAGGAAGTGATTTTGGCCTTGGAGACTTTTTGGGCGAAAAGGGGCTGCATTATTTGGCAGCCATACCAGACAGAAGTCGGGGCCGGCACCATGAATCCAGCCACATTTCTGCGTGTGTTGGGCCCCGAGCCATGGAAGGTTGCGTATGTGGAACCCTCGAGAAGGCCGACTGACGGTCGATATGGCGACAACCCAAACCGCCTCGAACAGCACTACCAATATCAGGTGATCTTGAAACCATCCCCCCTTGAAATTCAAGATATTTACTTGGATAGTCTGAAGAGTCTCGGGTTGGATCCTCTGGCTCATGACATTCGTTTTGTTGAGGACGATTGGGAGGCACCGACGCTTGGAGCCTGGGGACTCGGGTGGGAGGTCTGGCTCGATGGCATGGAGATAACACAGTTTACCTATTTTCAGCAGGCGGGGGGATTCGACCTCGATCCAGTTTCCGTTGAATTGACTTACGGCCTCGAGCGAATTGCCATGTACATTCAGGAGGTAGACAATGTCTACGACCTGAATTGGACCGAGGGAATCCGGTATGGCGACGTCTATCATCGTCGGGAGGCTGAATACTCTGTTTACAACTTTGAGGTGGCGGATACGGCCATGCTTTTCGAGATATTCGATCTTTTTGAAAAGGAGTGCTCCCGGCTTGTGGACAAGGGGCTTGTCCTCCCCGCCTATGATTATTGCCTTAAATGTTCCCACACCTTTAATATCATGGATTCCCGTGGTGCGATTAGTGTGACAGAGCGTACCGGTTTTATCCATCGCGTGAGAGATCTGGCCGGAAAGTGCGCCAACGCTTATTTGAAACAGCGTGAGTCCATGGGGTATCCCCTTCTGAACCGATTTGAGAGTTAACCTGAAATATCTCGATTTCTCAGGAATTGGAGGTTCTTAGCTTTTGGAGGGATGGAGTACTGGGGTGATGGAACACCGGGCAGGCGCAGGACCTCTTTTTTGACCTATTACGCCCCCACTCCACAAGAGAACCTAGAAGGTTTTGGAGTCACAATGGGCAAAGAGCTACTTCTAGAGATCGGAACTGAGGAGATTCCGGCACGCTTCACGAGGAAGGCCCTGGAAGACCTTGCGGTCTTGATGAGGCAGGAGTTTGGGACTCTGGAAGTCAGTTTTGGGGAGATGCGAATCTTGGGGACTCCCAGACGGATGGCCCTGTGGGTGGACGGGGTCGCTGAATTCCAGAAGGATAGGGTCGAGAGAAAACTGGGCCCTCCCAAGCATTTGGCCTTCGATGAGGAGGGTCATCCGACAAAACCAGCCGAGGGTTTTGCCAAGACACAGGGGGTTCGGGTCGAGGAGTTGGAAACCGTTACCACGGAAAAGGGAGAGTATCTTTGTGCAGTTCGGCGACAAAAGGGCGAGAAAACGGCCGTGGTTTTGCGCAGCCGCATACCCAATGTAATCCGTTCTCTCTCCTTTATGAAATCGATGCGATGGGGTAGTTCGAGTCTCCGGTTTGTGCGTCCCATTCATTGGATTCTGGCCCTTTTTGACAGCGAGGTGATCCCCTTTCGGATTGATCGTATCGAAAGCGGGGATCTGACGTATGGGCATCGGTTTATGCACTCCGGGGGTTTCAAGGTGAGAGGGTTTGACGACTACCTGAAAAAGCTCCGAAAGGCGTCAGTCATCGTTGATCAAGAAGAGCGAAAAGGAATGATCGAAAAGGGGATTCATGGGGCCGCCCGGAGGGTTTCGGGGAAGATTTTGGAGAATCCGGAACTCCTTGAGGAGGTTACCTACCTGGTTGAATACCCTGTCGTCATTCTGGGTAATTTTGAAAAAGACTTCCTTGACCTTCCCAAAGAGGTCGTTGTTCATGCGATGGAGGACCACCAGCGATATTTCCCCGTCGTGGACACCAAAGGGGCCCTCCTCCCTCATTTTGTGTGTGTTTGCAACACAAAGGCGACAGACATGGATGTTGTGATAAGGGGAAACGAACGGGTTTTGCGAGCCAGGCTCTCAGATGCTCGGTTTTTCTTCGATGAAGACATGAAGGTACCCCTGAAACAGAAAGTTGACGATCTCAAGCAAGTTGTTTTCCAGGCCAAGCTCGGGACGTCGTATGAAAAGGTGATGCGCTTCCGTGCCCTCTCTCGTTTTCTGGCGAAAAAACTGAGACCCGATCTCGAGAAGTCTGTGGATCGAGCGGCTTTTCTGTGCAAGGCTGACCTCGTGACCGGGGTCGTAGGGGAGTTTCCTGGCCTTCAAGGTGTCATGGGAAGGGAGTATGCGCTTCTCTCCGGTGAACCTGCGGAAGTTGCCGATGCCATCTATGAGCACTATCTGCCAGCCTTCACGGGAGGCGATCTTCCGTCATCACCGATAGGCGATTTTGTGAGCGTTGCAGATAAACTCGATACAATCGTTGGATGTTTCAGTGTGGGATTAATCCCCACGGGTGCCGGCGATCCCTTTGCTCTCCGGAGACAGGCTCTGGGGATTCTCAACATCCTTTTGGAGAAGCGATATTCCATCTCTTTGGGTGAGGTTATTCGTGAAAGCTCAGGGCAACTTAAGGAAAAATCGGAATTGCCGCCACGGGAGGTCGCGGCCTCGGTCCTGGAGTTTTTTAGACTTCGTTTTCAGAATTTTCTGGTATCAAAGGGCACTCCTGCTGATGTCGTAGAGGCCGTTCTCGAGGTCGGTTTTGATGATGTGGTTGACTGCCATGATAGAATACTCGCTCTCACGGCGATAAAGGGAAGCAAGGAGTTCGCTCCTCTGGCCGTGGCATTCAAAAGGGTGGTCAATATCAGCCGAGATGCTCCCCGTCGAGAGGTCGCTCCTTCCCTTTTCAGGGAGGGTGCAGAGGAAAAGCTCCACCAGGCCTTTCTGGAGGTGAGGGAGCGGCTGGACGGTCTTCTGAACGAAAAAGACTATCAAGGGGCGATGAGGGAGATGAGGCAACTCAAGGAGCCGGTGGACAATTTCTTCGATCGTGTGTTGGTAATGGACGAGGATCGTAAGCTCAAAGATAATCGTCTCGCGCTCCTTGGCCAGATCGCTGACCTTTTTTCCCGTATTGCAGATTTCTCGAAGATCGTGACCGAGTGATCTTTTCCCGGTTGTCTGATCGTCGAGCAGGTTAAAACTGTTCGACCCCAGGAGAAGACGCTTGCTGGATAAACTCGAAATTCGAATACCCCGCCGGAGGCGGGAAAGAAAACAGAGTAGGAGGACCCTCAGAGGGAAGTTTCTCTGGGTTGGTGAGGGGCCAATCGAGAGCAGAGCATTTGCCCCAATTTTTCCTCTCAAAAAATTGGGGCAGGCATCTGATGTTTGAGGTCTCTCGCGCTGTGAGCTCTGAGCGTTTGAGCGGTCTCCCGCGGGAATCTGCGGGGAGAGCGGGTGAGATAAACTGTTGATTTCATGCTTAGGGTCTTTGGCGATCAAAGGTCGACTCTAGAGATTCAATGACTTCACCCACGCCTTTCCGCTGAAAGCTGACGGCTGAAAGTTTAGGAAAAGAGGTCCGGAATGGTGGAGGAAGATCACGCGGTTATCGATGGATACGTCTCAAAACAAATAAAGCCGAAGCTCGAGCGCGAGTACATCAGCTTGGCCCATACTTTTTCGCTTCTCAAGAGAGACCCTCAGGAGGCTTTCCAGAATCTTTTTGTGATCATGTTCATGGCGCCCCTTCTGGTAGGGCGCAGCGATATTGCTAGACGAAATCTCCTGCTACTCAAGGGGCTTGTCGATGTTTTTGAGAAACAGGAGAAGAGATCAGCTCTGGCGATTTCGATCATCGAAGGATTCTATGAGGAGTTCGATTCGGTAATCATCAAGATAAACAAAGTGCAGCAGGTCTATGGCATCGAGATCGATCTATCTTTCCTCAAAGAACTGGACATGAAGAGATAAAACCTCAAATGGCCACCCATCCTCTTTTCTCTCACAGAGCACCCGGGGATTCAGGCCAAATCTGAACAACCCGGAGAACGAGAGGAACGACTGATAGCCTGCCATTCATTTCCAAGCTCAGAAGGAGACGTTAAAGGGGTAATCGGGATCTTCCAGCTCGGCCCTGTCCCTTCTCATCTCCCTCAATTTGGCCTGTGCTGCCGTAAGTCGGGCAATGGGGACGCGGTAAGGGGAACAGCTGACGTAGTCGAGCCCAAGGGTATGGCAGAATTCTACACTCCGAGGATTGCCCCCGTGCTCGCCGCAGATGCCCACCTTGAGTTTAGGATTGCTTCTTTTTCCCCACTCAATGGTAATCTTCATAAGCCTCCCCACTCCTTTTATGTCAAGTATCTCAAAGGGGTTATCCATGAGGATCTGCATCTCGTTGTAGAGGGGGAGGAATTTCTTTTCAGCGTCCTCCCTTGAGAACGAGAAAGTTGCCTGGGTCAAATCGTTCGTGCCAAAAGAGAAGAAATCTGTCACCTCTGCTAGTCTGCCAGCTCTCATGCAGGCTCTGACCACTTCGATCATTGTTCCAAACTTGAAGAGAACACAGATACCGTATTTCTTTTCAACGATTTNNCTGTCAACCTGTTTGAGCTCCTGAGCCGTACAAACTTGAGGGATCATGATCTCGGGTAGGATGTCGACCCCTTCTTTGATCAGCTCGGCGGAGGCCTCCAGAACTGCCTGGATCTGCATTTTGTAAATCTCCGGATACTTAATCCCGAGCCGTACTCCTCGGTGGCCCAGCATGGGATTGACCTCAGCGGTCTCACGGACCTTTCGAAGAATTTCCTCTTTCCTCTGGAGAAGCTCATCAAAGAGTTCCTTCTCTTTGATCTCTGAGAGTTCCCCTAAGATGTGTTCGATGGGAGGGATATGTTTCTGGAGGGAAGGCTCCAGGATAACCTTGAAGGAGTCCGGAATCGTTTCCATCTGTTCGAGGCTTTTTTTTACCTCTTTCAACCGTTCGATCTCCCATACAAGAGATTCTACGGAAGGGAGGAACTCATGGAGGGGTGGGTCGAGTAGCCTAATGGTTACCGGAAGCCCCCGCATGCGACTGAGGATCTTCTTGAAGTCGCTTTTTTGCATTGGCAGCAACTTATCGATCGCTTTCTGTCTCTCTTGCGTGGTGTCGGCGAGAATCATTTCACGAACGATCGGCAGACGGTCTGCCGCGTTGAACATCCTTTCGGTACGGCAAAGGCCGATGCCTTCGGCTCCGAACTTTCTCGCCGTGGCAGCATCTTTGGATGTGTCGGCGTTGGCCCTCACTCCCAGAGACCGAATCTCATCGGCCCATTTGAGAATCGTTTTGAGATCTGGGCCGAACTCCGGCTCTACGGTGGGGACTTCCCCTTGGTAAACGTATCCCGTGGCTCCATCTATCGTAATGACGTCACCCTCTAAGATTCGATGGCCATTGACTGTGGCCACTTTGTTTCTCTCGTCGATCTCTATCTCCTCACACCCAACAACACAAGGCTTGCCCATGCCTCGAGCCACAACGGCAGCATGGGAAGTCTTGCCTCCCCGACTGGTCAGAATCGCCTTGGATCGGAAAAAGCCGTGAATGTCTTCGGGCTTGGTTTCCTCTCGAACCAGGATGACGCTCTCTCCCAGTGTGCCCCGCCTCTCTGCTCGATCGGCGTCGAAGACGACTTTGCCGTGGGCTGCCCCAGGCGAGGCTGGAATGCCCTGTGCCAGCGGTTCGACCTGGGTGCTTAGGTCAATCCGACGGTGTAGAAGTTGCTCAAGATGCTCCGGACTGATACGGAGCAACGCCTCTTCTTTCGCTAGGAGCCTCTCCTGAACCATATCCCGGGATGTTTTGACGAGAGCAGCGGCGTTCATCTTTCCATTTCGAGTCTGAAGGATATACAGATTCCCTCGCTCTATGGTAAATTCGAAGTCCTGAACCTCACGAAAGTGTTTTTCCAAAATATGGCGGACTTTTTCCAACTCTCTACACTGTTTGGGCATCTCATCCTTCATGTGTAAGACGGACTTCGGCGTTCGGATTCCAGCGACGACGTCCTCGCCCTGAGCGTTCACGAGATATTCCCCGAAAAGGACATTTTCTCCTGTCCCAGGATCACGAGTAAAGGCAACCCCGGTGGCGGAGTCAGGCCCCATGTTGCCGAACACCATTGTACAAACGTTGACAGCTGTCCCATTTGCCATAGCCGGGCTGATTTTGAACTCCTTCCGGTAATCGACAGCCCTTTTCCCCATCCACGATCGGAACACGGCTTCTATCGCAATCTCCATCTGCTCCAAGGGATCTTGAGGGAATTCTTGCCCGAGTTCCTTTTTGATCACCCTCTTGTATTCCTGACAAATCTCTCCAAGAGTTTTCGGCTGTAGTTCCGTGTCTAAGTTTGCGCCGACTCGCTTCTTGGTTTCTCGGAGGATCACATCGAAGTAGGTGTCGTCGAGACCCATGGCCACCTTGCCAAAAAGCTGAATGAGGCGCCGATAGGCGTCGTAGGCGAAACGCCCGTTTTGGGTGGCTTTTGATAGGCCTTTCACCACCGTATCGTTGAGGCCGAGATTGAGAATCGTATCCATCATACCCGGCATCGAGATGGCTGAACCGGACCGGACAGAAACGAACAGGGGATTGTTGGGGTTTCCGAAAGATTTCCCGGTTTTCTCTTCGAGTCGGCGAATGTTCGTTTTGACCTCTATCATAAGATGTTTCGGGAGTTTCCTCCCCTTGGCGAAATATTCCACGCACGCCTCTGTCGTGATGACGAAACCGGGCGGAACGGGAAGGCCGATACGGGTCATCTCAGCGAGGCCAGCACCCTTTCCTCCTAAGAGTTGCCTATCCCTGCTGTCTGCCTCTTCAAATGGGTAAACATACCGGGTTGCTTCCATGTCGAATCCTCTTTGAACAGAGTCTGAAGTGAAACGCTTTACACTGCAAATTCAGTACCATACACATTCTATCACGGCCGCTTTGAAAATCAATTGTTTGGTGTGAGGAGTTTTCTGAGTTTTCAGAGCAAGAGACTTCTAACCTTCTGATGTTTCACGACCATTTTGAATCTTTTGATGGGACCCGCATATCCCTTCGCTCCCTTGCTCTCGCGTTGACCCTCTGCCCGCCTTTGGCGGGACAGGTGGGGACCGGCTGATGCGCAAATTCCCTTACACCACTTGCGTCGAATTCATTTCCAGAGTATTTCACCCGAAAGTGGGAAGGGAAGCTCTGAACCAAAAGTCGGTGCCTGTGGTCCGTCGTCCGTGGTTCGTTGTTTAAAGACTAAGATTTGGGCATCCACGGCTATTCGAGTGATGGGCCCAGGGAATTTGATTTTCAATCGAATGACGTGAATGGGTCGTTACAACTGACCACTGACAACCGACAACTGACAGCACCCAGAAAAGCTTTTGAGCAGCGAAGCGCGCTCCTTTTCCACTTTCATCAGGCAAAAGCCGAGAAAGGAGATTTGGGCAACGGCCCGGGGAATACGGACTCCCTTCCACCGCAAACGTCCCTCACGGACATCAGTGTCCGCAAAACTCGGGAAACCCCTTTTTCATATTTCCCCCAGAATCGCGGGTCTCATTTCTTGACTCTTTTCCACGAATCATATAGAAGGGGGAGCGGGCACCTGGGTGGACCTCGTTTGTTTATCACCTGTGAGTTTTCACGTTTCGAAGGAGTTCCAACTGGAGCCCATGCCGGAAATCGAGAAACGTATCAGGGTTGTCGTAGACATGGGAAATGTCCGGAGCGAGCCTTCGATGGGAGGTACGATCATTGCTGTCGTAAAAGGAGTCAACCGATGTGCCCTTACGGAGAGAGATGGGGATTGGCTTAAGCTCAGGCTTCGGGACGGCCGAGAAGGATGGATTTATCACAAATGGGTAGAGGAGGTCGAACCCGACTGACGTCCTTTGGAATCTCCATAGGTTTTCATCCGGCTGGCCATCGATGAGAGCGGACCCAATGGGAGACACCGTCACTATTGAACGCCAGGCAACTCCTATTCAGCCGAGGGTGGTCGACCTAAAACGGGGTCGAGTCCTCTTCGTGTCAGACATCCACGACAGGCATGAGGCCTTCGAGTACCTCGTGAGGGTTTTCCGGGAACGCGTCGAAAATGGAGAAGAGATCTCTCTCGTGGTGGGCGGAGACTCTGAGAGACGAGTGACCTTTGATCGTCTGTGGAATCTGAAGCAGAACCATGGTGACCGGGTCGTGTTACTGGCTGGGAACTACGAATGTGCACTCATCATGGGTTTCCTGTCCGTCGGAAGTTACACAGGGGATAGCGAAATGGAGCCGGTTTTTGCGAACATAGCCGATGACCTTGGTGAGCGTTTTGCGGCCTACGTCAGGTTTTTTCGGTCCATGTCATTCGTGGCGAGAACGAGGAATGGGATTGTACTGACCCATGCCGGGGGCTCACCAAAAGTGAAGAACGTCTCTGAAATCGGACATTTCGACTGGGACACCTATGTGGAGCAATACGCAGGAGGTGAATTTGATCGATTTCTACAAACGCCTCTGGGAGATTTTCTTTGGAACCAGGATCTCCGAAAAAGAAGTGCAAGGCTTTTCCTCAAAGCCACGAGTGACAGAAAAGTTGAGGCCGTCATTTCTGTCAGTGGTCATGCACACCTTTCCTACCTCAAGTCGAGCTGGACCCGAGATGGGGTCGGTAAAATCGGCAAACAGATTTTGATCTCAAACTTCTTCAACAATCGATTTCCGGGAGTCTATTACTATCTCGAAATAGACACCGAACGCTGCTACAGAAGCGTTGATGATTTTCTTGTTGGAAGGGAGATTAAACAGTTTACCCTTTAAACACTCAATTCTGATTCTTCGTCCTGCCCCCCTTTCAGGTCGATAGAGAGGGTCTGATAGATCTCATCAGTGACAAAGATCTGGGCTTTCACTCTCAGGGCCAGAGCGATAGCATCGCTTGGCCGCGCGTCGACAGAGACTTTCTTACCGTTCAGGTTCAGAATAATCTTGGCATAGATAATACCTTGCTTTACCTCATGGATGAGAATGCGGTGGACCTGGGCATGAAGACCTTCCAGAATGTTCTTAATCAAATCGTGGGTCATGGGACGAGGGGGAACTACCCCGTTGATTTCGAGGGCAATGGCATTGGCCTCACCGACTCCAATCCAGATCGGAATCGCTCTCTTCTCTTCCATGTCCTCCAGAATCACGACTGATTTTCCCTCAAGGGGATCNNTTTCCAGAAAGATCGCGGCAACCAGAACACAAACGAAAAAAAGTAAGAACCACTTTTTCAAAATCTCCTCCTTTCTTGGTCGCATGCTATGTTTCAGGGAGTTTTTCCAGTCGCAACCGTGGGTCGATCTGGCGGGCTCGGTTCCATTCTTGGCTCGCTTCTTCCTTCATGTCCTTCATGTAATAGGCCTTTCCCAAGTTGAGGTGGGCCAGAGCAAAATCCGGTTTCAAGGCGATAGCTTTCTTAAAAGCTACAACGGCCTCGTCCCACCTTTCCGTCTTCATGTGGACCAAACCCATATTGAAAAAGACCTCTGGATAACTCGGCTCGATTTTCAGGGCCTTTTCCCACGTTGAGAGGGCTTCATCAAATCTCCCCATTTTGAAGTAGGCCCCACCGAGCAAATTGTAGGTCTCTGCGTTGTTTGGATTCACCTGGATGGATGCCTGATATTGAGTCACAGCATCATGAAGACTTCCCATTTTCTGGAGGACCAAACCCAACCTGTTCCTGGCCATCGTAAAGCGTGGGTTGACTTCGATACACTTCTTGAGTTCGGAGAGAGTCTTTTCCATATCTCCGGATGCCTCATAGGCCACCGCCAGGTAGTAGCGAGCTTCGGTGTGAAGAGGGTCTCTCTGAATCGCTTTGCTATAGGATTTGACTGCTTCTTTCAGATTCCCTCGCCTATGATAGACCAGTCCCAAATAGTATTGAGCTTCGGCGTGGCTCGGTTCAAGATCGATGGTTTTTTCGAACTGAATCAAGGCGGCATTTATCATGCCCCTTCCAAAGTAGGTGCGTCCGAGGTTGAAATGGGCTTCCGCATACCGAGGCTCGAGTTGAATAGCCTTGGAAAATTCAATCATCGCCCTTTTCGAATCTCCCTTCTGTAAAAAGGCCAGGCCCATGTTGTTGTGATATCGGGCCGGACTGTCTCGCGGAATTTCTTTCGGTGGGATCGCGCAGAAAACCAGAAGCATGCACCCGAGAAGAAGGGCCCATCTTTTTCCAATCAACAGACTCACGGAAAACGCCGACCTACGGGCTATACGGGTTATTGGATCTCCAATACCCTGAAGATGATTCAAATCGGTCCTTTCGAAGGCGTTGTGTGGGTCAGTCAAATACTCGTGGAAGGAAGACTCGAAAGATCGTGTGATTATTCTCTGCCTCAAGTTCAATTCGCCCTCCCATTATTTTTACGAGGCGGTTTGTGATATGAATTCCCCTCCCCTTGGTTTCACCCTCTAAGATCTGCTCCCTCTCGGCCTCGGAGATTCTCCCTGTATTGCTGATCTCTGCAATGGCCCATCGATCCATAGGGTAGGTTTTGACCACTAAACGTCCCCCTTTTTCTGGAATGGCCTGAGTGGCATTACTCAGTAAATTGTCAAAGACCCTCTCGATATGAAGGGGATAGCATCTCACCCAAAGAGACGTCTTGAGATCTCTGATGATCTGTATATTCCGACGCTTCTGTTCCCTGATAGCCTCCCTGTTCAATTCTAGCCGGCGGGCTAATTTGTCGGTTATGTTAACGTCCTCTTCTTTGCCTGCACCGTAGACGGTATAGGCCATTTCCTGCATTCTTGAGGTTTCACGAACCAGAATGTCAAGGTCTCGGATTATTTTCTCTTTCTTTTTCTCAAAATCTCCCTTTTCCAAAACGCTCTTGACTCTTTTTGCAAATCCTGCTGTCGCAATAGCCGGGTTTTTGAAATCATGAAGAATGTCATCCAGTTGTTCGATTTTTGCGGCCTTCATCAATTCCTTGCCAAAAAAAACGAGAAGTTCTATCTCCTCGCTTGTGAAACTCGTGTGTTTGTCCAGCGCGTCAAAAGCGAGGAAATAGTTGACCGTTTCCCCGCTCCTCATGGGGACATAGAGGATGGAATTGACGTTTTGAGTCATTGCGAATCGCCGAAGATCTTCGGTCAAAAGACGGCTACGCCGAGGATTGTCAATCAGAATGTAGGAGGGGTAGATTTTTTCGTCCTCGTATTCTCCAAGAATCGATGACTGATGAATAATTGCGCTAAAATAAGGCTCGTCATTGACGGAAAAGACCTTTCCCACCCCATGATAGCCTCCTTTTTCCGGATATCCCGCCTCGAGGTTAACCTGTGAGCGATCTGGGCTGACTGAGAAAAAGGCACAGCTCTGAATCCATATAATGTCGGCCAACTCTGGAATGATGAGGGTAAAAACGTCTTTCATCCGTATCCCCTCACGCTTACCTAGGCTCTGAAAGATTGTTTCTACAATTCTCTCTTTCTGTTCGTTCAATCGGTTGAGGTCCAGGATTCTCTTATTGGCGATGACGAAAGAGACCCGCCGGGCCAACATCTCAGCCACCCGAATGTCGACTTCAGGAAATTCTCGATCTGCCTCCTTGTAGTATACCTGGATCGTTCCTCGGATATCCCTCTGTACGAGGGAGAAACGGCCTATATGGAAGGGAATTGCCATCATCGACGCCAGTCCGAGCTTTATTGTGATCTCTTTGTTCCTATATCGAGGCTCGTGGAAAACATTTGGAATGGTTATGGTCTTCCGGGTTTGAATCGCCTCTCCCGCAATGGAATCCTCGTAAGGGACAGATTCCTCCCGAATCGATTCCTCATATCGATAGGATCCATAGGATACCATCTGATGCTTGACAGGATCATAGATCCTGATTGATGCGGCATCTGCTTGCAGAAATTGGGCAATATCCTTGACAGCAGTCGTCAGAATTTGCTTTTCTGTCAGGCTGGGATCGATGGTGATGATGTGCTCGGCCTTGTCGATGACGGTCCTGATATTGTCGGCCACGACATCGTTATGAATGGCATGGGCGAGGTCTTTCAGATCCTTTTGGGATAATTGGGACTTTCTGAGAATAGGATTTTTTTCAAGGTAATCGAGAAGTTCTTTATCAAAAAAGGCATCAGTCATGAGGATTTCGGGGAAGGTCTTCGACACAATGGACTGAATCATACTATTCGTTGACCTGTTTTTTGTCAAGGATACAGACCGAGGAGTTTCCTCAGTTTTGTGGACCCTCATGTCCCTGAGGGACGTCTGCGGTGGAAGGGGGTCCGTATTCCTCGGGCCGTTCCCAAATCCCTTTTCTCGACTTTTGCCTGATGAAAGTGGAAAAGGAGCGCTCTTCGCTGCTCAAAAGCTTTTCTGGGTGCTGTCAGTTGTCGGTTGTCAGTGGTCAGTTGTAACGATTCATTCACGTCATTCGATTGAAAATCAAATACCCTGGGCCCGTTACTCGAATAGCCGTGGATGGGCAAATCTTAGTCTTTAAACAACGAACCACGGACGACGGACCACGAGCACCGACTTTTGGTTCAGAGCTTCCCTTCCCACTTTCTGGTGAAATGCTCTGGAAATGAATTCGACGCAAGTGGTGTAACGGAATTTGCGCATCAGCCGGTCCCCACCTGTCCCGCCAACGGCGGGCAGAGGGTCAACGCGAGAGCAAGGGAGAGAAGGGATCTGAGGGTCCCATCTAAGGATTCAAAATTGTCTTTAAACATCAGAAGGTTAGAAGTCTCTTGCTTTGAAAACTCAGGAAACTCCGGATTCCTGCTTACTTGACAGTTGCCTGATATCCATGATTATCTAAGCTGCGTGAGGATCGGCGGAAGGGTTTGGCGTTTCGAACATGACCACGAGTGAGAAAAAAAGGAGAGAGACCCCAAAAAGGGTGAAAAACCTTTTTGGGGTTTTGTATTTACCCGACGAGAAGAGGGCAAAGGTCGAAAGGGGAGTAAGTCTTTTGGAAGCTAGCGGTCTTTCCGGGGTTCATATCAATAATCTATGTGGCGGACAAGGGGTCTGTGGTAAATGCAAAGTCAAGGTAAGGAAGGGCAGGGTAGAGGGCCGCTCGAAATACCTGTCCATACTGAGTAAGGAGGAACTTCAGGAGGGGTATGTTCTTGCCTGCCAGACCCCGGTAGAAAGTGACCTGGAGGTCGAGGTACCTCCGGAATCCCGTCTGGTTGGAGAGCAGATACTCACCGAAGACAGGACGTTCACTTACAGTGAGCCCGCTTTTGTGGAGAGGCATCCTCAGGAAGAGGCAAAGGTACCTTTCTACAGCCCCTTGACATCGAAGGTCTATTTGCAGATGCCTCCACCAAGTTTGGAAGACAGCGTTTCCGACCTAGATCGAATTTACCGTGAGCTGAGGCGGAAATGGGATATTCCCGTTTTAGACGTCGAGTTGAACGTGATCCAGGATCTTGCCCGAGTCCTTCGCCAGAGTGATTGGAAAGCTACGGTTACCTTAGGAAGAAAACCGCAAGGCCTGAGGATCCTCCAGGTTGAGCCTGGTGACACAAGCAAGCAGAATTTTGGGGTCGCTGTCGATGTGGGGACGACCACCGTCGTGGTTCAACTGGTCGATCTGGTCTCAGGCAAGGTTATGGCATCCAATGCGAGCCACAATTCGCAGAGTCGATACGGAGAGGACGTCATCTCAAGAATGATTTATGCCTGTGACCGCGCCAAGGGTCTCGGCTCTCTGAACCAGGCGGTGATCGACAATATCAATGATCTGATCCAACGCCTGGTTGGGACAGAAGGGATCTCTCTGGAGGATGTTACCGCGGTGCTCGTTGCGGGGAACACCACGATGACTCACCTCCTTCTCGGGTTGGAACCGTGTTTTATCCGTCTGGAACCATACATTCCGACAGTTGGTGTATTCCCAGTGTTCAAGGCCTCGGCAGTTGGAATCCAAATCAATCCTAATGGCTTGCTTGCTTGTATGCCTGGTGTGAGCAGCTACGTTGGAGGGGATATTACAGCCGGTGTTCTCGCCGCGGGGATCGACGACTCGGCTCAGCTATCGATGCTTCTGGATATTGGAACCAATGGAGAAATCGTCCTGGGGAATAATGACTGGCTCGTCTGTTGCAGTGCTTCTGCGGGACCTGCTTTCGAGGGTGGCGGGACCCAATGTGGGATGAGAGCAGTCGAGGGGGCAATCCAGTCCGTGAATATATCCGATGGTCAAGTTGAGATGGCGACAATTGGGGGAGTCAAACCCATTGGAATCTGTGGATCGGGGCTTATCGATACCATTGCGGCCCTTTTTGAAAGCGGTATCATTCAGCCAGATGGGAAATTCGACATGGATCAGCGCGCTCCACGGCTAAAAGAGACCGAGGAGGGAGTTGAATTCGTTTTGGCCTTTGGAGATGAGTCGGGTACTGGAAAGGACATCGTGATTACAGAACACGATATCAGCAATCTGATAAAATCGAAGGGAGCCGTTTTTGCCGCAGCCACGGTGTTGGTTCGGAGTGTTGGATACAATTTTTCAGACATCGATCGAATTTTCGTCGCCGGAGGATTCGGCAATTACTTAAACATCCAGAAAGCTGTCACCATCGGACTCTTACCTGATCTCCCTTTGGATCGATTCCAATTCATCGGGAATAGCTCAGTGGCAGGCGCCAGGATTGCACTTGTTTCAAACTATGCCTTTGAAAAGGCGGAGGCTGTCGCTAAGAAGATGACATACTTTGAACTCTCGGTTCGACCGGATTTCATGAACGAGTTTATTGCGGCCCTCTTTCTGCCTCATACCAACCAAAGACTCTTTCCAACGGTTACAGGAAAAGCCACGTAAAATTCCAGGTCTACCAATTCTTCAGGAACCAGAGATCAGCTATTTCCTCCGTCAAGAAACCGAATGCTTAGCGTTGACAGCTGAACCGCGTTTTTTGACGAACTCGACGGCAACAGTGAGCGCCTCACTGAGACTCTTTGAGTTTGCTTTACCCTGCCAGGCAATATCAAAGGCCGTTCCATGGTCCACGGAGGTCCGGATGAAGGGAAGGCCGAGTGTTACACTGATCGTTCGCCAAAAATCGAAGGTCTTTGCCGCTATGTGGCCTTGATCGTGAGTGAGCGCAATAACGGCATCGTATAACCCCATGATGCAATGATGGAAAACCGCATCTGCCGGGATGGGCCCTTGGACTCGAATACCCGACTCGCGACCCTGTTGAACCGCAGGTTCAATTTCGTCAATTTCTTCCCTTCCGAAGAGCCCGCCGTCGCCCGCATGGGGGTTGAGACCTGCCACTGCCAGCCTAGGTTGCGAGAAGCCAATTCTTCTCATCTGCAGGTCAACTTCGATGATCGTCTGGTAGAGGAGTGGTTGTTTAAGTAACCGAATCGCCTGTATTAGCGAAACATGACGGGTGGCAAAAAAGATCCGCAAAGGACCCGCGATAAACATCGTTACTACCTCAGAGGATTTTGTAAGGTCTCGAAACATCTCCGTATGACCCAACCAGGGACAACCCTCCAGCTTCAAAGCTTTCTTGTTGATAGGACCTGTTACGATCGCATCGGCCTGGCCCTTGAGGGTAAGATCGACGGCCTCTCGGATGGAGGTTACAGCAGACCTGGCTGCCAGGGCCTGGGGTTGGCCTGGAACCACATTTTGAATGTCCCTCGTTCTCACATCGATCACATTGATCCTCCCGGCCTCATGGGTCGAGCGAGGAGGGCCAGCGATGCAGTGGATGGAGCTTTTGAGCCGAAGGTGCTGAGAGATACGGCTGAGAATCCAGGCCTCCCCGATCACGACAGGACAACAAATCGCGGAAAAATGGCTTTCAGATAAGGCTTTGAGGACAATTTCTGGGCCGATTCCGGCAGGATCTCCCGGGGTAATCAAGATGACAGGAAGTTCATCCATCGTTCCAACGCCTGATGAGATAGGGCTTTGCCTCTTCAAAGATGATGCACTCGTCCTCAACATGCTCTTCGGCCTGTTGGGTTGACATGGTCTCCACTTTGTTGATAAAGCTGAGAGCTTTTCCATAGTAGAGGGGTTGGAAGGAGTCGAGAAGAAGATCGGCATTCTCGTCTTCTCTCCGGAATGTGATGGCATAGTCGAAGAGTATTTTGGCCCAAAGTTCGGTGGGGAAGTCGAAGCGGTCTTCGGGGATGTCTGCCACTTCAACGAGCTTCGAAAAGACCTCTGGAGCCAGAACAAACTTCCATTCATCGATCATTCTTGTGACGCCATCGGTAAACCGAGTGTAGAGCCTTCCTTTGTTGATGGTCATATCTGGAGGCATCTCTGTCTCTCCCAATCCAAATCCAAAGATGGCAGTCGGTTTGCTCCATTTTATATGTCTCCATTTTTGGCTGTATCGGTCCATTAGACCGAAGAGGGTTCCGACGACTTGACTAAACATGGGTCCCAAATCTGTGGCCGGATCTTTTGGTTTGTGAACTTTGGGCCTACCCATGAAAGATTGACAGATCGGAATGTTGTGGGTGATGGCGAGGGTGATCATCCAGATATCGATACCAAATTGAGAAATCCGGTCTTCCCAGATCTCGTCTTCAAGGTAAATCTTGGCCAATTGACCGGAGAATCCGAANNTCGTGTTGGTTATCGTCCCGTCGAACCGATGTCGGACATAAAGAGGTGCCACAAATCCAAAACGTCTGAACAAAGGATCTGCCAGGTTCTTAATCCATCGTGGGGTGATGCTTTTGAGGTCAGCATCAACGACAACGATCGCTTTGGCTTTGAGGTCCATAGCCTTCTTGAAGAGGTTCCGGAGGTTATTGCCTTTTCCTTTTATGCCCTCGGGTGTGGAGACATAGATCTTGGGTACCTCTGTTTCGACGCCCAAAAAAGCTTCCCGGGTACCGTCGCTCGAGTGATTATCGCAGTTAATAATCACCGCAGATCGATGAGGATAGAATTGGGTCAACCCCTCACTGGCTTTTTGCGTTGGAAAATGAATCAGTTGAGCCTCGTTATATGAGGGAATGCCAACGACGATATCAGCACGCTTCACATTCTCCGGATTTTCTTCATTCATCTCGGTCATTGCGCTGAGGTGTCCTCCTATGGTTGTTTCTACAGATTAGAACATATCACATCGCTTTGGCCAGTCAACCGGGAAAGATTCGAAATAATCACTAGACTTCCTCGGGATTTTGTCTTATCGTTTCGCTGATGCCTTTGAATGGAGGACCTCGGGATCTCTCAATCTGTTCCGGGGAGCGTCCAGGATTGATGGGATGGGGTTTCCTTGTCCGAGAAGTATACCCCCTTTCTTTGCTGGTTTCTGGGGCCGAGGCATCAAAATCTGATTAGAAAGGAGGGAGCCTTATGGGACGATACATTCGGCGAGCGTTCATCTCAGTTTTTGGAATGTGTTTCTTAGCCGGTATCGCCGGGGTTGACCATGCGTCATCGGCTGAATTGAGCTTCTGGACAACAGAGATCGAGCCACAGCGCATGGCCATCCAGCAGAAACTGGCTGACCAATTTTCTGCGGCTACAGGCATCGAAGTGGAGATCGTCCCGGTCGATGAGAGCGAACTGCCAACACGGGTCGTGGCTGCTGCGGCAGCGAATGCTCTGCCTGACATGATCTTCGTTCCCCTCGATTATGTGATTACGTGGGTCGAAGAGGGNNCGGGGCCGTTAAGACTGGCTGCCGTAGCAAACGGCTGGGCGGCGGTACCCGCAGATGGCTGGGGTCAGCTTTTACTTTACCGCAAGGATCTATTTGCTGCTGTAACACCGGAGGGTGTGCTCGGTAGCCCAGACACCTGGCAGCGGATTCTGGCGGCCGCCCAAACGTTGCATGCGCCCCCAAAGGTCCTCGAACAGCTTGCCCTGTCAAACGGGGTGCGCCTGGTAAACGCAAACACCGGAAAGGTTGACCTTAATACGCCTGCCTTTATTGAGACCCTCGAATTCTACAAGAGACTCGCTGGCTTCACTCCGCCCGGGGACATCTACTGGCGCCAGACGCGTGAGGACTATCATGGAGGTCGAGCAGCCATGATCATTTGGTCACCTTTTATCCTGGACGAGCTGGCCGGCCTTCGCGATTCTGTGCCGATAACAGCCACTGGCCTGCCAAAGGCGCTCCACGAGGTAACCGGGATCGTCACTGCCTTGCGTGGGCTCTCAAGGGAAAAACCCGCTCAGTGGGGACAGGTGAGCTACTTCGGGATCACCATAGGTGCCAGTGCCGATACCGTCAACTGGGCTGAGTTCCTGCTGAGCGATGGATACCTCGACTGGCTGAGCATGGCGCCTGAGGGGAAGTTTCCACTGCGCCCCCGGTTCGTAGATGGCTGGAAGAATCTGGAAATTGGCGTCGATCGGAAGGCCAAGATCTCGGATCTCTATGCGGACGAAATTATCGACAATCTTATTGCGGGTGTTGGGGACTTCGATCGCTGGGGCTTCGGTGTGGGCAAAGGAGCCTGTGTCGGTCAGATTTATGGGACCAAGGTCATGATCAGAATTCTGCGCCGCTATCTCGACGGAGAGATGACAGCCGCGGCGGCTGCAAAGCAGATGACAGAGGCCATTCGCAGGCTTGAGGGCTGTTCGTAGGCCGGTTCGATCTTCACTGGAAAATGATCCTTTCGCTCTCTGAACCAAATTTCTGACCCGTTCTAGGGCTTCCGGCCTCGAGGCGGGATTCGACCTGAACCGTTACGGGCCGCTTCGTTTCTAGACTCTCCGCCTGCGGCGGATTAGACAAGAGAGGCTGACCCCTGCGGGGACTCTCCCTTCGCCAAGACGGGTAGTCCCAGAAATTTCGTAATCTTCGCTCCAGGACGTTTTTCAGTGAGGACTGGCAAATCAAACGGACGGGAAACGATATCGATTCCTCCTCGATGATTACCCGACGTTCATCCACTCTAGCCCAGAGGGAGCAGCGACTGGCGTACCTCTTATTGGGGCCGCCCCTATTCATCGTTTTTGTCCTGGTTGTCTTTCCCGTTCTGTGGAACTTCTGGCTCGCTTTTCACAGAGTCCGGCTTCTGGATCTGCGGCGATTTGGGTGGTGGGATCTAGAAGCGACGCTGAACAAC